>MDSW01189386.1_pt1 | contig 16267 bp, 17 predicted proteins | sample 811171 | NCBI WGS metagenome assembly MDSW01 (sample SAMN05326641, study PRJNA326480) | marine metagenome | isolation source: seawater | place: Atlantic Ocean: North West | collected 2012
AATAGGGAAATAAGGAAACGAGTATCTTCAAACTGAAGTCTGGCTGCAGGGAATCCAGCCAGACTCATTCATATCATCGGAGAACGATATAAAATTTATTGAGTGGTTTTAGAAATCTAGTGTCACTCCTGCCATAACTGTTTGAGGTTTATTTGGTCTAAAACCATAGTTGTGAGCAGATGCTATATATCTCTCATCGAATACGTTATCGATGTTTAAGAATGCTCTAGCACCAGCGAGACCCATGTTGTCTAATTTCATGTTTGCGTTGAAATCAAAGATAGTTCCACTTTCAGTTCTATCTGATGTGCTTACGCCTTTATTGTAAACATCGTCGTTATATTTCATTGAAAGTTGAGTGCTCCAATCATTAGTCTCAGCACCGACAGATACATAATAGATTTGCTCAGGAGTATAGGCAATTCTTGCTCCATCAACATATGCGCTTGTATCTGTAGTTACATCATGTTCGGCTTCTTGAATTGTAACCGCAACTGTAAGTGGATATCTAATACCAGATCCCATATCTTCAACTCCTTTCATTTGAGGAGCAGCAAACATGTTGTCTAGTGTGTATACAAATTCAACTCCAGTGACGTGCGCTTCACCAGCATTCACAGCGTTTTGTGCTGAATCACCACAGCCTTGTGCAATTCCACAAGTCTCGATCAAGTTATCATAATCTGTGTGGAAGCCAATAATTTCGAAGTAACTTCCAGGGCTAGATACACGATATCCAATCTCGTAGTTATCAGAATCTTCAGGATCAGCTGAACTTACGCCGGTTGGCATGTACCCTTCACTGAAAGCTGCAAATGCGGATTTTCCATTACCCATATCATATACTGTACTAACAGCCATCATTGTTTCACTGTTACTGCGTGGGGTACCGGCTGTACCATCTGTAGATTCCCAATAGTCCACATCTTCTGATCTAAGTCCTAGAGTGGTTGTAAAGTTACCATGTGAAATACGATCAGTTATATATATTGACTCAGCAGTAGCAAAATCATCATTACCAGCTGTTCCAACATAATCTGATGTACTTAAAACCATAGTATTGTTTGAACCTAATGTGTAAGTTTCAGAAATACCAGAATCGTGTCTATCACGATAATCATGGTGATGTCTATAACCAAGCGTAATGTCATGATTACCCATAATGTGGTTTACACGTAGGTCATAACCATACATTCCATAATCTCTATGACCAAGAGAACGTTTAATTGACTCACCAGTAATCATTGCTGTTGCATTCGTAACAATATTACATGCTCTAAGCTCTGTACCAGAATCTGCAGCACAATTTGTAGTCCAGTCAATAGCAGACATCTTGACTGTAGATGTGTCTCCACCTGCACTTCCATCATCATCAACTGTCATTTCACCGACTTTTTTCCAGTTTCGACTATATTTAGACTTATAAACTTTACCAACAAAGCTTGTCTGAGGGCTTACATCTAAACCGTAAGTTAAAATGTATCTATGATAATCATTATCCATCTTATCTTTTGATGATGCAGAATATCTTCTGTCTTCATTAGCAGCAAAATCTGCTCTTGTTAGACCAATATATGATGCATGTGACGTTTCAGATGTATTTTGACTAGAAAGTTCTAGATATGATGAATCACCAGTGTAACGAATTTTAAATAAATCAGAATTTTTTCTGAAACCGGTATTGCTATCGTTATTAGCACCATCAACATCTTTAAATCCATCATACGCAGTTTTATGTGTTTCGAACACGAAAGATAGTGGCCCAAATGCTTTTCCATAATAGAAATGATTTCTCTGGTACTCTTCATCTCCAAATGTGTGCATCAGATAACCTTTTGTTCCTGATAAAGGCACACTTCTAGATAAATAGTTAATGGAACCACCAGTTGTTCTTGGTCCGTTCCCTATTGAAGCCGCACCTTTTAAAATTTCGATACCTTCTGCATCACCCGAGTCTGGGTAAAAGTACATAGATGGGTTTGAATAGACCGCTGGACCTTGCAATATACCATCTTCAGTAATATTGACTTTCTTAGAACGGTTAGGATTCACACCCCTCATTCCTAAGTTAGTTCTTAAACCGAGTCCATCCTCTGTTTGAGAATAAACACCGGGAACCTTTCCTAGTATCCTTTCAGAGTCAGTATAACCTGACTGTTTTAGCTCTTCATCACCAATGTATGTTGCTGAACCTGCTATCTCAGAAGTCTCTTGACCACCAAAAATACTTAGTGGGGCTAAATCATCTGCAAAAGCATTGGCACTTAGAAAAGCTACTATAATAGCTGTTTTCTTCATAATCATCCCTAAAACGTTATTAATTGGTGCTATTATATAGGAATGATTCTCATTTACAATAGCAAATGATAATAATTCTCATTATCAAATAACTATTTTGTTTAAATTTCTTAAAAATTATCTTAGAGTATCTGAATGACAAAAATTAGCCTGACACCGATAATAGATGTAGTGTTTATCCTACTAATTTTTTTTATGCTTGCCTCAAATTTTAATAAGGTTGGAGAATTAAGTATGGAAATATCAAAAGAATCAACAAAAGCTAGTGACGATGATATAAAAATAATTAAATTGCAAGTGCGCCAAGATCAGACGGTAATTAGTGACGGCAAAATATATGATGATAAAGACGTTGTGCCCATGCTTCAGCTGGCCATGAAAGAGTCTAAGAATCATTCAATAATACTTACTGCTAAAGAAAACGTTACCTATCAGAGATACTTGAATTTAATGGGTTATCTCAAAAAAAACAAAATCAACAACATATCAATAGGGATTATAAAAAGTGAAGATAAAAAATAAGACTAAACGTGAATATGATGATGATGGACTTTTACCGTTAGTAAACATTATCTTCTTATTACTCATCTTTTTTATGATAGTCGGAGTAATTGAACAAAATATTATTAAAGACAAAATAGAATTACCGACTGTCCAACTTGATAGGTTAGATAATCAAAATGTAACTAGGATATACATAGATAATACCAAAACAATTTATTTTAATGATGAGCAAATTAGTAAGTCTCAAATGTCAGAGAAGTTGAAATCTTTAAAAAATAAAAATGTTATTTTTATAGCTGATAAATCATTAATGGTTGATGACGTCAACACTGTTCTAGAGATTCTACAGAGAAATAAAATCACCGATATAAAACTTCTATCCAGTTTAAATTAGATGCCAATAGATAGCTTAAACAAATATATTATAATTTCATTAATTGTCCACATCCTTTTTTTAGTTACATTAAAATCTTCTGTCATTCAGAAAGATATAAGCCAAATAGGAGAACAAGGCATGCAAATACAGATGGTGGTAATTAAAGATCAAGAAAATGACGTGCAAGATGATGACTCTGTAAGTAATGCTGAAAAAAAAATAATTAAGCAGCAAGAGATGGAAGAACAGGCTATTTTTGATAATCGTCTCCAAGGTGATAAAACAAATAAAATTTATCAATCCTATTATGGTGTTGTAAGGAGCATGCTTGATTCAAATAAAAAATATCCACTTCTATCTCTACAAAGAAGACAAGAAGGAACTCCTATTGTTGAATTCACTATTCTAAAAAATGGGGAGATAACTAATCTTAAAGTAAATACATCAGGATATCGTTTGCTTGATAGGGAAGCACAAAAAATTGTATTAAAGTCTGCCCCATTTCCTCCAATTCCAAAATCTTTAGGTAAAAGAAGTATAGATTTACGTGTACCTATTAACTTTAGTCTTCAGCGCTAGTATCATACCACTTCAACTTATCTCTGAGTGTTACAACACCACCAATGATAAATATTGTTGGTGCCTTAGGACCTTTAGTTTTTACTAATTCTGGCATCTCTCTGAGTGTAGAAATATACTCCCTTTGCGTATTTGTCGTCCCTTGCTGAATAAGTGCACATGGGGTAGACTCATCCATTCCATGGATAATTAACTGTGAACAGATTATGTTGATTGAAACCAGACCCATGTAAAAAACAATGGTTTGATTTGGCTGAATAAGTTTTTTCCAATTTAATTCAAGCTTTCCCTCTTTTAAATGGCCTGTGACGAATATACAACTTTGTGCATAATCCCTATGAGTTAGTGGGATGCCGCTATAGGTAGAACAACCGCTTGCACTTGTAATTCCTGGGACGACCTGAAATGCAATTTTTTCATCTGCGAGAGTTTCTATTTCTTCCCCACCTCTTCCAAAAATGAATGGATCACCCCCTTTTAAGCGCAAAACTTTTTTACCCTCTTTTGCATAATTAACAAGAAGATCATTGATTTCCTCTTGTCTTACAACATGATTGTCTCTCTCCTTGCCAACATATATTTTTTGTGCGTCTCTTCTTATTAGATCTACAATAGATGGGTGAACTAGTCGGTCATATAGTGCTATATCAGCTTGTTGCATCAATCTTAATGCTTTAAATGTCAATAAGTCTGGATCACCAGGTCCTGCTCCAACTAGGTAAACTTCCCCTTGATTAGCAATGTCTTCATCAAAGTTTGAAATCTGTTTATCTAAGAACATCTCTGCTTCCTCAACTTTTCCTGATAAAACAAGCTCTAGGAATTTACCATTCAGCATCTCTTCCCAAAATATTTTATTAGATGAAAATTTTTTCATCTTGTTTCGGACTTTAATTCTATTAGCGGATACGATTTGAGCAAGCTTTCCATAACTTGAAGGCACCATAGTCTCAAGCTTTGTCCTTAGAACTCGAGCTAATACTGGTGATGCTCCCCCTGTAGATACAGCTACTGTGATGTCGCCCCTCTCCAAGATTGATGGAAAGATAAAATCACAGATATCTGGCTGATCCACTACATTCACAATTATATTAAGTTCATTACAGTCTTTTGCAACATGTTCGTTCAGTTTTGCATCGTTAGTTGCAGAGATGACAAATTTATATTTTTTTTCATTCAGAAGATTCTTAGAATATTTTTGAGTAATACATTTGATATTATTTGATTCTGCTAAACTTAAAATATAGGAAGAAAACTCAAGAGCGACAACTGTAATGTCTGCTTTTGCTTTAATAAGTAAGTCGAGTTTTCTTTCTGCAACAGAACCACCACCGACTAATAAACATGGGAGTTTATCGAGTTGTAGGAAAAATGGAAAATATTTCATAAAGTTTATTTTGAGATACCGGCTTTCTTATACCATTTCTCAGCTTTATTTAAATCTTGCTCAATAATCTTTCCTTCTTCGTAAATCATTCCAAGAGTAGTGGCGGATCCCATTAGACCCTCAGCAGCAGCGCGCTCAAACCACTCAATACATAATTGAGCATCCTTCTCTGTGCATTCGCCCTCATAATACATGAAAGCAAGCGCGTGCATTGCTAGAGGTAAACCAGCAGCTGCAGCTTTTCTCATATAATCAAATGCTTTCTCTTCATTGGCTAAGCATCCAAGTCCATTTTGCAACATTATTGCCATGCGATACATTGCATCAGCATTACCTTCTTCAGCTATTGGTGATAAAAGCTTGGTTGCATGAGCAAAGTTTTTAGTCTCAAAAGCTGCAATTCCACTCTCAAGTTCCATCGCCCTATTTTCTCTATTATCCATTATCTTAATAAATCTGTTAGTTTTCCATCCATATCATGCTCGATTAAATCATCAAAACCTCCAACATGATAATCATCAATAAAAATTTGTGGCACTGATTGTCTTCCTGACTTCTCTACCATTTCAGCTATTAGAGATGGATCTCTGTCTATCATAATTTCAGTGTATTGTATGTTTTTCTTATCGAAGAAATTCTTAGCTCTCACGCAGTAAGGACAGATTTTTGTGCTGTAAATTACGATTTTTTTCATATCAATTGTAATGTGTAATTTTTCTGTTTACATTTTTCTGAACAATTATACCAATAACATCATATGAATTATCCAGCCTTATCTCTGGATAATCAGTATTGAGGGCTAATAAGTATTTCTCCCCATCAATTATTTTAAACTTTCTGAACCATCTTACTCCATCATATTCAGCAAAGATATACTGTCCATCGACGCAGGATCCAGATGGATCAACAATCACGATACATCCTGATGGAAACTCCGGCTCCATACTGTTATCAGTGACCTGAAGAGCATATGGCTCGGATGACCCACACTCACTATTTAAATCAGTAATCTCTCTGCTATCTGTCATCTCAAAAATCTTAAAATTATGCTTATTATAATACTAACTATTATCGCACTTGTGATTGGAAAATAGAGATTAAAGTTATCTTTTTTAATTACGATATCCCCAGGTAACCTACCAAGCCCAATGTTGCTCAGAAATGGATAAAAAACTCCCAAGACTATAAGGACAATACCTAGGGTTATAAGAGTTTTCGACATTTTATCCAGTGTTTCTCATGCCTGTCGCAATAGCATGAATAGTCCTCAATAACGGATCAAGATTTATCGTATCTTCATCTGGGATTTCTCGGTGTGCTTTTAGCAGCATTACTTGGATGTAGTTTAGTGGATCTAGATATGGCTGCCTTCGGCTCAGGGACAAAGATAGTTTTTTGTTTTCTGAAAGCAGTTCATCTGAATCAACTATTTTTAAAAGTGTAGAAACTGTTGATTTAAACTCGATTTCTATATCATTGATGATTTCTCTAGCTGCCTCTTTGTTCTCAACCAATAAAGAGTAATCTCTAGCTATCCCAAGGTCCGATTTCGCTAGGGCCATTTGTATATTATCAAGTAATACTCGAAAAAAAGGCCATTCTGAATACATATTCTTTAGCTTATTCATGTTAGATGCATCATTTGAGACCATTTTATTTAGAGCCGTCCCTAAACCATACCATGCAGGCAATGTATGTCTTGAGAGTGACCAACCGAAAACCCATGGGATAGCCCTAATTGAATATTTTGATCTTTGAGTTTTTTTTCTATGAGATGGCCTTGATCCAATATTTAACTCTGCTAATTCTTGAACTGGTGTCGCCTCATAAAAGTAATCCATAATCCCAGGCTTATCATCTGTGAGATCCCTGTATTTCCTCTCACCTGATGTAGACATCTCACCCATCAGCTTTTCAAAATTATTAGTGCAGGCTGTGTCATCAGAGACTAGATGTTGGCTAGCTTTTAAAAGACCGCTAACAGCAAGCTCTAACTCATATGAGGCAGACTGAGGTACTGCGTATTTGTATGAAAGGACCTCGCCTTGTTCGGTAATTTTAATCATACCTCGAACTGTTTTATTGGGTTGCGCGAGGATAGCATTATATGTTGGTCCGCCACCTCTTCCAACGGTTCCACCTCGACCATGGAATAGCCTGCATTCTATATGATATTTTTTTGAAATATCTAAAACTTGTTGTTGAGCTTTATATAGACTCCAAGATGAGGATAGTATACCTCCGTCTTTACATGAATCTGAGTATCCCAACATCACTTCTTGTAATTTGCTATTTTTATAGTGGCTTAATAATTTATTATAAGTATTATTACTAAATAAATTTTCAAGAATCTCTTCTATCCTTTCAAGATCGTCAATGGTTTCAAATAAAGGTGTAACTTGAATGGATGATCTAATATCCTCATTATCTTCAGTAATCAGTCCGCACAACTTTGCGAGTGCTAAAACTTCAAAAACATGGCTTGCATGGTGAGTCATCGATATTATGTAGTTTCCAAATGCATCTGAACTAATTTCTTTACTTAATCTTTTCATAACTGTAAATACATCTAATACTTTTTTTGATTCTTCAGACAGTGAGCTATAAACCTCATCCAAAGTCATATCTGATTTAATTAAATTCTCTAGTGTAATAATTCTCGACTGTTCATCTAACTCACTATAATCAAGACCTTGTTTAATTTTCAAAATTTCGGAAATTGTGTTTGTATGATTCGTTGACTCCTCTCTAATATCAAGATTCACAAGATAAAATCCAAAAGTCTCCACAAGTCTTATGAAATCATTTAGACCGAAATCAACTAGAATATTGTCTTTATCAGAAATCAAAGACTGTTTGATAAGATACAAATCATCTAATAATTCTTGTTGAGATTCATATGCATGATCGACTTTAAGGTCATTGTTACACTTCAAATTTGCAATTACTTTTAATCTTTGTTTGAGTCTATATCTTATTATCTTAAGCTTTCTTCTATATGGTTCTTTAGCGAAATCTTGAGTGGTATCTCTAAATGCTTCCTGGATATATTTCTCATCATTTTTTGCAGATAATATAAAATCCTCTGATGGCAAAGTAAGTCCTGAAGAATGTGTTAGTAGTGTTGATAATTTTTGTGCACGTCTAATGTATTCATGTAGAGCGGTTTCTGCATGCATATAGACAGCTTCTCTTGTGATGTCAGGTGTCACGAATGGATTTCCGTCTCTGTCCCCACCTATCCATGATCCAAACCTTATGAAACTTGGTATTTTTATATTGTCAGTGTGATAGACTCTTTTAACTGCTTTTTCTAAGTCTCTATAAACTTCCGGTATTGCCTTAAAAAGGGATGTTCTAAAGTAGTACAAACCATTTTCAACTTCGTCAAGAACAGTTGGTTTCCTCAATCTGACCTCGTCCGTTCTCCATAAAATAAGAATTTCAGCTTGGAGCTCATCTATCAACTCCTCTCTTTTGATGGATTGTCCTTTATAACTCTGAAGCTCAAGAATAGTATTAAAAATTCTTCTCATTGCCTCTAACTTACTTCTTCTCTTTGCTTCTGTTGGATGAGCAGTAAATACAGGAATGTAGCGTAATGAGCTGATTAGTCTATCTAGCTTAGTTTCATCTATATCAGATGATTTAAATTCTCTTAATGTTTGATCAAATGAACCTTCCCATGAGTCAAATCCAGATTTTAAGCGATCTGTTCTGTTTATGTGCTGATAAGCCTCCTCTGCAACATTCACAAGAGCAAAATACTTGGAAAATGACCGAATAACATTTTTTAAGGTTTTTGAGTCTAATTTCCTTATGTAGCGTATAAGTTGGTCATGCTTACCTTGATTGTTATTTTTTCTGAGACTAATAAAGCCTTTCCTGAGTTTTTCTACTGCTACATATACATCATTTCCAGCATGAGATTTTATTACATTACCCAGTAGCTTACCAAGCAGTTTCACACTAGATCTCAGCTGTGCATCATTTAATTTATCGAAGGTTTTAAGGAATTCGCTCATAGTTTCATGATTTTAAGGTGCAATAAACATACCCAAGTTCATAGCAGTGCTCAAGATACCTCTAAAAAAGAGCATGTTCAAGCTTGACAAAAGTCTTTTTACTTATTTTTTCTCTTTAATTTAAAGAACTTTTGGATAAGTTTTTTTGACTTATCGTAGTCATTTATCCTAATAATATTAGGCTTATGGTGGCAGGAACTGGACTCAAAAATTCTCGGTCCATTTAAAATACCCCCGCTTTTTTCATCCTCAGCACTGAAAATAATATTATTTAATCTAGCATAGCTTATTGCTTGTGCGCACATCGGGCAAGGCTCTAAAGTCGTAATCATCGAGCAACCAATCAGTCTCTCGTTGTTTGTTCTCGCCATTGCTGCTTTGAGGGCAATCATTTCGGCATGATCAAGAGAAGAATGATTCGCCCTCATCTGATTATATCCAGAGCTTATAATCTCATTAGTTTCATCTTTTATAATAACTGCACCCACAGGAACCTCATTTTTACTAAAGGCTACTTCAGCAAGGTGATATGCAAAATCGTAAAAAAGATTATATTTAATATTCACAGAAATAGTGTCTACATAGTTTCTTTGAATTTAATCATTTGACCGATTGGTTCACCAAGTACTTCATCATGGGACATAACGCAGTTTCCTCTTATTATTGTGTGGGTGGGCCACCCTTTAACCTTCATACCATCAAATGGTGTCCAACCGCTTTTTGATTTCTGTTGCTTATTATCAATTATCATTTCCCTGTCCATATCAACTATAGTAAAGTCGGCATCATATCCACTCTGAATTCTACCTTTCCCATGAATTCTATGAATACGCTCTGGACCATAACTCCATAGACTTACAAGTTTGCTGAGTGATAATTTTCCATTATTGACATGATTAAGCATAATTGGAACAAGTGTTTGTACACCCGGTGTACCACTTGGTGACGCAGGATAAGTGGAAGATTTTTCTTCAAGAGTGTGTGGGGCATGGTCCGATGCAACTATATCAACAATATTATTGTTTAGAGCTTGCCATAAGGCATCTTGATGATATTTTTCTCTAATAGGTGGGTTTTGTTGCGCCAGTGTTCCCAATGTCTCATAACAGTCTGGTGCAAATAACGTTAAATGATTAGCAAGTAGCTCTACGCTTGCAACATCCTTATTTTTTGATAAGTAACTCATTTCTTGTTCAGTGGTTATGTGTAGTATATGGACTCGCCTTTTATGCTTTCTTGCTAAGTCAACGACACGTTTTGTAGCAGATAAGCAGCTCTCAGGAGAGCGCCATACGCAATGCATTCCTACATCATTACTATTTCCTAAAATACTTTTAAAATTGTCCATCATAATCATTTGATCTTCAGCATGAACGGCAATTACTCTCTGTCCATTTGATACTACTGACTCAACCTCCTCATCTGACGCCGTCATGAGGTCTCCAGTGCTAGCACCCATAAAAATCTTAATGCCACAGACACCTTGAAGATTTTCCCACTTTGATAAATTTGATGAAGTTCTCATTGTGCCACCCAAGTAAAAAGCATAATCTGACCACGCGCTTGCGCTTGCACGTTTAAGTTTATCCTCAATAGTTTCAGGAGTAATAGTTAATGGATTTGTGTTCGGCATCTCAAAAATTGATGTAACACCTCCAGAAATAGCTGCCAACATGCCCGAAGAAAGTGTCTCTTTTCCCTCTAATCCAGGTTCTCTAAAGTGAACTTGAGAATCAATAACGCCAGGAAGTATGATTAGATTTTTGCAATCAATTGTGTTGTCCGACTCAAGAATCTTATCTGATATATGAGATATCTTGTCACCGTCGATATATATATTTGTTGATACAAGATTTCCATCTATGATAGCGTTGCCGTTTTTTAGTGATAATGTGTATCGTTGTTCAGTCATTACATAAATATGCTATCATTTTTAGACAACTTATGCATAATACACAATACTACAATGCAAAAGATCATTGATAATTTAGGCATAACCATATCCTCGCTATGTGCTATCCATTGTGTTTTTTTACCTGCTATTTTTATAGTAGCTCCATATTCATTCCTAGCAAGCCATGAGTTTCATGAGGCTTTAATATATTTCATATTACCATGTGCACTGGTGGCATTTGTATTAGGGTGCAAAAAACATGGTGACATCAGAGTAGTTGTTACGGGCACAATAGGAATTTTAATATTAGGTTCTGCGCTTTTGTTACATGATATCCATCACGCTGATGAGGAACATGAGGGTTTGTTGTCGATAATTGTTACCGTAATCGGTAGTTTAGTCCTTATTATGTCACACTTAAGAAACAGAAAACTATGCGCTGAACACGAGTTTGAATGTCATAAATAATTATTCATGGTTCACTGGAATTATAACTGCTTGAAAAGGGCCGCTACTAAAACCAACCACATTTGGATCGCTGTTATCTTCAAAAATTGTTGAACCCTCAGTAATCCCAAACGCGATATCAAATTCTTTCAAGTTAGGTGTTACACTGACAGGAGTACCAAAAGTTTGGAAACCACCCAGAGTATCAACTTCTCCAGCATTTGCAGCCTTGTGGCCATTACTGTCTATAAGAACTCCAGTAATGTCACTTCCAGTATTATTCAGATTCTCAGCGGTGGCAGTAGCTTGCATACCTGCAGTGCCGCCATCTAAATCGGTAAGCACAGATCCCCATGTTCCTGGTGTGATTGCCGAACTACCGCAGGTAGAATTTTGATCAGAATCGGAACCAGTTCCAGATAAAGTAGAGCAATGGATCCCATTGTCATCGCCAGTTTTCAATCCTTCTTTTGCTTCATTAAATATTCTCTGTTGTTTGATGTAAAAAACATTATCAATGTGCATGTAACCATGCGTATATACTCCTACTGGCGGTTTTGTAAAAGTAGCACCTGTAAAATTAACTTTTGTAGCACCTGTGACATCGACCCTTACTCCAGTGCCTCCATCTAGTACGAGCACACATCCTCCTGCAGTCAAGTCTGCTTCAGCAGTCAATGTCGGTTGTGTGGGAGCAGATGTACATAAATACATACTATACATTTCTATACCATATGAATCTGGTTGGCTACCGCAGCTACCACCAACAATAGTTGTCACTCCGCTACTGACAGTACAGGTATTTGAATTACCTACTAGTGGTAGTGTTAAAAATGTTATTAATAATAAAAATAAATATTTTTTCATGACTAGAATCCGCTGGCAGTAACTCTAAACTCACCGCCCCCTCTAACAGTAATTATATTATTCTCTCTTCTAACTTTTTCATACATTCTATGGCTACCAACATTTCCGTAATTAAATGCCTGACTTGATACTGAGAATAAAGATGGGCCAGCAGGTCGCTCACTGCAGCAAAGCACGTAGTTAAATTTGATAAACCCATTGCTAGTCATATTGTCGTCATCCTGCATACCAAGTTCTACAGAAAGTCTTGAGGTTGGTTCCATATATATACTGAGGTTCTGTCCATCTTTTATGTTCAGCGTTTGATTATTCCATTGATAAGCTTTGTAATATAATTTTGCCCATGGAAGATATGGGACTTGCATACCAATTTCTGCATCATATCCACCTGCAGCAACCTCTGGTACACCATCGACATGATGTATTTTCGACACAGCTTCATAAAGGTTGACATTTATGTCATATGCGCTTGATTTCATCTCAAAACCAACACCAGTTCGTTTATGTCCCGTATTGAATTGGTGGTCATAGAAGATATTCCAACCATAAATTATTGTCATATCACTATTCATCATCCTATAAACGAGCCCAGTATTTAAGGTTTCATCATCATCAAAAGTAGAGTATGAAATTTGTGAAAGTAGTTTATTATAATCATTCCCAGTAATTTCAAATAAAGATATAGCTCTGAAAGTAGGTTTTGAATCTTCCCGTGCTCGTGTCTCTATCTCGATAAGACGAAGACTTGATAAATTATCTTTTGCCCAAGACTCTATTGCATTACCCCCATAAGAATATGCTTGCTGAACAGCAGAGTTTTTTGCTTGGTTAACAGCTTCTTTAACACCACCAGCAAAAGAAATGCTTGAAAACAAGATTAATGCTGGAATGAACCCAATGCTGCTTTTTGAGTTTAGAAAATTCATAATTACCCCTAATTACATAGTAAGGTAAAAACTGCCTAAGTAAATAGTTAATTCAGCTTATATTTTTTAAATTTTCTAAATTATCAAGCGATGGCTTGTATTCTGGATCTATTTTTAGCGCGTCCTCAAACATCTTTTTTGATTTTTCGTTCTGTTTGATTGCTAAATATGCAATTCCTAGGTTATTTAATAACTCTTTAGTTTTGATATTCTTTGTTACTGCATCCTCAAGAGTTTCAACACACTTCTTATACTTTGTATTCTTGAGATAGTAATTAGATATATTTATATATGGCATGGGATCATCGGGCTGTAATTCTAATACTTTCAAATAGTGGTTCTCTGCTTTATTTGGATTAATTTGGTTATACAAGTTAGCAAGATTATTGTGAGCAACAGAGGATTCGTTATCTATGGAGAGTGCTTTAATATAATATTCCTCGGCTTTCTCAAAATTTCTCAAGTGAGAGTAAATTATGCCGAGGCCATAATAAGACTGAAAATTTTTCTTATCCAACTTAATTGCTCTCTTGTGCTCTTGTATTGCAAATTCAAGATTATTACTATGATATAGAATATTCCCATAATTAGAATGGTAAACAGCAATCTCTGGTTGAAGGTTGATTGCGCTTAGAATATTTTTTTTTGCATCATCAAGATTCCCTTCTACCAAGTTTATCAATGACAATAAATGATACGCATCGCTGTTCTTGTTGTCATGCGTAATAATTTTTTGGTATATTGATTTTGCCTCATCGTATTGATTTTTATTATGTAAATCAATTGCTTCTCTTAATGCTTGATCAATTAAAAATTCAACCATTATCAAGTCCTGCTAAATGTTCGCTCAACCTCTTTGTTACGCTGGACCAGTCACCAGGAATTTGCTGTCTTAATAATTTAATACTCTTATACCAGACTGTGTTATCTCTGAAATTCATATCCCATCTCCAATTAGGAACACATGATAGCATAAGAATAGTGTCAATATTCATAGAGCCTGCGAGATGGGCTGCAAGGTGGTCTACAGATATTACTAAATCAAGTTCTTGGATTATTTGCGATAAATCTACAAGATCACTATAGTTAACGACTCTTTTGCAAAAACTTGGAAGATTCTCATCAGTTATATATTTATCAAGGCAAATTATATTATGGTTCTCCATAAAAATATTCTCAAAAAGTTTAGGTTCCATACTCTCATCATCATGGGCACTGTGACTTCTGTTCGTCTCAAAAATAATACCAATATTCTTTTTTGTATGGTCAACAAAATCATGTTCACTCTTAGTTACATTGATATAAGGAAAATGTTGATTATGATGATTGGGATTATATTTCAAGGCATTCATCAGAGAGCCTATCGGAATATAATAGTCATGCTCAGGATATTCTGTATTTTCAACAACAATATCAATCCATTCTTGCATTTCCATCAACTTCTTTGCTTTGTCATCTGTCTGGAGAATTATTCTACAGTTTTCTTTTTTTAATTCTCTTAGGAATCTAACAAAATGTATTAAATTTTCGTTTGAACCCTCATCAAGTACAAGGAGTGTTTTACTATCAAGATCTTGGCCATTCCATTCTTTTTCTAATTTCCCATCAGGTGTCTTTAGAATCTTTCTTCTCCACTCAAATTCTCTCCAGCCATTCTCATAATCTCCGACAAGGAGATAACATAAACCTAAGTTGAGATGGGCCTCTGCATATTCGGGCATTATTTCAATGCATTTTTTGAATGATTGTATAGATAAATCAAATTGTTTTTTTTCTTGATAGACAATGCCAAGCAACATGTAAGCACCGGAGTGATCTGGTGAATGCTCGATTGTATTATAAAATGAGGATATAGCCTCGTTGTATTTTCTCAATTTTCTGTATGCCTCTCCTAAATAAAAGTGTACTTGGGCTATCTTATTATTTATCTTAATAGCGTGCTTGAATGAAGAAATAGAATTCTCATAATCATGTTTAGCGCTATACGCACAACCAAGTGTGACATGATAACCAGGATTACTGTCGTTTATATTGATAGATTTTTTGGCATAAGCAATAGATTCATCGAATTCTTGTTGATATATTTTAATAGAGGATAGAATATGATACGCATCTGCGTTATCTCCATCTTCAATAATTTTCAAACATGCGTTTTCAGCTTCAACAAATTTATTTTGACCTAAAAAGTTAATTGCCTTGTTGATTTCTTGTTGTACTAGATTTTTTTGATCTTCTGTCATTGTTTTAAGGTGATACTAGCTCATCGAAAAAATAATTACTAATAGAATCCTAAAAAAAAGGAGAGACAAGCTCTCCTTTTTTTAGGTTAGTTAGTTAGTTTATGGCGCGTATGAGAATGGCCCAGATAATCCAACCCTATCCGGTTTCGGACTCCAATTCTGTCCATAATCAGAATAAGCCTGTTTGTTAGTCTTGCTGACCTCAACAGGAAATCCTGGGTTGATAGCTAATGGATGATACTCGCATTTTGCAACGTTACCATTACCATCTTCAATTGCATCCATATCCCATTCACCAGCACCGTCGACTTTTAATGTTTTGTGGTTGCCAGAGACGTCGCATGTAATCTTAGCTCTTTTAACACCCATTACTTCACCAACCAAGCTTGCAATTACTCCTAGATGGCCACCATGTTTGCCGCCGTATAGTTCCTCAAGCGCAGTTGCTTGCTCATCAGTTGCATTTTCATCGATATAAAGTGCTATTTTAAATCCGCCCTCTGTTAATTGAGGACCTGGTGCATGTAACCAAATTGAGACTTTTAATCCATCAAGTTTCACATCATTAAGATGTCCTGACTTGATATCCCATACCAACATAGCCTCACAAAAACCTTCTGTAGGTGTTTGTAAATACAAGCAAGGGCACATCACATCACAATTACAGTTTTCTGCATATGTTCCTTCTAAACTCCAACTCATAGTAATCTCCGAATAATTCTAG
>MDSW01115348.1_pt1 | contig 16266 bp, 8 predicted proteins | sample 811171 | NCBI WGS metagenome assembly MDSW01 (sample SAMN05326641, study PRJNA326480) | marine metagenome | isolation source: seawater | place: Atlantic Ocean: North West | collected 2012
AGGGGGGGGGGAGGAGGCGGAGGGTCAAAATCGGCGCTTAGAATTGAGGCGCGCGCGCCGCGCGTGCCCCCCGCGAGTTCGTTAAAACCCGGCGACGCCGCCGCGGGAATCGCGACCGCGGCGCCGAGCGTCGACGCGGGTTCGCGCGTCGGAGGCGATGCACGCGATATGTGCGACGTTCATCGAGACCAGCGCGCGCGGATTCGCCGCGCCATGGCGCTCGGATGACTGTCAACGCGCGCGGATTCCGGGGCTGCGGCGCGCACCTCGGCCGCGGGCTCGTCGGTGGGCACGGTGAACGCGAGGACGTCGTCGACGGTCGATATCGCCCTCGGAGGGTTCGAATGCGGGCCCGCCTTCGAGGTGACGACGCGCGCGATGCGCTTAGGACCTCGCGGAGTGAAAACCGAGGTCGATTTCCCGAGGGAGACGCCGGGGATGGCCGCGGCGGCGCGGTTCCGACGCGCGCGTGCGTTACGCGAGGTCGCGAGATGCCCGAGTAGGGGTAGGGATAATGATCCCGTCGCCGCGGACATCAACGCCGACGTTCTGACTCCGCGATGCGCGTCGTCGTGATTTTGTGGTGTTACTGCGTAGTAACGATCGTAAACTCGATGTTTCGCGAACCGAACCCTCCGTAACGGTGGAACGCGCCTCACTAACTGGGCGAGCCCGGCGGCGGCGGCGTCATCTCGTAATCCTCTTCCCGGGTTTATTTTTAGATTCCCCGCTCCACGTGCCGTCAGAGGTCGTTTGACGCGCCAGGCTGGCCCGATCAGTTGTCCGAACGAAGTTTCGCGGTCGGTCAAAAGTTGACCGATTATCAGCCGGTGAAAGTCAGTATGAATCTCCTCTTCGATAAAAGTCGGGACGCGCGCGTCGCTACTCTCCCTCTCCCCCCTCTTGCTCCAGCTTCTGCTTCTTCCACCGGTGCGCCGCCTCTAAGATCTTCAAGTTCGGCACCGCGCCTTGCTCCTCCGGGAAGATATAATCGTAGTACTCCTCCTGCCCCGCGGGGGTGCCGTCCTCGGTGTAGATGGGCCGCTTGCGTTTCACGCGCCGCGGCAGCTTCTTCTCCACCTTGGCGAGCACCTCTTCGCTCGACCCGACGCTCTCTTCGAACGCCTTCCACGCCTCCAGCAGCATGACGCGCTCCTCCTTCGCGTCCGGCTGCGTCTCCTTGAGCGACAGCAGCGCGCGCTCGTACACCGCGCGCGCTTTGCTCGCCCTGACGTCCTCAGCCTCGTCCGGGTCGTCGGCGACGGCGGCTTCCGCCGCGGCGGCTCTGCGCGCCGCCGCCTCCTCGTCCTCCTCCTCGTCGTCCTCGTCGTCGTCGTCCCCGCGCGCGGCCGCGGACATCGGCGCGGCCTCGAACTGCGCGTACGACATCCACACCTTGACGTGCTGCGTCCTGTCGAGCAGGCGCTCGTACAGGTCTCTCGCCCTCGCGCGTTCACCCTCGCCGATCTCGAAATCGACGTACGCCTTCCACAGCACCTCCGGCATGTCCAGAACCGGGCGCGCGATGGCGATCTCGAAGATGGCCCTCGCGCGCTCGGTCTCCCCCAACGAGTTCTCCAGCTCCGCGAACTTCTCCCACGTGAAGCAGTTATGCGGCGCGATCTCGAGGTGTTTCTGGTACAGCGTCCGGCACCGGTCGACGTTCCCGAGCTGCATCTCCATGTCGATGTATACCTTGAAGATCTTATCCTTCGGGGCTAACCCGATCGCGAGGCCTAAGATCTTCCTCGCCGCGTCTAGACGCTTCTGGCGAATCTCAAACTGCGACGCCATGACCCATATCTTCGAGAAGCTGAAAACCTTGTGCGGGATGAGCTTCAAGCACTCGCGGTACACCTCGCGCGCGCGCTCGAGGTCGCCGGCTTCGAGCTCTTCGAACAACGCGTAATTGATCCACAGGTAGATGTACCTGCGCCAGAACTGCTTCGCCGTCGCGGGCGGGACGTTCGCGATCGCGCGCTCGTACACTTCCCTCGCCTTCTCGATCTCCCCGGCGTTCTCTTCCAGCCGCGTGTAATCGAACCACGCGTCGTAGTTGGTCGGATCTTTCCGCACTTCGTCCTCGTACTCAACGCGTTTCTTCCCGAGCACCGCGTCGTCGATCCCGGCTTCGTTCCCGTACTGCTTCTCGAACGTCATGAAGTTCTGGTACACCGCCTGCGCTTTCTCTTTCGGGAGGTTATCCAGCGCGTACTTGTATATCGCCCGCGCGCGCTCCGGCTCTTTGCACAGCTCCTCGAACTGCGCGAACTTGACGTACAACGCGTCCGCGTCCACCTCCCGCTCCACGCTCTCCACCGCCAGCTCGTACACCTCCCTGGCTTTCGCAACCTCGCGCTGCGACATCTCGAACTTCGCCCAGCGCACCCACGCTTTCACGCTCGGGTGGCACTGGACGTAGCGCTCGTAAATCTTCCGGACGCGGTCCCACTCTTTGTAGCGCGTCTCCATCTTGATGTACGCGTTCCAGCCGTTGTGGTCGGGCTCCCAGTTCATCCACCGCTCGAAGATCATCCGCGCGTTTTGGATCTGCCCCATCATCTCCTCCATGTGGATGTACTTGTACCAGAACTGATCCACGCGCGGGAGAAGCTTCACCGCGCGGTCCCACACGTTCCGCGCGTGGTTCACGAACTTGTGCGACATCTCCATCTCCGCGTATTTCAGCCAGAGCGAGTGCGATCGGTAATTGTGATCGAGCGCGCGCTCCCAGACCGACCTCGCGCGCGGGAAGTCCTTCTGCGACTCCTCCCATTTCGCGTACTTGACCCACACCGCCTCGTTCCAGTACACGCGGCGGATCAGGTCCTCGAACTCCTTGCGCTTCTTCAGGCGGTACTCCGCGAGCTCCTCCGCGTCTTGGATCTTCTGCTTCGGCGCCTTGTACGTCTCCTCCTGGCGCTCCTTCGCCTCGCGCACGATCTGTTCCGCGGTGATCTGCACTTGCGCGGACGTCTTGTTCTTCACCCTCGTCGGCTTGGGGTACTTCACCGCGGTCGCGGACTGGTGAAGCTTCGTCCCGAGCGGGCCCTCGCCGAAGCCGGACATGGCGACGATCGACGCTCCGCCGCCGCTGCGCGTCTTTCTGTTTCTTCGCTTCGAGAGCCGCCGGGCGCGGGCGGTCGACGATTCTTCCTCGCCGCCTGCGCGCGATCTCGCGCGTCGCGCGCGCGCGGAGCGATCGCGAGGCCCGGGGTTCGGGGGACGCGACCGCGGGGGGGGGGTCTGCGTCTTCGCGCGACCGGCGGTGGTGCGACGCCGGGGTTCGGTGCGCGCGAGTGTGGCGCGCCGCCGCGGTCGCGCGCGGTTTTTTCGCTCAAACGCAGCGGCTTGCCGTGCAGCAGTGCTGATGCGGGGACGACGACTTTCAGTTCCCCTCCCGCCTTTTTTCAAAGCACGTGTGAGCGCCACTTCCTCCCGCGCCGCCGCACGACGCCGCGCGCGTCGCGATGCCGAAGGTGAAGCTCCCGCGGACGATCCGCGACCTCGCGAAGAAGGCGAATGGCGACTGCGGGGAGGCGGCGCTCAGGCTCTTCCTGCACTACCGCGACGGGACCGGCGGCGTGGAGAAAAACGACGAGCTCTTTCGCCAGTGGCTCACGAGGGCCGCGGAGCTCGGAGACGCCAACGCGCAGTACAACCTCGGCCTGCGGCACTACATAGAACGTGATTACGACGCCGCGAGCGAGTGGTACTTGAAGGCTGCGGCGCAGAATCACACCGGCGCCATGAACTACCTCGGGTGGCTCTACTACGAAGGCCTCGGCGTGGAGAAAAACAAGGCGACGGCGGCTCAGTGGTTTCTGGGGGTCGCGTTGAAAGGTAACGCGGACGCCCAAAACAGGTACGGGGTTTATCTCCTCCACGATTTGCACGAGTACGTGGAGGCGATGAAGTGGTTCGAGAGAGCCGCGGAGCAAGGCCACTCGCTAGCGATGAGCCACATCGCGTTGAACTACTGCCTCGGCCAAGGCGTCGAGCCAGACGTCGTGAAAGCGCAGGAGTGGCTCACGAAAGCCGCCGAACATGGGGACGAAGGAGACAAGAAACAAGTGATGGAAATTAGGAAGACATTGAGGAGGCGCTGTCTAATCTACACGGTGAAAGTGTCCGGTTTGACGATGAGCCACGACGCTGTGGACGCGTTCGAGTCTGTCCCTCTTCTTGACCACGTCCCTGTCGACGACGTCGACATTACCCACGACCTCGCACTGTGTTTCCTCCACGGCAGGTGCGGCTTGGAGAAGAACCTTCGCTTGGCGAAGGATTGGTTCAAGTTCGTCGTCGAGCGGTGCCCCGATAACACGGATGCGGCGGCGGAGCTCAAAAAGCTCCGGTTGTGCGTCACGTGCGGCAAGAAACGCGCGTGGGAAACGTGCAAGCTGTGCCGCAGCGTGAGGTACTGCGACAAGCGGTGCCAGCAACGCGACTGGAACCGCGGCGAGCCGCCGCACAAAGAAACGTGCCCGAGGGCGGTCACGATGATGCCGCGCGGGTGGAGAAAGAACCAAGAATGGTACAAAGGTGATTTGGGACTGGGTTCGATCTGACGGAAGAAACGGCAAGGCAAAACGAAGTGACGTGAGCGTGTGCGATGTATGAGCGTGCGTATGGAACGAAACTAGACTACGTGAACTTTTCCTATCTACGACGTCACATCACCTTGCACACGACGACGTCCACGCCCGCGTCCCTCAGCGCGAGCAACCACGCGCGCTGCTGATCGCTCAGCCGGTCGTTCGCGCTCTTCACCTCGACGCACTTCACCTCCGCGCGCGCTCCCGCGCCGCTCCCGCGTCGCCGCCACAAGATCAAATCCGGCGCGCCGCCGACCCACCCCCGGCGATCCTCCGCGAGCAACCCCATCATCGACGCCAGCGCGTCGCGCCCGATCCCCTCCGCGACGTCGCACAGGTCATCCAGAGACATCAGCGTCCACGACACCCCCGCGATCGCCGCGCCGCGGTGCTCGCGCCACGCCGCGGACAGCCGCGTCCGCGCGGCGCCGCCGCGGATGTCGCGCAGCGCCGCCGCCAGCCGCGTCGCGCGCGCCGGCGCGAACGCGTCCGTGTCGAAATCCAACGGCGCGGACTGGAACGGCCCGCGGAACGTCCCGGGGACGCCGCCGCAGAAGATGACGTCCGCGAAGAGCAGACCGAACAGCGTCGTCCACAGCGACGTCTCGCAGTGCGCGCCGCGCCAGCCGCCGTTAGCGGCGACGGAATAATGCGCCAACGCGAGCGCCTCGACGGAGACGACGCACTCCCCGCCCACGGCGCCCTGAGGGCGCGAGAAGAGATCATCCTCGAGGCCGCCGTCGTCGTCGTCCTCCTCGACGACGTTCACGTACTTATTCTTCTCCCGCGCATCCGCGTTCATCGCGCGCGCGTCGATGCGCTCGACGGGGGCGTCCCAGTGCGCGTCCTCTCGCCACGCCGCGACGGCGACGCGCCAGTTTTTCGTCTTTTTCGCCAGCCGAGCCGCGCGCCTCTGAAGCGCGACGCGATCGCCGACGCGCACCCACGGGTCCGCGAGCGCGTGATCTAACATCTCGCTCGCGTCCGCGGGCTTCCCCAAGTGCGTGTTGAAGTTCGTGCTCGCGCGGTCGTACCACGCGCCGCGCTTCTCCGGGCAGACGTCGCCGCTCAGGAGGGACAACAGCGCCGTCGTCGCCGCCGCGTGCTCCCCCGCGCGTTCGAGGAGGCCCACCGCGGTCGTCGCCGTCCTCGCGCGAACGTGCGCGGGGTCGAACCTGCGCAGGTACGACGGCATCGTTTGCCGCCCGTCGACGTCGACGTCGTCGCGACGCGCGCGGGCGGGCGCCGCGCCGATGAGCAAGGGCGCCAGCGCGCGACGCGAGAGACGAAGCGCGCCGGCCTCGTCGCCGGCGTCGACGGCGGCGTCCACCGCCGCGGACTCCGCGACGGCATCCAGGTACGCGTCCAAGTCCGCTCTCGTCGCGAACAGCGGCGGGACGGAGGCGGCGGCGTCGTCGTCGTCCTTCTCGATCGGCGGCGGCTTCACGTACCGCACCATCCCCAGATCCTCCATCGACAGCTCGCCGACGTCGCTCGGGCGGCAATACGCGAGGAAGAGCGCCGTTCGAAACGCGCGCGTCAACGCGGGGGTCAGACGCACGACGGCGTCGTCCTCGCCGTCCTCGCCGTCCTCGCGCCGCACCGCTCGCCACGCGTCGACGACGCGCGCGGGCGCGACGGCGGAGAGCAGCTCGGAGACGAGCGACGCCTTCGACGCGCCGCCGCGTTTGCGTTCGGTCGCGGAGAAGACCCCGGGAGGCCCCGGGAGGAGTCTCTTCGCCGCCGCCGACAGCTGCGCAGGCGTCAACAGCCGCAGCCGGCCCTCCGCGTCCGCGATCGATTCGTCGTCGTCGCCGTCGACGTCGCCGCCGTCGTCGCCGTTCACGAGCAGTCCGCGCTCCCACAGCTCGCGCAGTGCGGCGTCCGCGTCCGGGACCTCGCGGAACTTGCCTCGCAGCGACCGCGCTCTCGTCCACGTCGTCTTCCGTCGCGACAGACGAATCGCGAGCGCTTGCGCGGGGGCTGAGCACAGCCTCAGGTCCTCGATGACGATCGCGTCGCGCGACGTGAGTAAACTCTGATTCTGATTCTGATTCCGACGAGAAGACTCGACGACGCCGTCGATGATCTCCCACAGGCGCGCGCGGAGCTTGTCCGGCAGCGCGTCGCTCGAGGACGCCGCCGCGGTCGCCGCCGCGCGCCACGACGCCGCCGCCTTCTCCGTGGCGGTCGCGTCGGCGGCGTTCGACGCGGTCGCGACGAGCTCGATCTCGACGTCGACGTCCTCGCCGCCGCCGTCCACGGCGTCGTTCATCGCGCATCTCACGACCCTCCCGGTCACCGTCACTAGCCCGGCGTCGATCAGCGGCGAGACGTGCGCGCTGACGACGCGCGGGACGTACCCGAGGCTCTCACCGTCGACGGCGGCGTTTCCGTTTCCGTCAGCCTCGAAGCATCGCAGCGCGCGCGCGTCCGCGGGGTTGTCTCGCTCGCGAGCGATCGTCAGCGCCGCGCCGACGGGGGTCGTGAACGGTCTCATTTTCCTTCGCGGTCCGCGTCGCAGCGGCATCGATATCGGATCCAGAGTAGGAGGAGCGGCTGTTGGGGTGCCGCGATCGTCGTCGTCGGCTGGGTCACTGACGACGTTTGTGAGATCCGACGACGACGACGTCGTCGCGACGAGCGCCTCTGGTACCTTTTCGCCCTCGTACCCGCCCGTCGGCGTCCGCCATCGCTCGCACAGGCGCGTGAAGACGACGCGCTCGGGCGCCGCGAGCGCGGGGGGGCGGTACATCGCCGCGGACGGCGGCTCCAGAACGGCGATGTGGGACGGCGATGTGGGCACCCCGGGATTATTTCGTCGGGGACGATCGATCCCCCCGCCGCCGCCGAAGAACCGCAGCGTGCGCTGGACCATCGGCAGCATTTCGGCGGCGGCGTCGACGACGGCATCCTCCTCAGCAGACGCCGCCGCCGCGCGCTTCTTTCCCCTCGCCATCGTCACCCTCCTCGAGCGAAGGGGACGACGGCGAGGCGGGAAGTGATGTTTGGCGGGAGGATTGGTTTTTTTGGCGAAAAAGGTTTGCTTTCGAGGCCATCCGCTCATGTCATGTAGAACCAGATCCGCGTTCCGCGTTCGATCGATCGATAGATCTATCGTTCGTTCGTTCGTTCGTTACAAGCGCGTTCTCTAGCTAGTCGTCACATTACTCTGGAGCGCCGTTCGCGCGCGCCCACTGGAGCACGTCCAGGTGGCCGCCTTCCGCGGCATCGCGGCAAGTCCTCTCGTCCCACGGAGCGCCGTTCGCGCGCGCCCACTGCAACACCTCCAGGTGGCCGTATTGCGCGGCGAGGGCGCAAGTATCCTCGTCCCACGGAGCGCCGTTCGCGCGCGCCCACTGCAGTACCTCCAGGTGGCCGCGGAACGCGGCGTAGGCGCAAGTCTCCTCGTCCCACGGGCAGCCGTTTGCGCGCGCCCACTGCAGCACCTCCAGGTGGCCGTATTGCGCGGCTGCGGCGCAAGTCCACTCGTCCCACGGAGCGCCGTTCGCGCGCGCCCACTGCAGTACCTCCAGTTGGCCGCGGAACGCGGCGTAGGCGCAAGTCTCCTCGTCCCACGGGCAGCCGTTTGCGCGCGCCCACTGCAACACCTCCAGGTGGCCGCCAGCCGCGGCTTTGCGGCAAGTCCACACGTTCCACGGGGCGCCGTTCGCGTGCGCCCACTGCAGCACCTCCAGGTGGCCGCCAAACGCGGCTTCCTCGCAAGTCTCCTCGTCCCACGGGCAGCCGTTCGTGCACGCCCATTTCAGCACCTCCAGGTGGCCGCCCTCCGCGGCTTTGCGGCAAGTCCACACGTTCCACGGGGCGCCGTTCGCGCGCGCCCACTGCAGCATCTCCAGGTGGCCGCCAAGCACGGCTTCGGCGCAAGTCTCCCCGTCCCATGGAGCGTCGTTCGCTCGCGCCCACTGCAGCACGTGCAGGTGACCGTGTTTCGCGGCATTGACGCAAACCGACACGTCCCACGGACAGGGAGGGTCGCTCGCGCGCGCCCACTGCAGCACCTCTAGTTGACCGTTTTGCGCGGCGTAGGCGCAAGTCTTCTCGTCCCACTTAGCGCCGGTCGCGCGCGCCCACTGCAGCATATCCAGGTGGCCCCCATACGCGGCATCGGCGCAAATGCCCCTCCCCTCCCTCGTCCACATGAATGACCCTTCCCACGGAGCGCCGTTCGCGCGCGCCCACTGCAGCATCTTCAAGTGGCCGCTTTTCGCGGCATCGCGGCAAGTCTGCTCGTTCCACGGGCATCCTCGTTCCTTCGCCCACCTCGCGACCTCCACGTTCCCACCCCTCGTGATGCACGTGAACGTTCTCGAGTCCCACGGAAACCCTCGCTGATCCTTCGCCCACGCCAACCTGCTGACCGACCCGACGAAGTTCGGCATCCTCCCGAGCTCCCTCCTCACCGCCGCGAGGTCCTTCACGTCGCCGACGGGCGAATCGAACACGACGTCGCGCAAACTCCGGCTCACCAGCGCGAGCATCGCGAGGTCGCCGCCGTCGAGCCGCGAGAGCACGTGCGCGTCGAAGACAACGCGCGCGTCCGCGGCGAATCGTTCCAAGCGCGAGCCCGCGGCGACATCTGGGGAAGTCGATCCGTCCCCCGAGATCTCGTCGACGTCCCCGCTGTTCATCCGCGGTGGAAGCGACGTCGCGTCGCGACGATCTCGGGGTGCGCGAGCACTTCGCGACGAGGCCGCCGCAGAGGCGGAGGAGGGAGAGGAGGAAGAGGACGCGCCCGTCGTCGCGCGCGAGGCGAGTGACGAGACGGGACGACTCGACGCGGGCGTTTCTGTTCGTGCTCGAGCGGAGCTGCAGGTGTCCCCGTTTTTTTTTCAGTGAAATGCACCATGCTCGATTGACGCGACCACCGCCGCCTCAAAACTGCTCCGATTGACCTGAAAATTTGTGGAGGGGTTCCTTACATCATGTAGATGATGATCCCGATGTGTAATGCAAAAAGAAACAAAAATTTGAGCTAGCCCAGGATCGAACTGGGGACCTTCTCCTTCGGAGGGAGACGCGATATCCACTTCGCTACAAGCCCGTTGCTGGACCACTGATAGATGTTGAGCGGGATTCGGCTTTTAGAAAATATATACTCGAGCATTTTTTCAGGTTCAACTTTTCAGGTTCCGATCAATTTGACCGGGAGGAGGGATCGGTGAAGCTTAATCGCATCGTCGCGTCGAATCGCGACGTCCCGCGCGTGACGAGGCAGTGCTTTATTCTCTTCGCGTCGCCCTCTCCCTCACAACCTCTCGCGCGTCCGCACGCGACACCGTTCGCTCGCGCGACGAAACCACAGATCTACCTCGCGGTCGTCTCGTGCTCGTGCTCGTGAACGTTATCCGCGCACCACCGAGCGCGCGTGCGTCCGACTTCTCCGGGGGACGGGGAGAATCGTTGTTGTTTCATTCGCCCCTCGAGGAGGAAGAACGCGACGCGCGCTCCGCGACGACCGACGAACGCGGCTGCTCCGGTAGAAAACGGAATAGGCGCGGCGTAGACTCGACGCCATGGACCAGGTGCGTCGTCGCGCGGAGCCCACCCTCTTCCCGCGCGGTGGAGTGCCTTCATCTTTCTCGCCACGTGTGCCAAAAGTCGAGTGGAGTCCCTCTCTCCTTTTAACATGCCGTTCCAAACGCGACCGACCTGACCGACCGACTCCCCCCGTTCCCTTCCCGCGCAGCCGTCCGAGGAAGAGATCATGCGTCAGCAGGAGGAGAAGATGCGCGCGAAGTACGGGGACTTGAAACCGAAGAAACCGTTGATACACAAGGACGTGAAGTACTTCGACAGCGCGGACTGGGCGCTGCAGCACCAAAAAGGACACGAGGGGCCGCAAAAGGGCGAGGAGGACGTGGAGAAGTTGCCGTCGAAGCTCGCGTCGTCGCCGCCGTCGAGTAAGTGACGCGACGCGCGCTCTATAGTAGCCTCACGTAGTAGCGTTTGAAGCGTTTGAAACACGACACGAACGAAGGACGCGAGCGAAACTACCTGTACTTTCGCAGCGCGCTCGGAGAAAAGATTCATTCCGCGCCACGAGTAGTCGCGCGCGCTGTGAAAAATAGATTCATAGATCCAAAGTGATCGCTCGCCAATTACAAGAAGCTACGGCGACGGACGCGGCGCGTTGCCTCCCTCTAAAAAGGAGTCGCTCGCTCGCCCTTCTTTCGTCTCGTCTTCGTCTATCAGTCTCGCGCTAGTGGAGCGACCGCGCCGTGAACCGTCCAAACCGTCAACCCACGCCCGGGCCCGTCGCATCGATCAGATGCCGAGCTTGGTGCGGCGCCAGTGGCGACGCTTGGCGTTGTACCTGAGGAGCGAGGAGAGAAAGACGACGGGGGCGGACGGTCAGTCGGGCGTTCGCGGCGTGGGTCGATAGATCGATCGATCTCTTGACCTAAATCTTGGAATTTCTCCACGCAGAGCGGGGGGCAGGAGGGATCGCCTCGGACGCGCACCTGATGGTGTTGCCGGTGCGCATGCGGATCCACTGGGGGATGGGCCTGTTCTGCTTCTGCTTCTTGCCCAGGATCTTCTTGGTCTTGAACGTCTTTTGGGACGGCTGCGAGGCGAGGAGAGCGCGGGGACGAGAGCGTCAGCGCGCGTTGGCGGAGGTGGGATGAAGAGGCTGGAGAAAGCCCTAATACGCGCGCGTCCGTCGACGCGCAGTTCGCGGCGTCCGCGGCGGTCGTCCACCCCGGACGCGTCGTGAACGCGGTCTCAGACGCGTCGCGAGGACATCGCGACGCGCGAACGCGCGCGCGCGCGATCGCGGCGGCGTCGAGACGACGCCGCCGGCCGCGTCGAGGGCTCGAAATCTTCCGCTGAAGCGCCTCGCGAGCGGAAAAAAACACGCGCGCGCGGTCGGAAGACGCGCGACGCGACGCGAGCGAGCGCGCGCGCGCGCGAACGCGCGGCGCGCGCGCGCCGGGAAAGGGCGAAGGACGCACCATCTTGACAACGCCTGAGGTGAACCGTGCGGAGCACCACGCAAAGAGACCGTCGATGGGGGTGGAGTCGACGCTAAATAGGCCGCTCCGCTCCGCGCGTCGACGCCGACTCGAAATGTTCTCCGACCGCGCCTCGAGCCAGGTGTTCGTTTTTCCAACGGCCCGCGGCACGTGGTCGCAGATCCGCGCGCACGGCGACGCGTCGAGGCTCGATCCCCCGCGCGTCGCGCGCGCACGGCGTTTGAGACCGTTCGAATAGCACGCGCGTGGCGCGACGCGCGCGGGGCATCGGAGGCGAGCGAGCGAGACCGCGGCGCGCGACGCGAAGCTACGAAGAGGAGAGGAGGAGACGAAGTACACGATATAAAATGTCCGCGGGGTACGACAAGCAGGGGCGCCCGGTCGGCGGCGGGGCGGCGCCGCAGATGGAGTTCATGAGCTTCGGGCAGGGCGGCAGCGCGTACCCGAACTACTCCGCGTACGGCGGCGGCGCGAGCGGCGGCGGCGGCGGCGCGTCGTCCTCGGGATGGGGCGGATCGAACGCCGCGAGCGGCGGGGGAACGGGATGGGGGGGAAGCGGAGGCGGAGGCGGAGGCGGAGGCGGCGCGTACGGCGGCGGCGACGACGACGAGACGCCGCTTCTCGAGGAGCTCGGCATCGACCCCGGGCAGATCGTCCGGCGGACGTTCGCGATGCTCAACCCGCTGTCGACGCGCGCGGAGGACGCGGGCGACGACGACCTCGCCGGCCCGCTCCTCTTCGCGTTCGCGCTCGGCTCGTTACATCTGATGCGCGGCCGCGTGCACTTCGGATACATCCTCGGGTGGAGCGCGCTCGCGACGTTCGCGATGCAGTGGCTGCTGAATCAGCTCGCCGCGGGCGGGGACGGGACGCGGATAGAGCTGTACCGCTGCGGAAGTATCATCGGCTACTGCATGCTGCCGATGTGCCTCCTCGCGGCGGCGGCGCTCGTGTTGCCGACGGGGAGCGTCACGACGGCGATCATCGCCGCGGTGCTCGTGTCGTGGTGCACGAGCAAGGCGACCGCGCAGTTCCTTCGGTCGCTGCCGAACGCGCAGGGGAAGCGGTTGATCGTCGCGTACCCGACGTTCACGTTGTACACGTTTTACGCGTTGTTGTCGACGTACTGATGAGTACTGAGAGCTGATGAGCATAGACTACTACTGTACGTGTTGTTGGAATTCGTCGTCACGTCATCATCACGTTACACTACTACACGTCGTGCTACTCGTAGAGTTCAAAGTCGTCGTGACCGCGCGCGATGTGATGCTCGTCGACTCTTTTCTTTCGTCGCGTACGCGTCCGGTCGTCGTCGCGTCGTTCTTCTTCCGTCCGTTCACCGCCGCGGCTCTCGCTTGACCCGTCGCGGCCGCGGCTCCGCGCCGAACGGCCCCACCGCCGCGCGCGCCGCCGGCGGCGCGCCCTCCTCGTTCCCGTTCGCGCACATCCCACCGCACCGGCACGCGGGCGTGCACTTGGTGTCGAGCGTCACGCACGCGCACGTCATGCATCGCCCGGGCGCGCACCGGCATTTGATGGCAGCGTCGGCGTCGCCGGCGGCGCCGGCGGCGCCTTGGACCCTGCGTCCGAACAGGTCCTGGAGATCCCGCAGCGAGAGCTGCTGCCGCATCGCGCGCAGGGACTCCGCGCCGTCGCCGAGCGCGGCGTTGAATATCGCGCGCTTGCGCTCTTGCAGGGCCTGGATGCGAAGCTCTACGGATTCGCTCACGATGAGACGCGTCACCTTCACTTCCTTCGTCTGTCCGATGCGGTGACAGCGGTCGATCGCCTGGTCCTCGATCGCGGCGTTCCACCACGGGTCGACGAGGATGACGTTGTTCGCGCAGTTCAGGTTGAGGCCGAGCGACGCGGCTTTCAGGGAGACGAGGAGCACGGTCGCCTCGCCTCTTCGAAACGCCTGGACGATCGCCGCGCGTTTCGGGAGCCCTTGCGTCCCGTCCAGGCGAAGGACCGAGTGCCCGGCGTCCTCGATCTTCGGGCCGACGATGTCGAGAAACGTCGTGAACTGCGAGAACAACACCGTCTGTTCCGGCCGCGTCCTGCGTCCGTCCACGACCGGCGCGGCGGCTCTCGTCGCGTCGAGCTGCTCGAGCACCGCGCGAATCTTCGCGCTGTTCGCGATTTCGGGCGCGGCGGCGGCGGCGGCGTCGTCGGCGTCGGCGTCGGCGTCGGCGGCGTCGTCGCGACCGTCCTCTCCGCCGCCGCCCGCGCGCCGCCGCCGCCCCAGCTCCGCCGCGCGCGCGAGCACCCTCGCCATCGCCTCCTTCGCCTCGTCGTGCCGCGGGTCCAACCCCCCCGCGTCGGCGTCGCGCCGCGCCGCGTCCGCGCGCGCGTCCACCGCCGCCTCGAGCGCGCGCAAATTCAGCACCCCTCTCCCGCCCTCCGCGTCGTCCACGGGCTCGCGGCACATCGGGCAGCACCCCCGCTCCGCGCCCGTGGCCTGCGCGCTCGCGTGGAGCGCCGCGCGGAGGCACGTCAGGCACATCGGGCCGTGCCCGCACGGCCCCGTCGCGGCCGCGTCGTCGACGGCGTCTTTGCAAATCGGGCACTGCTCGCACTCTTCGATGTTTCGCTCGAGCTCGCGCACGCGCGCGACGCCGAGCTCGGCGAGGAGCTCGTCGCGGGTCAGCGCGCCGGCGCCGTCCTCGCCGGCGCCGCCGTCTTGGTCCCCGAACCGCGCTTCTTTCAGCAACAGCGGGTGATCGCACGCCTGTCGAAGCTTCAGAAGCAGCACGAGGATGTGCATGTAATTTCGTTTCCATCCGCGCTTGACGTACTTATCGAACAGCGCCTGCGTGCCCTCCTCTAGCGCGCGGTAGAAATCCCGCTCGCTCTCGTCGAACTCCACCTCCTTGACCTCGATCGTGCGCGGGGGAAGAACCACGATCGGCGCGCCGTCGATCGTGATCTGCTTCGTCCGCCGCAACGCCATCGCTCGCAGCGCGACGCGTAAGCATTTGAACCCCTCGAGCTGCGCCGCCGGGTTCCGCACCTTACGGCACGGGTTGCTTATCGTCAGCCGGAAGTGGTTCCACGACGCGAACGGCTGGTAGCGCAGAAACCGAAATAGCGAGTAGACGTCGTCCGCGCCGTTCATGAGCGGCGTCCCGGACAGGCACCACCGCCGCTCGCACTGCAGATGCGCGACGGCGACGGAGGAGTTCGTCCTCCGGTTCCTCACGATGTGCGCCTCGTCCAGCACCACCCTGAACCACCGCACGTTAAACAGCGGCGTGAGCTCCTTCGTTAGCGTCCACTTCGCGTACTCCGCGGCGACGGTGCCGTACGTCGTGACGACGACGTCGTGCGCGAGGAGCGAGGTCTCGTCGAGGAAGGTTTTCGAAGCGCCGTGATAGATCACCGCGCGAAGGTTGCTCTTCTCCTCCGTCTCGTCCTTCCACTGCTGCGCGACGATCGCGGGGCAGACGACGAGCGTCCTCGCGGGGACTCTGTTCGCGCCGACGCCGCCGATCCCGGCGTTTCTGCGGCGCGCGCTCTCGTCGCGCGCGCCCTCGCGGTCCGCGGCGCGGATCGCCTCGCGGCGGCGGTGACGCTCGCGCGCGAGCTGGCCCTCCTCGTCGTCGCTGTCGCCGAACGCGAGGCGTTCGCGTCGCCGCGTCGCCTCATCCCTCGCCGCGGACTTCTGAAGCCTCCGCTTCTGTTTGCACTCCTTGCAGATGCAGCTCGGGAGGTGCGGCAACGCGGGCGGGGTCGTCGCCGGCGTCGGCGTCGTCGTCGTCGTCGCGACGCCGCCGCGCGCCGCCGGCCCCGGCGTCCGCGCGTTCCCACCGCCCCATCCCCCCTCCCCGCCGCGTATCTCCGCCTCGAACGACTCCCGCGTCGTCCGCCGCCCGCCGCGGTCGCGCCCGAGGTCCCCCGCGCCGCGGCGCCATCGCATCACGTGCGGCCGCGCGCCGGCGACCGGCGGGTCCGGCGGCGGGCACGACACGATGATCGCGAGCGTGGAGATGGTCTTCCCCAAGCCTTGATCGTCCGCGAGCACGCCGCCGCGGCACCGCGCCGTCGCCTCCCTCTTCTTCGCCCACGCGAGCGCCCTCTTCTGGTGCCGCATGAGATCCACCTTGAGCGTCCCGCGCGGGACGTCCGTCTCCTCGGTCGCGTCCGCGACTTTGAGGCTGTCGAGGATGTGCCCGAGGTCTTGCCGCTCCTCCTCGCCGTCGGAGTCGTCGTCGTCCGCGCGCGGCGGCGGCGGCGCGAACGGCGGCGGCTGAAACGCGGCGTCGTCGACGTTCACTCCCCCGCCCCCGTTTCCGCCGTTCCCGTTCGCGGCCGCGTCCGCTCGCCGCCGCGCGTCGCGCTTCGCCTTCCACGCCGGGACCGTCTCCTCCGCGAGGCAGTGGTCTTCGTCCGCGCGCTCGCCGTCGCCCCACAGGTCGCACGGCGCGGGCGCCTCGCAGACGAAGCAGAAGCAGTTGGGACACGCCGCGGCGGGGGGCGTCGCGTTGAACTTGAGCGTCGCGCACAGCGCGCGCGCGTGCGGGAAGTCGTTCAGCGCGCCCTGGAACGCGGTCCCGCCGACGATGGCGACGTCCGGGTCGTTCTCGGCGTCGGCGGCGGGCGCGGCGGCGGCGGGCGCGGCGGCGGCGGGCGCGGCGGCGGCGGGCACGGCGTTCGTTGAAATATTGTGG
>MDSW01007623.1_pt1 | contig 16265 bp, 17 predicted proteins | sample 811171 | NCBI WGS metagenome assembly MDSW01 (sample SAMN05326641, study PRJNA326480) | marine metagenome | isolation source: seawater | place: Atlantic Ocean: North West | collected 2012
ATTGTTGGGTATGATATTGATAAAAAATTAATGAATGAAAAAAAATTTCTCCAATTGAATGAATTTCCTACATCTTTTCTTCATATTGCAATACCTGTAACAACAAAATTTGATTCCAATGTCATTCAATTATATAAAAAATTCAAGCCTGATTGTATTGTAATTCACAGTACTATCCCTCCTGGTACTACAGAAAGGCTTCAAAAGAAAATTTCATCTCCAATAATCTATAGTGCAACTAGAGGTATTCATAAAAGAATGCTAAGAGATCTCAAGCGTTACACTAAATTCTTCGCAATATCTAATTCAGCGCCAAAAAAACAATGGGCAAAAAAAACATTTTCTAAAAAAATGCTAAATTCTGGAATAAAGACTAAACAAATGTCAAAACCTGAAACACTGGAATTAGCTAAAATATTATGTGATACGTCATATTTGGGTTGGTTGATAAATTATTCACAAATTACTAATGTAATAGCTAAAAACTTTGGCGTAAATTATGATGAAATGTGGACTTTTTCTGACGAAATCCATAAAATTTTAGGCAATAGACCTAAAATGTATCCCGGCTACATAGGTGGACACTGTGTAATTCCAAATTTAGAATTAATCAATAACAAAACTTTGAATTTAATTAAGGAAATGAATACTTCTTATGTTAAAAAAATTAAGAATGCAAAATCTATTAACAAAAAATATCTCAAATAATTATTTTTTTAGAATGTAAGGTTTTACTATTTTCAAAAAATTTTCTGCACTTGCGTCCAAACTATACTCTTTTTGTATGAATTTTCTACCACTTTTTCCCATATTTTCTGCCAAAGAATTATCATTTTCAAGTGAAGAAATTTTTTGTATGATGTCGTCACTATCTCCTTCTTTAACCAAAAAACCTGTTTCACCATCAACCATTATCTCTGAATTTCCACCAACATCTGTTGCTATGACAGGTATTTCCATTAACTGTGCTTCCTTCAAAGATAATGGTGTAGTATCCATTCCAGTAATTATTGCATAAATATCAATTTCACTAAGATACTCTCTAACCTTTTCTGGATATTCTAAGGATCCAAGCCAATGAAAATTTTCAAATTTATCTAACTTATCTAAAATTTTATCTTTGTATTGACCATCACCTGCCCAGTAAAAATGCATATTTGGCATTTTCTCGATAACTTTTTCTAAAGTTAGCATCTCTTTTGTTTTTCTCCACCAATTTGCATCTTGTAACATTCCCACACAAGGATGTTTTAGTTTCATACCTTCAGTTTTGTACCATTTTTTATCATCAACTCCTTCTATGAACACATTTGATTTCTGTGTTGGATGGTGTTCCTTTACAACATCTTTTAGATATTTACAAATTGGAAGAATTTCTGTTGAACCTGCAAAAACTTGTTTTGCAACATCTGCTCTGATGTCTACTATCTTTCTCATTATTTTGCCTTTGTAAATTGTATTTTTGGCATATTCTATTTCTGACCAATAGTGACCACGCAATAAAACAAATAATGGAATACCTCTCTTTATGATCTCCAATCCAAAATTACTTTGCCTATCAACTAATACTGCATCTGGTTCAAATTCTGATATTAACTTATTCAATTTCTTTTTACTTGAAAAATACTTTCTCAAGCTTTTAGTTGGAAAACCTATGAAATAATCTAATTCATTCACTAACTTGTAATCTACATTATGTTTTCTTAATGAATCCCCAAAATCCTTTAAATGAAAATATTTTCCAACACTTTTTTTTGATGTTCCCCCTCCAGCACCAGATACTATTAAGATACGCAACTCTTAACAATGATAATTAATTTACAAATAAAAACGTGATTACTAAAATGTCTGTGGATAATAATTTCGGTGTTATTGGAATAGGAAATTGGGGTAAAAATCTGATAAGAGATTTTTCAAAGATTTCTAATATAAAAAAATGTACTAGTACTGGTAATTCAGGAAATATTCGATGGCTAAAAAAAAATCATCCTTCAGTAAAATACACCTCAGATACAAAACAAATCTTTAATGATAAACAAATCAATGCAGTAATAATTTCGACTCCTATCAAATCACATTACAGTTTAGTAAAAAAAGCACTTTTGTCAAAAAAACATGTATTTGTTGAAAAACCTCTTTGTACAAAACCATCTGAAGCAACAGAATTAATTAAAATTGCAAAAAGAAATAATCTACTTATTTTTGTAGGTCATATTTTTCTTTTTAACGAGGTTATTGAAAAAATTATTAATATTTCAAAAAAAGAAAAAATTCTGTATATGCAATTCTCTTGGGAAAAATTTGGTACATTTAATGGAGATATATTTTTAGATCTTTTATCTCATGATTTATCAATAATTCTAAAACTATTTGGTAAGCCAAAAAAAAGTAAAATAACTTCATCTTTTGGATTTATTTCTAAGTGTGATATTATTACATTAAATCTTGAATTACCAAAAAATAAAAAATGTCAAATACATTTGAATAGATTTTCAAATAACAAAAAGAAACTCGTGAAAATCTTTACAGACAAAAATATGTACTTATGGGATGATCAAAAACTATATCAAAATAATAAAAAATCTAATAATTTTAAATTAATTTTTAATTCAAAATCAACTCCTCTTGAAAATGAATCTAAAAAATTCTTAACTGAGCTAAAAAAATCCAAAAAATCCTTTGAATATGTAGATTTAGCAAAAGATGTTATACAAGTAATTCAAAAATTAAAATGAAATTATGAATATTGCAGTTATTGGTGGTGGAATTTTTGGTATTGCTGCAGCGATAATTCTTGGAAATGATCATAATGTTCAACTCTTTGAAAAAAATGATGATATTTTAAAATCTGCATCTGGTTCAAATCAATATCGTGTACATCGTGGATATCATTATCCACGTAGTCCTGAAACCGTAACTGGAATAATCAAATCAGAGAATAGTTTCAAAGAGATTTTTTCTGAAGCAATAGTAAATGATTATGAACATTTCTATTGTATATCTAAAAAAAATAGCCTAACATCGTCTGAACAGTTTATCAATTTCTGTAATAAATATAAATTAAAAATTGAAAAAACTGAAATAAACTGTGTTAACAAAAATGCAATTGATCTTTGTGTTCGTGTTAACGAATCTGTTTATGACCCAAAGATATTAAAAAATTTATCATTAAAGTTATTGAACCAAAACAATGTCAAAATTAATTTAAACACAAAGGCAACTGATGAAATTCTTGATAAATTTGATAAAATTATTGTATGTACATATGCAAATCTTAATTCTTTTCTTCAAAAATTTCCTAACTCACAACATGAATATCAATTTGAATTATGTGAAAAACCGGTGGTCAAACTACCAGATTCTTTCAAGAACAAGAGTATTGTAATTATGGATGGCCCTTTCATGTGTATTGATCCTCTAGCAAATACTGAGCTTCACTTACTTTGTAATGTCCAACACGAAATTCATCAAACTAGTATAGGTAAATTTCATGAAATCGGAAAAAAATATGAACATTTGTTAGATAATGGAATTATCAAAAACCCTGGTCATACCAATTATGATAAATTTATTGAATCAACTCTAGAGTATTTCCCAGAAATTAAAAATGCTGAGTATGTTGGTTCAATGTTTACAATTAGAGCTGTACCGCCACGAGCAGAAGATACTGATGAGAGACCCACTTTGGTTACTAAAGTTAATGAAAAAATAATATCAATATTTTCTGGAAAAATTACTACTTGTGTTGAGGCTGCAAAACAAGCAGAAAAAATTATCCAAGAAACCTAATTTTTCGTATAGAACTTTTCATCGATAATGCCACTGATCAATTTTAATCATCAGTGATATTGATATAACAGAAGAAAAATTTAATGACTGTGGCAAGAAATAGAGGTTTTAGAGCTTGGTTCTATTTTAGAAATGGCTGGAGTTTGTATTTTGCCTTCATTTTTGCAGCAATTAATACATTAACGGTAACTTACTATTTGGCAGTTGAAAAATATCCTGACCTAAATTGGATTTTTCCAACATTTTTTCATTATATTGCAATAGTTGTTGCTACGGGAATTCCTCTGTTGGTATTCATTGGTTATGTACATTACAAACGAACCGCAGCACGAAAAGCTGAAGTTGATATTAGTTATGAAACTGATGCATACAAAGCTAGAACTTTAGTTAATACTGAAATATCTATGCAATTAAATTTGAAGCTAATTGATGTTTTAATGAAATTCTCTAAAAATGAAAAAATATCTGATGAGAATTATGAAGAAATAAAAAAACTGTATACTGATTTATCTAAATTTACAGACGATCGAACCTTCAAAAACAAAATGGATCTTAAATTTCTTAGAGAAACTGATTAATTTTGACCTATATGAAATCCAAAATTATAATTTCTTTAATCATTATTGGCATGGTAGCTTTTTCATATGGTGTTTTAGTTGGGCATTATCAAATTTTTCCATTTTCAATACTATCTGAAATAAAAAATAATCAATCTGAACGTACTACTGAAACTAATGTAGAAATATATCAAGAAACATCTTCCATTCAAAACTTAATTTCCTTTGAAACAGTTTCAGATATCGAAATAACAAAACAGAAATTAATTGAGTTTATCTGGAATGATTCTAAATTACCAAAAAATATTTTTCCGAAATATGATGTGGATATAGATGATCCAATTTCATCAAAACTTCAGAATCTTGAAAGAATTGATTCATTTACTGTAGAAATGAGTTATGGAATGGATTCTATTTCATATTTATTTTTGGCTAAAAATACAAATGATAAATTAATTATCTTTCATCAAGGTCATGATTCAATCTCTTTGAATGGTTTTGATAATCATTCATTTGACCAAGATATTCCATTAATCCAAAATTTTCTTGATAATAATTATTCTGTATTAATTTTTTCAATGCCTGGAAAAGGAATGAATAATGAACCTATTATCAATCATGAGAAATTTGGAACTTTTAAATTAAATTCACATAATCATTTTGAATTTTTAGAATCTGAGAACTTCCATCCTTTACGATTCTTTCTTGAACCTGTTGTAGTGACCCTAAATCAAATTGACAAAAATTTTACTTTTGACAGTTTTGCAATGATTGGTATTTCTGGTGGTGGTTGGACAACTGTACTTGTTTCTGCCATTGATGATAGAATTGATGAAAGTTATTCTGTAGCTGGCTCATTCCCAATTTGGTTACGTTTTGATTCACGTGATTTTGGTGATTATGAACAAACAATACCTGAATTCTATGAAATTGCTAATTATTTGGAATTGTATGTATTGAGTTCTTATGATAATCGTAGTTTAATTTTATTCTATAATGAATTTGATTCATGTTGTTTTTCCGGTGAAGTATACAACAAATCTCCATTTGCTGACTCTGTAAAATCTAAACTTTCGAAATTTGGAGAAAATAATTTTGATGTAATTATTGATTACGGACAAACAGAACATATCATTTCTGATTACACATTAGACAAAATTAATAATTACTTACAAACAGAATCTTAATTATTCTGAGAGTTTATTTTTAAATTTTTTAAATAATCCTTTCTTTGATTTTTCCATTATTTGATTTTTAAATGAATCAATTTCTAACCAAAAATCATCAAAATCTTTCTCAATTTTTTTCACAATCTCATCATCATCAGAAATTAATACATATTCTGCAAAATTATTAAATGAATTTTCAGTTAGATTTGCTGAACCTATAATTGCACATTTTCCATCAATTACATAGATCTTTGCATGTATTAGTGGAATGTCTTTTGTGCTAATTACTTTGCATTGTAACGGTGATTTTTCTAAATTATTGTTCTTTTGATATTTCTCGATTATTTCTCTTGCTAAAGAATTAGCTTGTTCTGAATTATTATTTCCTGTAATAATGTCGCTAGTTATAATCTGAATCTGTACCTGATTATCCAATAACTCAAATAATTTTTTGGATAATGAATACGAAATATTAGGACTACAAATTTTTACATAGTTTTCTGCTTTGAATAATTCCTTTTCAATAAATTTCCCGATTCCACGACCAATATGAGTATGCATAATTGTAATCTAGTACCTATGATTTAATATATTACTATTTTTGATCATCCCAATCAAATGTTTTTCCTAATAAGTTGAATAATTTTTCATTATAAGGCTTAAAGAAATTATTAAGAACTTCTCGTGTTGAATCTTTCATTTTTGGATATCCTATTTTATTTTGCTTTGTTAAGTCATTGATATCTTGTTTTGATATTTCCAAAAACTCAAAAACTTCTGACAGAGTTTCTTCTGTATTATTCTGTAATTTTTCTGATGAAATAATAAGAATTTGTTCCTTTGGAATTTTTTTAAACCAATATTCTAATTGCTTGGCATATAATCCTCTACCTAAAAGTAATTCATAGAATACATTTACCAAATACTCGTTATCTTGATTGTCATTTTCTTCTTGGATCACCTTCATCTCATATTCTATAATTTCTTCAAAGGTTGTTTTTGTATCTCCTTCTCTTTGAATTCTATCATTGAAATTTGAATATGCACGATCAATTGGATTTCTTAGTGCTGCAATTATTTTTGTATTAGGAAAATCTTTTGATATTCTATTTACTACAAGTGGATTGTAAATATAAAAAGGTGTAACATCAAATGTCAAAAATTTTCCATACTCTTTCTCTATATTCCTCTTTGTAGATTTTGTTGTAAACATAGAACGGTACCAATTTAATCCAAGATGATAGTTATCATCAAAATATCCTAATTCATCATATGCCGCACGACTTATACAATTATGTTGTCCTAAGTAGTGATATAATGACGTGGTACCACATCTCACTCCTCCTACAATGAAAAAATTTGGAAGAACTCTTGATCTTGAACTTAAATAATAATAATGTCTCTTGATTAGTCCATAACGAAATTTCTGGTAAAAATTTTTTCTTAATGAAATATCCTTCTGTTCATTACGATGATATTTTGGATTGTAAGTTATTTTTTTATTGATCATCTTTAACTCATGATTTACCTCTAAACATTCACACTTTTTCTTGTCTGTGCTGCTTTTTTAATTGCTAATGCAATTTTTAAAGTTGTTACTCCTTGTTCAAGATTATTAATTGTCTCTTTTCTTTGTCTAACACATCTCAGAAAATGTTTCATTTCTTCTACATATGATGTATACATATCAATATTATTTGAAAAACCTGTTTCAAATTTTGTTTCCCACTTATTTTTTTTAATGTTGTATATGTTTATACAATTTTTATCTGAATCCCAATAAATTTCTCCTTTTGTACCGCGAATTTTACAACTCTTGAAATTCGGTTTTTGGAAATAATCTAAATGAACTTCTCCTATCACATTATTGTTAAACTTTAGTATACTTGCAGAAAAATCCTCTACTGAAATATCTAAATCACTTAATTTTTCTGAAATTGAAACCACATTTTTTACCTCGTTGAAAAACCAGTACATGTAGTCAATTTCATGAATTAATGTTAGAATTACTCCTCCACCTAATTCTTTTCTCGCTGAAAATGATTTTTTATAATCCTCCCATCTATGTGAATCTGGCAAATACGAACAATTTTCAACCTGCGCTGAAAGTATTCTCCCTATATTCTCTTTCTCAATCAGATCTTTAATCTTCTTTATACAAGGATGAAATCTTAAATTACATCCAATTTGTGTAATTAATTTTTTCTTTTTTACTATGGATTGTAATTTTTTAATATCTTTTACAGAATGTGATAAGGGTTTTTCTATAAACAGATCTAACCCTTTTTCTGCTAATTTAATTGCAATTGGAACGTGTAAACTTGTTTCGTTAGTTATTATTGCTATATCTGGATTCTCTTCGAGACATTTGGTTAATGAATCTGAAATTTTTACACCTTGTTCTACAAATGAGTTCAAATCAGTTCTTTTTGTGTAAATAACTACATGCACATTTTTGAATTGTAAAAGATTTTCTAAATGTGTTCTTCCTATAGAACCAAAACCTACAATAAGAATTTTGACCATTATTCGATTCTCCATAATTCATGAAAATAGTACATTAACTAGTCTTAATTGTATTGGGCTTTAACAATTACTTAGTATAATTATAATCATAGAAAAAATATTCTCATAATAATTCTAGAAATTTTACAATATTGAATGATTTTAAAATTATAAATCTGCAGAAAGCTTAATTAGAACTTGAAAAGTTGTTTTAATGAGAAATATGGTTTCGATGAATCATTCTTTTGAACTTGATTGTAATGAAAAAAATTTATTTAAAATCCTAACTGATTATGAAAATCTTTCAGATTATCTGCCAAGAAAGCTTCAAAAAATTGAAATTTTGGATGAATCTGAAACTTTTACTATCATCAATGCTACTTTATTTTTAAAAACTCTTATCAAAAAAGAATTTTCTCAAAAATTAAAAATTGAAAAAAAATCTGAAAATAATTTGATTATTGAAATTCTAGACGGTCATGCAAAAGGAACTCATATAGAAATTTCATTATCTTCAAAAAATAATCAAACCATATGTCAAGTTAATTCTGATGTTAAACTAAGTCTTAAAACAATAGTACTTCTTCCTATACTTAAGGCAGAATACAATGTGTTTGTTTCAAATGTTTTTAAAAAGATGGCAAAAAGTGCAAAAGAGATAAAAATTTAGTGATTATCATGGATATTGTAAACTGGGATATAATTAATGAAAAATCTTCTCATTTCAAAAATGCAAAACCAACAAAATGGGCATTTACAAAAGAATTTCTTAATAGAGAATTATATGAAGAACTAGAACAAACATATCCCAAATTTGATAATAATAGTTGGAATGTTACCGATAATGAAGAAAAATTATCATATCGAAAATTTTGGAAAAGAGATGAAGGTGGATATTATAAAGATGGAACTCCTCGTGAACATAATTTAATCCCTGAATATGATTCTAGGTACAGTGAAGCATGGAATAAATTCATGAGTCATATGTGGTCTGAGGAATTTATTGCCAAACTCCGAAATTTTACAGGAGTTGAAGTGACAAATTTACGACATTTCTGTTTTATGTATGCAAGAAAAGATGGATTCCAGAGTCCACATATTCACAATGTTAGTGATAAAACTTTGATTGTATTCGTATATTTCTCAAAAAATTGGGAAGATGGTGATCCTGGTGGAACATATCTGTCTGATGGTAATGATGAATCAAAAATCATTTTTGAACCAAATGATCTTGATAACACTGCTCTATTTCTCTTAGATGGTCCTGATGCAGCACATGGTATGAGAAAAATTTCTAAAGATGTTGAAAGAAAGGGTATTCAATTAACATATGAACCATATTCTGAAACTGATGGATGGTATGGGGCAAAAAAGAGAAAACCCTTTGAAGCACTAGATCTATAACCTAAATTTTATACATTCCATTTAAAATCATGTTCTAGTAATCTATTGAGTTTTTCATTGTACGGTCTGAAGAAATCAATCAACAATTTCCTTGTTTGTGGATTCATCTTTTCATATTTTGAGACATTAACTTTTTTTGTATTTGGTATGTTGAATTTTGGTAATTTTAAAAATTGAAAAACATCATTCATTATATCCTCTGTATTTGATGCTAATTTTTCACTTTGTATAATCATTATTTGATCTTTAGAAAATATCTTAAACCACGTACTCAGTTGTTCAGCATAAAAACATCTTGCAAGTATTGAATTTTCAACCTTTGTTGCAAAATAATTATTATCTTTTAATTCACTATTCCATCCAGAAATATCTTCAATTTCTTGTTTAACAACCTCGTCGAATGTTCTTTTCTCTCCATATTTTTCACTTTGATAATAATGTGAATAACTCTTATCTACAGGATTTCTTAAAACTGCAATTAATTTTGTATTTGAGAATGTATCGTAAATTCTCTCTGCAACCCAAGGTCTACGAATGTAAGATGGTGTTACATCATATGTTAAAAATGATTTTGTTCTAAGTTTTGAAAAAAATCTAGAAAAAATAGATGGAAATAGTGACCGATACCAATTAAATCCTAAATGAAAATTTACATCAAAGAATCCTAATTCATCATAGGCTGATCTGGCTATGGATGGATGCTGGGATAAATAATGAAATAGTGATGTAGTTCCAGTTCTTCCTGCACCTATAACAAAAAAGTCCGGCAAAACTCTAAGAGGGCTAGTAAATCCAAAAAAATGTCTTTTCAGAAATAAATGATAAAATCTCTTGTAGGACATTTTAGGAGATTCTAAGTACAATAATTAAAAGAAAATTCAGATAAATTTTAATTTATTTACTAATTGTTCCTTACATGTATTGATTAATGTGATTTTTAGTAGTAATCAATAAAAATTATCTTGTCCAAAAAATACCAATTATGGTATTATCTATAGATAAATAACAATGGTTAAGCGTTAAAAATAGGAAATTAAAATGAAAGTTGCAGTAATAGGTATTGGATATTGGGGGATAAAACATGTTGAGGAATATGTTGCTTTAGGCCATGATGTAGTAATCTGTGATCCTGATGAAAAAAATATCTCTATTTGTAAACAAAAATTTCAATCATCAGTTAGCGTAAATTTAGAAACTATTCTGTCTGATGACAGCATAACCTGTGTTAGCATATGTACGCCAAACAAAACTCATTTTGAAATTGCAAAAAAATGTTTAGAATCCAAAAAACATGTCTTTTTAGAGAAACCTATTGCTACAAATATCTCTGATGCAGAAAAATTAATTGAAATATCTGACAAAAGTGAATTACTTTTACAAATAGGCCATCTTTATCGTTTCAATAACTCTATACAGAAAACTAAAGAAATAATTACAAATAATGAATTAGGTGTCATTCATTCCGCATATTTTCTGTGGAATAACTTTGAGAAAGTCTTCAATGATAGAGGAATAATAATTGATCTAGGAATCCATCCTGTAGACATTATTGATTATCTTTTTGGTGGAACACATGAAAATATTCAGTGTAGAGGTTGGGGCATAAGACAAAACAATCCTGAATTTGCCATCGTAAATTATAAACAAATTCCAATAAAAACTACGCCACTTTTTGTAAATATTGAATTGAGTTGGCTTAATCCAATTAAAAAACGTGAGTTAATAATAATTGGAGATAAAAAATCTCTTTCTGTACAATGCGTATCACAAAAAATTTCTCTAATAGATAATATCTCTAAAGAAATCACAGAAATCTCAATAACTCCAAATAATACAATTCGTGATGAATTAGAATTTTTTATTAACTCGTGTAAAAATAATGAATCTATTTCTTCACCATATCCAAATGGTTCTGTTGGAAAAAATATACTTGAAATAATCCTAGATGCAGAGTTGAAAAATAATGATAAAAAATAAGAAAATCCTCATTACTGGAATTAATGGATTTTTGGGAACAAACTTAGCTAAAAAGCTACAAAATGATAATGACATAATAGGTATTAATCAATTAAATAAATCCAAACAAACTGCTCATGATATACCTGTAATTGAAGGCGATCTTTCAAACAAAAAAATTTTTGAACAAATTAAAGGAGAAATTGACATTATATTCCATTTTGGTTCTCCAACATCCATTGTTTTGTTTAAACAAGATCCTGAAAAATATTTCAACAATACAATTCAAGGTATGAAAAATATTCTTAACTTTGCAAAAAATAATTCTATTGAAAAATTAATTTATCCTTCATCTGGAAGTGTTTATGGAAATAACCCTCCACCGCATTCTGAAAACATTGTTCCTTCACCTTCAAACCAATATGGTGAGGCAAAAATTCAATGTGAACGTCTAGCAGAAGAAAATTCTGATTATGTAGATTCTACAGGTTTACGTATATTTGCTGTTTATGGTCCTGGAGAAGAAAGAAAGCAAAATCTTTCTAGTGTTGTGAATCTATTTCTACAGGATATCAAAAGAAAAGAACAACCAGTAATATTTGGAGATGGAACTCAAACAAGAGATTTCATATATGTTGATGATGCAATATCTGCAATTGTAAGTTCTTCTGAAATATCCAATCATAAAATAATTAATGTTGGTAGTGGGGTCTCTACATCATTTAATCAAATAATAGAAACAATTAACACACAATTTAACTTAAAAATTGTACCTAAATATATCAAAAAAGAATTTGCATATATTGAAAATTTACAAGCAGATACGGAATTAATGGAATCAATTCTAAAAATTAAACCAATCTCTATGGAATCTGGTATAGAAAAATTTGCTAAATACTTGAATTTATCTAATTAATTCTTGCATAATTTCAACCAAATGTTCAACAGCCGTATCATTGTTTGCTGAATTTAATGAATGTTCTCTTCCTGCTTTTGCAATCTTCTCCCATCTTTCATCACGTGGATCATCTAAATATTCTTCAAATTTTTCTCTATAATTTTTTTCATTTATGAAAATTGCAGATTTATTGTCTTCAAATCCTAAATACTTTCCATGGTTTTTTTCTGTAATTTCCATAAATGTTAAACAACCTGCAGCTGGAATTTCAAAAAATTTTATAACTGGATAAATTGTTCCTGTGGCAATTGCCGAACAGTAACGTGATAAATATTCTGGATAATCTTCATTAATATAGAAATTATTCTTCATACCTGCATAATCTACATACTCCAAATCATTACACATTGTTCTTAATTTGTAAAAATATAATGCTGAATTAATCTTTCTTGAAAATTTATGTAACATTTTTGATCTAGTATCTGTTCTACCAATATTCCCTGAATTCAAAATTCTATCTTTTATTCTATTAGAATATGCATTCAAATTTTGATATTTTGATGACTCTATTCCCCATAGTATTTCTTTATAGAAAATCCCTTTTGGATAATATTCATAAAAATATTCTTTTGGTTGTAGGCTCCAATACGCATCAATTTTTAATTTTTCATGCAATTCAATCTGTTTGTATTCTTTTGCACGATGTGGATCACCTGTTTTTGTCACTATTGGAATTCCAATGTTATCTATCCCATCCATAAATTCAGGAATTGCATCTAATTCGTTATTAGCAAATAAAATCACATCAAATTTTCCTTTTATTTTTTTTACATCAAATTCATTTTTAGTTGGAAAGTATGACACTTCAAGTTTCTCATTTCTCTTTAACGAATTCATGAAAAAGTCATTTGTTGTCTGATCGAAATGTTCCTCATGAAAAAATTTGTAGCTAGTTTTATAGATGAATGCGACCCTGATCTTATCTCTCAAGCATCTGTTTTCCCAATCTACTAGTTAAAAATCACTCTTAACTCATCACTTCAATGTAAAAATTATATATTTATTGAATTTCAGAAAATTATGATAATCATTTCTCAGAATATAACTAACTATAAAATTCCGGTTCCTGAAAATGCAGTATTCAGAATAAATCTTGCATGGGTTGACAGTATAAGTGAACTAACTAAGATTCTAGAACATCATGCTAACCATAAAATCTTTCTAGATTTACCAATTAATCGTACAAAGCCTCCAAATAACAAATACAGCTTAAATGAAGTTATTGAAATAATTAAAACTCATAATAATATTGAATACTTTGCAGTATCTAACATAGAATCTAAAAGTAATCTTTCTGAATACATTGAAAAATTGCCTACATCTATAACAATTGTACCGAAAATTGAAAGCCCCACTGGAGTTGAAAATATAGAGGAAATAGCAAAAGCACTTGATTACAAACCCTGTGTAATGATGTTAGATCATGATGATCTGTACTCTAATTTATTAAAAGCAAAACAATCTCCAGAAAAATTTACTGTTTATATTAATCAACTCGCTGAATTTTGTAAATCACAAAATATTACTCTTCTTCGAACCATTGGTGTAATATTTAGCGATGAAGAAAAACGAATATCACCTTATGTAAATTAAACATTTTACTCATTTTTGTTTGAAATCTTTTCTTCAAAAATTTCAAAATCTATTTTAAAAATTTTCACAAAATACTTGTACCCTTTTTCTTTTGAATCAAAAACTTTCTCTAGATAAAAATATTTTTCCTCATTATCAAATATATCTTGAATAAATTCTGGTCCATGTTCTAAATTGTCAACAACTATGTGATCTAATCCATTATCTTTTCCTTTACTAATAAATTCCTCTAAACTATCTGAATTATTATCACATACTTGTTCTGCTTTGTCATTAAAATGGCAAACTATGTACGGTGAAATTTTTAATTCATTGGATATGCTTGGTCTTTTTAGATCTGGCCAATCCTCTGTCATTCCTGCTGTTGTAATAAAGTAACCGTGTAAGCTATTAGCATTAATCTTATTAGACATGTCTACTGCAATCGAAGTTATTTCAAATGCCTCTCTTTCAAATTCATAGTCGATTTTGTTATATTCCATATATGAAAATGATATAATTATAGTAAAACCAAGAACCAAACTTAACAGTATTTTGCTATTAATTTTTCCATTAATCTTTTGAATTCCAAAACAACATAATAGAATAATTATTGGATATAATATCAAATAATATCTTAATTCCATAATACCTCTTCCATGTGCATATAGCATAGTTAGACTAGCAAAAATTAAAAATAGAATTAATGTTACATGCTTGTAATTCATATTTTTTATTTTATCTTTTCGAAAAAGGAAAAATATTCCGATTGGAAGAAATAAGAAAAATATAGGAATCTGAATTAATCCTAAACTAAAAAACATCTTTGAAAATGAATCACCTAAAAAATTATGTAATCTGAATGTATTTTTTTCACCTGGAAAATCTGCAGCTCCTAGTGATTCTGGTGGATTTCCTTGAATTACATGTTTGAATATGACATTCATTCCTGTTGAAACATGACTAAAAGTTCCATCTGTGCCCATTGTATCTATTTTTATCATTGTCATTGGAAAAAGTACCAAAATAAAAATTCCTAAACAAAGCAAAACGCTAATTTTTTTCTTATTATCTTTCCTAAATTTTACTAAAACCATTACTAAAAATGGAATTAAAAGTAATAATCCTTCATATCTGATAATTGTTGCAAGTGCTAAAGTAGCAAATGAAAGATAAAACCATTTTGTTTTATTAAAAAAGAAAACTAAAGATGTTATAATTAGTAAATTAAATAATGGTTCTGTAATTCCTAGTATTGAATTTGAAATAACTCTTGGTTCTAGAATAAGTAAAGATGCCCCAATAAATGATATCATTTTTCCAAAAAAATTCCTACATAAAAAATACATTGGAATTATTGTTATTATTGAAATTACAATTGAAATTGTTCGTTGCAGATCTACGAATGTCTGAAATTCTCCTGTCTCTAATATTCTGAAAAATACTGATAAAAATACTGGCCAACCATTATTTGGTAAAATGAAATTTTCGGGAAATCGACCGTCTCTTGCAATTTCGTATGCGTATGAAAAATAAGTTGTTGCATCAAGTGAAAACGGTGCATCATATGGAAAATATAAAAATCTAATAAAGAATGCAATAATGCTTATTCCGATTAGACCAAAAATTATAAATTTATTTGAAATTTCTCCTGAGACTACTAATTGTTTCAATAACTATTTAATCAAAAAATTAATGTATTAATATATCACTATGAATAATTTTTCCTTATTCCCATTTCTTCCAATTATAATCCGCAAATAATGTATTTTTCATTTCATTATCATTAGGACGCCAAGCTATGTCTGCTAAAGCAAGAACTCTTGAAACATCATCTGAAATATTTACATGGGCAGATGCAATATTCTTTGGAACAAACACCATGACTGGTTTTTCAGCACTAGATTCAATTTCCACATATTGATCTTTTTCATCTCTCAAAATGAAAACTACTTTTCCATGTGTACAAACAAAGTAACTATTTCTTTTTGTATGGATGTGTGGTCCTTTTCTCTCTCCAGGATTTACCGAACTAACATAGATCATTTTAGGTTCATTCTTAATAATTTTATCCCAATCTCTCCATACAACCGTTAATTCACCATTAACATGTTCATCTTGAATATCTTTTGTTTGATGAGTTTCTAAATTTATGGCAATTTCATCTTCTTTCAATATGTTAAGAACATATTATTTTCCAATAAAAGTTTGTACTAACTACTACGATTGTTATGATTACATCTAATGTTTTATTAAGATTGAATTAGCTAATTCAACTATGAAATTACTTGTAACAGGTGGTTTAGGATTCATTGGAAGTAATTTTATTCTTAAATTACTAAAAGAATCAAATGA
>MDSW01167465.1_pt1 | contig 16260 bp, 16 predicted proteins | sample 811171 | NCBI WGS metagenome assembly MDSW01 (sample SAMN05326641, study PRJNA326480) | marine metagenome | isolation source: seawater | place: Atlantic Ocean: North West | collected 2012
AGAACGCTTCCATTAAGCTCAATAAATTTTTTTACCAGGTCATTTCCTATTGCGCCGCTCGCACCGGTAATTAAAATTTTTTTATTTTTAAAATCAATCATTTATTTTAATTATACTTATATCTTCTTCTTTGTTTATTGCACTAATTTTTAAGTTTCTATCTATTCTTTTAACCAGGCCTGATAATACTTTTCCTGGTCCTATTTCAATAAATTGCCCTACTCCACTATTTATCATATACAAAATACACTCTCTCCACCGTACTCTACTCTCAATTTGTTTTATTAATAAATCTTTCAACATAGATTTATCTTTTATTTCATTTGCTGTCACATTTGAAATAAGAATATTTTGAGAATCTTTAAATTGTATTTTTTCAATCTCTTGTTTCATTATTTCTGTAGCTTTTTGCATTAAACTACAATGAAAAGGTGCACTAACTGTTAGTTTGATGTTTTTAATATTTCGAGATGTTAAATCCGAAGAAAGTTTATTAATATTTTCAGTGGTACCACTAGCAACTAACTGTCCGATAGAGTTATCATTTGCAATAAAACATTCATACTTATCTTTGTTTTCATAAAACATTTTTTCTATAGAGTTTGTATCTGATCCTAAAATAGCCAACATTCCTCCTTCTCCTTTTGGAACGGCACTTTGCATAGCCTGTCCTCTAATTTTAAGAATTTTTAATGTATTTGCGAAATCTAATGAACCAGCACAAGCAAGAGCCGTATATTCACCAAGAGAGTGTCCAGCAAAAAATTTTGCTTTGTTCAAATCTATATTAAATTCATTTTTTAAAAGTTGAAAAATTGAATAACCTACTAAAAAAATTGCAGGTTGTGTATTCTCAGTCAAATTTAATTCATCCTTTGGCCCTTCTAAAATTATTTTTGATATAGGAAAGTTTAAAATCTCATCAGCCTGTTTATAAAGTTTTTTCACTAAATCAAATTTTGAATAGAACTCGGACGACATTCCAACAATTTGTGACCCTTGACCTGGAAAAATAACAGAAAACATTTAAATATTTAAATTTTTATATACTTTTAAGTGTTGTAATTAAACAATTATAATAGTATATCCTCAATTTTTATAAAAAATCTTATATGAAATTATACGAACATACAATTGTTGCAAAACAGGATGTAAGTCCATCTCAAATTAAACAAATAATAGATAAGTACTCTAAAATAGTTGAGAAAAATGAAGGTAATATAGTTAAAACTGAAAACTGGGGGCTTTTAAATTTATCCTATATTGTAAAAAAAAATAAGAAAGGAAATTATATTCACTTTAAGTTTAAGGGTTCGGGAAAAATTGTGAAAGAATTAGAAAAAAATGAAAAAATTGATAAAAATTTACTTAAGTATTTAACAATTAAAGTCAAAAAATTTGATCTTGAAACAAACTATTTTGATTCAAAAGAAAAAAATAAAGAAGATATTAAAAAAGAAAATTAAGATTTATGATGAAAAAAAAAAGAGCTTCTGGAAAAAAAAACAGACAAAGTAATTTTGCTAAGCTAAGTATTTTTCAACCTAATAAATATAAATTTAAGAAATCTTGCCCATTATCAATTAAGGGTGCACCAACTATAGATTATAAAAATATTAAACTTTTAAAAAAATATATATCCGAAAATGGAAAAATTTTACCTTCAAGAATTACAAATATAAGTCAAAAAAAACAAAGAGAATTATCTTTGTCAATTAAGAGAGCTAGGAATTTAGCTTTAATTTAATGAAAGTTGTATTGCTTGAAAATCTAAGAAAAATCGGATCAATTGGTGATGTGATTGATGTTAAAAGAGGCTTTGCCAGAAACTACCTAATCGCAAATAAAAAAGCTTTATATGCATCAAAAGAAAATATTCAAGAAGTTGAAAAAATTAAAATTCAACTGGGAAAAAAAGATCAGGAAAAAATGAAAGATGCAAAAAAAGTTTATGAAAAAATTAATAAAAAACAGTTTCAAATAAAAAAATTAAGTACTGAAAATAATGAATTATATGGATCGGTTAAACCAACAGAAATTTCAAAAATAATTTTTGAATCAGAAAAATTAGAAATCAAACCCTCAATGATACAACTAACAAAAGAAATAAAATCTTTAGGAAATTTCAAAGTTAAGGTGGACTTGCATTCGCAAATACAAGCTATGATAGATATTAAAGTTATAGCAGAAGAAACTGTTCAATAATTATACAATCTTTTCCCCACTATTTTTTAAACGTTTTTTTAGATTTTTTTTTAATGTACAATTTTAAATGAGTAAAAATTTAAGTTTAGTTAAAAGTAACTTCAACGAATTACCAAATAATATAGAGGCAGAACAATCAGTATTGGGATCAATACTGCTGCAAAATGAAATCTTTGATGAAATAAGTACTATAATTAATAGTACAAATTTTTATGATCCTTTACATCAGAGAATTTTTGCTGCTATGGAAAATCTAATCTATAAAGGTATGCTTGCTAATCCAATAACCTTAAAAAATTATTTTGAAAATGAAAAAGATGCAATTGATATTCCTGAGTATCTAGTAAAAATTACTAAATTTTCATCTTCAGTAAGACAGTCGATTGAATATTCAAAAATTATTTACGATATGTATGTAAGAAGAGAGTTGATAAAAATTTCCGAAAATACAATTGATACTGCAAAAACGAAAGATCTAAATACATCTGGACAAAAAATCATAGAAAATTCAGAAAAATTATTATTTGATCTTGCTGAAAAAGGATCTTTCAATTCCTCTCTTGTAAAATTTGAAGATGCTATGAAACTTACAATTGAAATGGCTTCTAACGCATATAAGAACGAAGAAGGGATAGTTGGTGTACCAACAGGACTAAGAGATCTAGATGATAGACTTGGTGGTTTGCATAAATCTGATTTAATAATAATAGCTGGTAGGCCTTCGATGGGTAAAACGGCTTTAGCAACAAACATTGCATTTAATGCGGCAAAAAAACTACAAACCGAAAATAAAAAATCCTCTATTGCTTTTTTTTCTTTAGAGATGTCTTCAGAACAATTATCAACAAGAATTTTAGCTGAACAGTCAAGAATTACGTCTCATAACATCAGAAGAGGAAGAGTATCAGATGAAGAGTTTGATAAATTTATTGAAACTTCAAAAACTATTTCTGAACTTCCTTTGTTTATTGATGAAACACCTGCAATTAGTATTGCTGCATTAAGCAATAGAGCAAGAAGAATAAAAAGACTTCATGGTTTGGAAATGGTTGTTGTTGATTATATTCAATTAATGAGAGCAACAATAAATAATAAAGATGGCAGAGTTCAAGAAATATCAGAAATAACCCAAGGTTTAAAAGCTATTGCAAAAGAATTATCTGTACCTGTTTTAGCATTGTCACAACTTTCAAGAGCCGTTGAACAAAGAGATCAAAAAAAGCCACAATTAGCAGATTTAAGGGAGTCGGGATCTATTGAGCAAGACGCTGATGTAGTAATGTTTGTTTATAGAGAATCATACTACCTTGAAAAACAAGAGCCACGACCTGCAACAGTAGAACATGCTGAGTGGCAAGCTAAAATGAATGAAGTCTCAAACCTTGCTGAAATTATTATTGGAAAACAAAGGCATGGACCTACAGGAAACATAATGCTTGAATTTGAAGCGATGTTTACTAAATTTAAAGATACTCAAAATACCTAATATCAAATATATAGTATTGTTAATGATTTCAAAACTATACCAGAAAAATGTTATTGAAAAACCAAAGCTAATATTTTTTTTGTTAATTTTTGCTTTACTGGGTTTTGGTTATTTTTCAAAGGATTTTAGATTAGATGCTTCGTCTGATACTTTGTTAATTGAAGGTGATCCTGACTTAAAATATCTTAGAGAAGTAACGGAAAGATATGGATCAAAAGATTTTTTAGTCTTAACATACAGTCCTGCTGATGGAATGACATCTGAAAGCTCAATCAACAATTTGCTAAGTTTAAAATATAAAATTCAAAGTCTTGATTGGGTGCATAGCGTTATAACATTACTAGATATTCCACTTTTAAATAATTCTGAAGCTCCGTTAACTGAAAGATTAAATAATTTTGTTACTTTAAAAGATGAAGGTGTGGATAGAGAAAGAGGATTTGATGAAATACTTAATAGTCCAGTTTTTAGAAATTTTGTAATTAGTGAAGATGGAAATACATCGGGGATAATAGTAAATATAAAAAAAGATGAAAAAATTAAAAATATTAAAGATAAAAATGAACTAGAAAAACATAAAGATCTAATTAAAAAAAAAAATCATCAAAATATCTTAGAGATAAGAGAGATAATAAAAACATACAATAAAGAAGCTAAAATTTTTCTTGGAGGAATACCCATGATTGCTGACGATATGATGTCGTTTATTAAAAGTGACATTATAGTTTTCGGTATAGGGGTCTTTCTCTTTATCATTGCAACACTTTGGTATGTTTTTAAAAAGCTTGTTTGGATAATTATACCCATAAGTAGTTGTTTCTTTTCTGTTACAATTATGACTGGTCTGCTTGGACTTCTAAATTGGAAAGTTACTGTGATTTCATCTAACTTCATAGCCCTGATGTTAATTCTAACAATGGCAATGAACATTCATATGAGCACTCGATTTTTACAATTAAAAAAAAATAACCCTGGTCTAAAAAATTTGGAAATAATTTTAATGACTACATCAAAAATGTTTTGGCCAATCGCTTATACTGTTCTTACCACAATTTTCGCTTTTTTGTCATTAATTTTTAGTGAAATTAAACCAATAATAGATTTTGGATGGATGATGACTTTAGGATTATTAACTTCTTTTATTGTTACGTTTACTTTATTGCCTACATTGCTTAATTTTTTATCTACTGAAAAAATAAATATAAACGAACAAAATAAATCAAAAGTTACAGAATTTTTTAGCAAAATTTCAATGAATAACAAAAAATTTATTTTTTCCTTAACAGGTATAATAATTATTTTAAGTGTTGTTGGTATATCTAAGCTGGAAGTTGAAAATAGTTTCATAAATTATTTTAATAAAAAAACAGAAATATATAAAGGCATGAAACTAATTGATGAAAAATTAGGTGGCACTACTCCTTTAGAAATAATTGTAAAATTTCCTAACGAAGAAGAAAGTGATGCTAAAAATGAGGATGAGGATTTTGAGGACTGGGAAAATGAAGATGATCAGAATGACGAAAAGTATTGGTTTACTAAAGATAAAATTGATAAAATAGAGAAAATTCATAATTATCTCGATGGTTTGCCGGCAGTTGGTAAAGTTTTATCTTTTTCTTCAATTTTAAAAGTGGCAGAGCAACTTAATAATAATAAACCACTTGGTACCTTAGAGATGGGAGTTTTATATACCAAAATCCCTGATTCAATTAAAAAAGAAATAGTTGATCCTTACATTTCTATCAAAGATAACGAGGCAAGGATCAATTTAAGAATTAAAGACTCGCTAGAAAACTTAAGAAGAAATGATTTAATAAATAAAATTAATTATGATTTACAAAATAACTTGGGTTTAAAAAAAGATGAATTTAAATTAGCTGGTGTTCTTATTTTATTTAATAATCTTTTACAAAGTTTATTTAAATCGCAAATATTAACTCTTGGTTTTGTAATGATAGGTATACTAGTAATGTTTATGATTTTATTTAAAAATTTAAAATTATCTTTAATTGGTGTTGTGCCAAATTTTATAGCTGCATTTTTCATTTTAGGTATAATTGGTTTGCTTGGAATTCCTTTAGATATGATGACTATAACAATTGCTGCAATCACAATCGGAATAGCAGTAGATAATAGTATTCACTATATTTACAGATTTAAAGAAGAATTTAAACAGAATAATAATTATACTGAAACTTTAAAACTATGCCATTCTACAGTTGGTGTTGCAATACTTAATACTTCTATTACTATTGTTTTTGGATTTTCTATTTTGGTATTTTCAAATTTTATACCAACTATTTATTTTGGGGTTTTTACAGGAATAGCTATGATGCTAGCAATGATATCTGTTTTAACCTTGTTGCCATCTTTAATATTATTATTTAAACCATTCGGAGAAATAAAATAACTAATGGTCGATAGTATATTAGATTTTTACAAATCTATTTCTGGATTCGATTTAATTTATTTAATTATTACTTTATGGTCTCTAGTTAGATGTTCTTCAAAAGGTTTTGTTTTGAGTCTCTTGTCATCTTCTAAATGGTTATTAGCTTACGTAGTTACCTTAATTTTATTTCCTAAAATTAAACCCCACATAAAAGATGTAATTGATAATCAGTATATACTCGACGTAGCTTTAGGAATTGGAATATTTGTTGTGGTTATATTTCTAATATTAATTATTAATAAAGGTATATCTAAAACTGTTAAATATTCAGGAATCGGTAAAGTAGATACGCTTTTTGGGTTTTTCTTTGGTTTTATACGAGCGTATATTGTTTGTGTTTGCATTTTTGCAACTGTAAATATCTTCTATAATTACAAGAATTGGCCATTAAATATTTCTAAATCCTTTACCTTTTCATATGTTCAAAAAGGTAGTAACTATCTAATAAAAGAATTTCCTAATGAAAAAGAATACAAAGATGCTAAAGAAAAAGTTCAAGATATATAACTCTAAAATTAAGGAGGAGTGTGCCGTATTTGGTATTTCTAATAACCAAGATGCCTCAGCTTTAACTGCTTTAGGGCTTCATGCATTACAACATAGAGGCCAAGAAGGTTGTGGTATTGTGTCCTTTGATGGAAACCAATATCACTCAGAGAAAAGATTTGGTTTAGTCGGTGATAATTTTAGTAAAGAAAAAACCATCAAAACATTGCCTGGAAATTTTGCCATTGGTCATAATAGATATTCAACTACAGGCGGAACTACATTAAGAAATATTCAACCTTTTTTTGCAGATACAAATGCTGGTGGAATTGGGGTGGCTCATAATGGAAATCTTACTAATGCAATTACACTAAGAAAAAAAATGGTTGATGAAGGATCAATTTTTTATACCACGTCTGATACAGAAACAATTGTTAAGTTAATTGCAAGATCAAAAAGAGCGAAAACAATTGATAAAGTTATTGATGCTCTGTTTCAAATTCAAGGTGGCTATGCATTAGTGATTATGACACAAAGTACCTTAATAGGAGTAAGGGATCCTTATGGAATTAGACCTTTAGTAATTGGAAAAATTAAAAATTCTTATGTATTAGCTTCGGAAACTTGTGCCTTAGATATAATTGGAGCAAAGTTTATTAGAGAGGTTGAAAATGGAGAAATTGTTTGTATAGAAAATGATAAATTAGAGAGTGTTAAACCATTCCCTCCAAAAAAAATAAGACCGTGTGTATTTGAATATATTTATTTTTCAAGACCAGACAGTATATTAAACGGTAAAACTGCATATGAATATAGAAAAAATTTTGGAGTAGAATTGGCAAAAGAAGAAAATTTAGATGCTGACTTAGTGGTTCCTGTTCCAGATTCTGGTAATGCAGCAGCTATAGGATATGCGCAGGAAAAAAAGATTAATTTTGATTTAGGATTAATAAGAAATCATTATGTGGGAAGAACTTTTATCGAGCCATCTCAGAAAATTAGAAGTTTAGGAGTAAAATTAAAGTTAAATGCAAATTTATCTGTGATTAAAGATAAAAAAATAATTTTAGTTGATGACTCGTTGGTAAGAGGAACTACATCATCAAAAATTGTAAAAATGCTTTATGACGCTGGTGCTAAGGAAGTCCATGTTAGAATTGCAAGCCCTGAAATAAAGTTTCCTGATTTTTATGGTGTTGATACACCTACCAAGAAAGAATTACTTGCAGCAAATAACTCTGTTGATGAAATTTGTCAAATGATTGGCGCAAAAACTCTAAAGTTTTTAGATATACACGGTCTTTATAAAGCCATGGGGTTTGAAAAAAGAAATGAATTATATCCTCAGCTAACAGATCATCACTTTACTGGTGACTATCCAGTAAAAATAATTGACGAATTAGGTCAAGATAAAGTAACTCAATTATCTTTATTAAGCACAGGATCAAATAACTAATGAAAAAAGTAAGTTTTACTGAAATGAAAAATGGAACAAAGGAAGATTATCTTTTCTTAGACAAACATGAAAAGGAATATGCAAGTCATACTGCTGATAGAATTTTAAATTTTATGTCTGGATTAACTCAAACACTTGAAGGTTATCAAGTATCAAGATTAGAACATTCACTTCAAAGTGCTACGAAAGCTTTAAGAGCAGGTGAAGATGAGGAAATGATAGTTGCAGCTTTACTACATGATATTGGAGATGAGCTGGCGCCACTGAATCATTCGGAATATGCGGCAGCGATCCTTAAACCTTATGTCTCGGAAAAAACTCACTGGATAATTGAAAAACATGGTGAATTTCAAGCATATTACTATGCTCATCACTTAGGAGGTAATAGAAATAAAAGAGATAAATATAAAGGTCATAAATACTATCAAGCTACAATAGATTTTTGTGAAAATTATGACCAGAATTGTTTTGATCCAAACTACAAGTCGCTACCTTTGGAACATTTTAAACTTATGGTCAAAAAAATATTCTCAAGGCAACCTTATTCTCAATAAATTTCATTTTAATTTTCATTTATGACTAATCAACTTGCAAATGAAAAAAGCCCATATTTAAAACAACATGAAAATAATCCTGTTGATTGGTTGCCTTGGAGTAAAGAAACTTTATTAAAAGCTAAAAACAAAAAAAAAACCAATTTTTTTAAGTATAGGTTACGCTAGTTGTCATTGGTGTCATGTTATGGCTCATGAAAGTTTTGAAAATAATGAAACAGCCAAAATAATGAATGAAAAATTTATTAATATTAAAGTTGATAGAGAAGAAAGACCTGATCTAGATTTCATTTTTCAAAGAAGTTTAGGAATTTTAACTGGAGCACAGGGTGGCTGGCCCCTTTCAATGTTTTTAGATGAAAATGGTGTTCCATTTACAGGTGGAACTTACTTTCCTCCAAAAGAAATGCAAGGAAGACCTGGCTTCAATACAGTTCTTGAAAATGTCTCAAAAGTTTACTCAGAAAATAGAGAAAAAATAATTGCACAAGTTTCACAGATGAAAATGGTTTTTAAAGAAATGAATCTTAAAAATGCAGTTCTTAAACAAGATTTAGAACCACTTGCAGAAAAAATATTACAATACATGGATCAAGAAAATGGTGGCTTTCAAGGAGCTCCAAAATTTCCTCAATTCTATATTTTTGATACAATTTTATATTTTTATCTAATAAATAAAAAAGAAAATTTTTTATTACCAGTAAAAAAACTACTAGAAAATATTTCTTCTAAAGGTATTTACGATCATTTAGAAGGAGGTATAGCAAGATATACAGTAGATGATAAATGGATTGTTCCCCATTTTGAAAAAATGCTCTATGACAATATTTTATTTGTTAAAATTTTAAATAACTTTGTAAATCATACAAATGATAGTTATTTTAAAAATAAATTAAAACAAACAATAAATTTTATTAATTCAGAATTTAAAAATAAAGATAATTTGCTTGGCTCAGCATATGATGCTGATAGTGAAGGAATCGAGGGAAAATACTATATATGGAAATATAGTGAACTAGAAAATTTGCTTGAATCAGATTTAAAATATTTCATAAAAAAATATGAAATTACTAAAGACGGAAATTTTGAAGGATCAAATATTTTAATAGAAAAAAAAAATAAAGATTATAATTCTAACGACAATAATATTATAAAAAAAATTGAACAAAAACTATTACAAGTAAGAAAAAAAAGAGTTAAGCCATTTTTTGATGATAAAACTCAAACAGATTTAAATAGTTATTGGATTTATTCAATCTTACATTCTTCTTTTATTTTGGATGATAAAACTATTTACAATCAAGCAATAAATTATTTTAAAATTCTTCAATCAATTCTTAAAAAAAATATCTTTCATTGCTATGATAAAAATAGAAAAGAAATAGATGTTTTTTTAGAAGATTATGTTTATTTTTGTTTACTTTTAGTTTCCTTGTATGAAATTAACAAAGACGAAGATTGTCTAAAAAATTGTTCTGAATTATTGAGAGAAACGTGGAATTTGTTTTATGACGAAGAAAACAATCTTTTACAAAAAAATATTAAAAAATCAAATGATCTATTTACAAAACCAATAGATACAGCTGACAATAATATACCTAATGGTAACAGTATTTTTCTATTAGTTTGTAATAAAATATTTAATATTACTAAGGACGAATTTTGGAAAGATAAAATAGAAACACTAAAAAAATCCTTTCATTCATCAATAAATAACACTTATTCACAAATGTTTAGCTATATTAAAATTTTAAATATTTGTGATCAAAATATTACTTTCACATTTCATGGAGATAATAAAATTTTTCAAGATACAAAAGAAAAATTAATAAAAAAATACTTTGAGAAAGCAACTTTTATATACGAAGAAAATACTAAAGAAAATTTTATTTTAGTTTGTAAGAATCAAACCTGTTCAAACAAATTAAAAGATTTCAAAGAAATTGAAAATTATCTAAATGAAAAACCTATCTGATCAAAAAAAGGGGTCAATACTAGCTTTTATTGGGGTACTTTTTATAACCCCAGACGCTCTTTTGATTAGACTAAGTGTTATAGATACTTGGGGTATGCTTTTTTATAGAGGAATTATACCTTTCTTTGTTGTTTTGATTGGTTTGTTAGCTTTTTATAACAAAAAATTTTTCAAGGTATCCCTATCAATGGGTTGGCATGGAATTTTTTATTCATTTATTTTTGCCTTAACTAATATTACTTTTATTATTTCAATTCAAAATACTAATGTTGCTAATACTTTAGTAATGGTAGCAATGGCACCAATGTTGTCAGCAATTATAGGAGGATTTTTTTTAAAAGAAATACCTGATGGTAAAACTTGGTTAGCTATTCTTATTACTTTTGGATCTGCTGTTTATATATTTTATGATTCTATTCAAATGGGTAATTTTTTTGGTGATATTTTTGGTTTGATTACTGCGCTTGGACTAGCGGTTGGAGCTGTAATAGTTAGATCTGCTAAGAATAAAGATTTGGTTCCTGCTGCTGTAATGGGAAAATTTTGTGTGGCATTATTTGCAGTATTTTTTGTAAAAAGTTTTGCTCTTGTAAATACTGATTTATTTTTCGTACCCTTAATGTGTGTCATGTGTGTAGCTATTCCTTTTGTTCTAGTAACAATTGCACCAAGGTATATATCTGCTGCTGAAGTTAATCTTTTTTTTCTACTTGAAACTATAATGGGTCCAATATGGGTTTGGTTAGTTATTAAGGAACAGCCTAGTCCAGAAACTATTCAAGGAGGTACTATTATAATTGCGACAATAGCTTTACATTCTTTTTTAAAGCTTAGAAAAAGTTAAAGCTTGTCACAATTAAGTCTTTATTTAAGAATAAATGACGACGAAACACTAAAATTTTATGAATAAAATTATTAAAAACTCCTGGGCACTTTTTCTTGGTTATGGAACGCTTATTATAGCTCACGGACTTCAAGGAAATTTACTTGGCCTCAGAGCTGTTATGGAGGATTTTAATATTATGGCTACCGGAATATTGATGTCAGGTTATTTTATTGGATATTTCATTGGAGCAAATTATGTACCAACACTAGTTGGTAAAGTAGGACATATAAGAGTTTTTGCTGCTTTTGCGTCATTAGCCTCTTTAAGTATTTTAATTCATGCACTTTTCGTAAACCCTTATGTTTGGACAATCGGAAGATTTATTACTGGTTTTAGTATGATAAGTATTTTTGTAGTTGTTGAAAGTTGGTTAAATGATAGAGCAACCAACACAACTAGAGGAAAAATATTATCTATTTACATGATACTTACTTTTGCAGGTATTGGAGCTGGAGTTCTTTTGTTGAACTTTAATAACCCGGAAGAATTCGAACCATTTATATTGGTTACGCTATTGTTTTCTTTAGCATTAATTCCTATACTTCTTACAAAAAGAAAACCTCCAAGTTTCAAAAAAATTTCTAGGATAAAAATTAAAGAGCTTTATAAAATTTCACCATTTGGAACGTTCAGTATGCTTTGCACTGGTTTTATACATCCAGTAATATTTACAATGGGAGCTGTTTATGGAGCTATGATGAACTTTTCTGTTTTAGAAATATCTCTTTATTTGTTTTTAATAACAATTATGGGTGCAATTTTTCAATGGCCGATAGGTTATTTATCAGACAAATTTGATAGAAGATTGGTTATAATAATCTGTGGACTGCTTGGTGCTATATTTTGTATTTTTTGTTTTTTATCTGTATCTGTATCTCCTGATTTTACAAACTTATCAAGCAATTGGAAATCAACTCTAAATCATATTGCAAATCATAGAATGTTTTTTTATATTTTTATCAGTTTATATGCGGGCATGTCATTACCACTATTTTCCTTAAATCTAGCATATGTAAATGATTTTCTACCTAAAGAAAAATTCGTTTCGGCTGGAGGTGGTTTGCAAATAATTTTTGGAATAAGTGCAATGTTTGCTCCATTTATTTGCTCTTTTTTTATGAATAAATTTGGTCCGAACGGGCTATTTATTTTCCTATTCACTTTTCAAATGCTAATTTTTATATTTGGAGTATATAGAATGACAAAAAGAGCAGTTGAAGAAAATCCAAATAACACATTTACACCATTACCTAGAAATATTACCCCGGTTGGAATAGAACTAGACCCGGAAACAGGCGTAGATCTATCAAACTCTCCAAATAAAAAGTAATTATCTTAATAATTTAAGCAACAATTTCAGGTTGTAACTGAAAATAGTCTCTATTTGCATAAAAAATAATTTCTGTGTTAAAATATTTTTTTAAAAAATAATTTTTCAAAATGAAAAAAAGAAAGAAAAAAAAAAATAATGAGGTAGGCCTAATTAAAGGAATTTTTCCAAAGTCATTAGGCAAAGCTTATAAAGAATTCAAAAAACAACAAGAAATTAGTAAAATTAAAAAAATTAAACTAGAAGAAAGAGAAGAAACTAAAAAAATTGCTCAAGACAGAAAAGATTTAAATTTAAGAATAGAGAGAATTGAAAAAGAAGAGGAAAGACTTAAACTAAAAGAAGAAGAGCTCAAACACAAAGATAAGGAATTAAAAATTAAATATGAAGAACAAAGAAAAAAAGACGAAGACTTAAGATTAAAAGACTCAGATTTAAGAAGAAAAGATAAAGCTCAAATACAAAAAGATTCAGAAATAAAGTTGAAAGAAGAAGAACAAAAAAGAAAGGACATTGATCTTAAAGTAAGAGAGGAAGAGCAAAAATTGAAAGATCAAAAAGAAAGAAGACGTAAAAAGATTGAGGAACAAAAATTAAGATATGAGCAAGAAAAGCTCAAAAATCAAGAAGAAATAAAATTAAAAGAGTGGGAAATGAAATTTGATGAAGAAGAAAAAATAAGAGAAGCAAAAGAAAAGCAAAAAGATGAAAAAATTAAAATGAAAGAGTTAAAAATTCAGAGACTTAAAGATGAAGATATGCAAGAATTTACAGAAACCTTAAAAGAAGAAGAAAGAAAAAAAGAGGAATTAAATTAGCAATAATATATTAAGAGCAATTACTGTTTAGGAAAATAATCTTCACATTTGCCCTCTCTATAAACATCTGTGGTACTGCAATGAAGGCCTCCACCAAAGGCATATACATCTCTTAAATCTATTGGCAAAACTTCCATTCCCAATTTATCAAGTTGCTCTGCTTGGTATACCTCACTTTTTTCCACACAAACAGTTTTTGGATCCAAAACTAGTACATTCATAGACAACCATACCGATGAATAACACAGTGGAGGTGGTGAATTATGTGCAGGTTGTGCAGCATAAACAATTTCCCATCCATTATTTTCAAAAAGCTTTCGTTGTTCTTTTGGAAGTTTCCTTTGAGGATTGTTAAGAATTAAACCTGGTTTAATAGGTGTAAAGGTTGCATCAATATGAATAGGGTAAGGGTCACCTGGAAAATTTACAGTATGCACACGATGATCGGGAAAATGTCTTCTTAACCAATCAATACCTTTTAAATTTGTAGTAAATCCATGCTGGACAATTAAATCTTTTCCAAATCTTAAAATATCTGCAGCATCAAAAAGTGGCTCTTCTTCAGTTGTTACAAAAAATTTTTCTTCCGCCCACTCTAGCCTTTGCTCTATACTAACTGTATCAGACAGATAATTTTTATGGTAATCTTTATCTGTAAGTCTTGGTTTTGGTGCTGACTCATGTTTCATATTTGGATCTTCCATAAAATATTTTTGTATCAATGGTCTATATGCTAGATACTCAAACCACCTTGAGCGAAAACTCATAGTAGCTTCTAACATTTCTTTTCCAACTGTAATAATTACGTCTCTAGATGGCATGCAACCAAACATATTTTCTACTTTCCAATCTGGAGTTCCTATTTCTGTATCAAACTTAAGAGGTGTTGGTCTATCAACTCTCACACCCTTGCTTTCAAGAATTTTAACAAATTTATCTAGAAGTTCGTTTCCTCTATCAATAGTTTCTTGTGTCCTTCTTCCATGTGTTCCCTTCATGTCTGAGTCAGGAGGTATTTTTACATCAATCGCTGGTTCTGGCGCTGGGATACAACAGTTGTCTGCTCTCCCGACTATTACATGTTTTAAAGGATCCCATTCATTCCAACTGTTAACAATTGTTTTTTTCATAATTAATTTAAAGCTATAAATCTCCGATTAGTTTTTATAGTTAAACTATAATAAATTATAGACATAAAAATAAAAAAACCACCAATAATAGTATTGTTATTTGGAACTTCGTTAATACCTAATATTGGAAGCCATACCCAAAAAATTCCTCCAATAATTTCTGTTAATGATAGCAAAGTAAGTTCCGCAGCAGGTACAATTTTAGAGCCTAGTGAGTATAAAACTAAACCTAAGCAAACAATTGAGCCATGAATAGCAAATAATCCTTCATTATAGCTTGTTGATATAAAACTAGAGCCATTATTATAAAGCACAGCCGATGAGACTATTGCACAAAATAATCCTGCAAAAGCAACAGTTGTAAATTTAGGTGTCTCTTTTTTCCATCTCAAAGATACAGAAAAAACAGAAAAACCCGTTGCAGAAGCTAAACCAAAAATTAAACCTATTAGAGAGCCTTTATTTGAGATGCCTGTAGCCATAATAACTATTCCAACAGTTGCTGCAAAAATTGCAATCCAAACATTCAAAGAGATATTTTCCTTCAAAAACAAAAACCCTAATAATGCTGTCAAAAAAGGCATTGCAGCCAAAGTTAATAAAGTAATAGCAGCACTAGTATTAGTTATTGACCAAATAAAAGTTATCATAGCTACTGCAAGACCAGTTCCTCCAATTATACCGGACAATCCAATTTTAAAATAATTTTTATAAAAATATTTGCCTTCTTCAAAAAACAAATAAAGATTCAAAATAACGAAAATTACAATTCCCCTTGTAAATAAATATTGCCAAGGAACAAGGTTTGGTTGATCCATATAGCGAACCAACAAAGGTCCAAAAGACCACAAAATACCAGCACTTAGTACTAGAGGAATAGCAATTTTTTCATTTTTAATTGTAAGCATTTGCAATACTTAATGCTTATTCATGTTTTCTACAATAAAAAATATATTTAATAAAAAATATTTTTATTCGAATTTACTAGACTGAAACAATCGATTAATTCACCTTTTTTAAAGAAAGATTTACCTGACTTAAACATGGCCCAAACATTAGATTTGATAAAGGATTTGATTCTAAAGGATTCTTGGCCTCCTAAAATTTCAACTTGTAAATTTCCATTGCTAGTTGAGTTTAATTTTGCTTTTAAAAATCTTGTGAATCTTTTTTTTTTTGTAAAGTTATTTTTTAAAATTGCTTTAAATGGCTTCTCTTTTTTAGCATTAAGTATATTTATTAAATATGGATAAACAAAAAATCTAAAACAAGCTGCTGAAGAGATTGGATTTCCAGGTAATCCAAAAAAACATTTATTTTTATTTTTAAATTTTGCAAATAAAATTGGTTTTCCTGGTCTTATTGAAACACCTTTAAAAAAACTTGTTAATTTAAACTTTTTTATAATTGATGGGACAAAATCAAACTTTCCAGCCGAAACAGCTCCTGAAGTAATAATAATATCAATTTTTGAATTTA
>MDSW01040070.1_pt1 | contig 16259 bp, 13 predicted proteins | sample 811171 | NCBI WGS metagenome assembly MDSW01 (sample SAMN05326641, study PRJNA326480) | marine metagenome | isolation source: seawater | place: Atlantic Ocean: North West | collected 2012
AAAATACTAAAAAAAGATGCAATAGTAAAATTGATGAAAATTTAAAATCAATCATATTGAGAGACTATTTTTTTTATTGTCTTTAAATATATTCTGTAAATCAAAAATTATACTATTGTTATTTTTAGCAAAATTTCTAATTTTATGAAATCCTAAGTTTTTAAAAAGTTTATGTTTTACTCCTATAATAATACCATCATAATATTTAGTTTTAGGTTTATCTATAATTTTTAGATTATTTTTTAACTTTTTCACATGTGGATCAAAAAATTCAACGTCACATCTTTTATTAATCAAAATTTTTCCTAATTCTAAAATTTTAGAATTTCTAATGTCTGAAATGTTTTCCTTGAAAGATGCACCCAGTATAAGAACTCTTGGTGATCTTGTCTTAATTTTTTTTTTGATTTTATTTAGAAAATAATTTGAAAAATATTTAGCCATATCATCGTTAACCTTTCTGCCAGCTAAAACTACTTTGGGATTAATACCAATTTTTTTTGCCTTATATGTTAAATAATAGGGGTCTACTCCAATACAGTGACCACCAACTAAACCTGGTCTAAAATTTAAAAAATTCCATTTTGTTGAAGCTGCATCAAGCACATCATGGACATCAATATCTAATTTTCTACAAATAATTGTAAACTCATTCATTAAACTTATATTTAAATCTCTTTGAGTATTTTCTATTATTTTTGCTGCTTCTGCTACTTTTATACTCTTACATTCAAAAACTTTTGCTTTTATTATAGATCTATAAATTTTCGATATTCTTTTCAAAGAATTTTTTGAAGATGAAGAAACAAGTTTTGAAATATTATTAATGTTATTTTTTTTATCTCCAGGATTAATTCTTTCAGGGGAATAACTACAATAAAAATCTTTATTAAATTTAAGTCCTGACATTCTTTCTAACATAGGTGCACAAACTTCCTCTGTAACACCTGGATAAACTGTTGACTCGTATACAACAATACAATTTTTTTTAAGATATTTGGCAACTAGTCCTGTTGCTTTTTTTATTAAAAATAAATCAGGATTATTTTTTTCATCAATAGGAGTAGGTATTGTTAAAAAAAAAATTTTACAATCTTTTAAATCTTTATCGTTGTAAGTGAATAAAATATTTTTTTTGTTTAAAAGTTCTTTTTTTTTTAATTCATTATTTTCATCAATACCTTTTGTGAGATTATTTACTCTTGATTTATTATTATCAAATCCAATAATCTTATATTTTTTTGATAACTTTAAAGCTAAAGGTAAACCAACATATCCCAAACCTAAAACAGCAAATTTTTCCATAATAATTAATTAAAATATTTTATTGAAATTATTTTTATAAATATCAGAATAATTTTTATTTGAAATTATATTTTTCATAACTAAGTGTTTTTTTGATATAATTGATTCTAATCCTTTAGAAAATTGAGCTTTATTATTTTTTGGAACAAGTTTTATATCATATCCAAAATTTTTTAACTCTCTTGGGCCAGATTTACAATCTGTAGCTAAAACAGGTTTATTTACAACTAACGCATGAAGTAAAATATTTGGCATTCCTTCCCAATTTGAACTAAGTAATACACCTGATGATTTTTTTAAATATTTAAAAATATTTTTTTGATAATTTCGTACTATAATTTTATTTTTTAAGTTTAAAGTGGTAATCAATTTATTTAATTCTATTTTTTTATCTCCTTCACCGAAAATATATAAATAATATTTTTTTTTATTTTTTTTTAAAAATAAATTAAAAGACTCAACGATTAAACTAACATTCTTTTGTTTGGATATGCTACCAGCATATATGAAGTATGGTTTTTTTTTTATGAATGTTTTTTGATTTGATAATTTTTTTATAATTTGCTGATCAAAAGAATTGGGTAAATAAAACAGTTTTTTTTTATCTATATTCAAATTTTTATTTAAATCTTCAACCACTCCTTTACTATTACATAAAATATAATCAGCAAAAGAATATAAATTTCTTAAGTAATACAATAGTAAATTTTGGATATTTTTATCATATTTAAGTATTTCACTTGGTGTATTTGTTTCTCGAAGATATAATTTTTGTCTCGAAAATGAAAAAAACCTAGCAATAATACATAGAATATTGCATTGAATAATTGTTGAAACAACTAAATCATAATCTTTATAAAAATATTTAATCAGATCAAATATAGAAAAAAGGGACCTCGACCTATTTAAAAAAATTAATTTAACTCTTTCATCGACCTGATTTTGCATGAATTTTTTTGAACCAAGTATCAAAATTGTACTATCATAACCTTTTTCAATCAGATCTTTAGACAAAAAAGTAACTACCTTTTCCGCACCACCTCCTCCTAAAGAGGGTATTACTATCAAAATTTTTTTTGAATTTTGATAATCAATCCATAACTTTTCAAATAATTTTACTTTTTTGTTTATAGCAAAATCTCTTTCAATTGTTTTTTTTAGTTCATTTTTAATCTTTTTAATTTGTAAAGATTTTTTTTCTATAAGTTTTAAATAATTTTCAATTTTAGCCTTACATTCATTCACATTCCCTATCTGAAATATATTTTTTTTTATCAAAAATCTATTAACATCACCTACATTTGAGGATAAAGTAATCTTCTCTCTTTGAATTGACTCTGCAACTACATTAGGAAATGACTCTCCAAAACTACTTAAAACATGAATGTCTATTTGAGAAAAAAAGAATTCCTTATTATTTGAGTTTGAAAAATAAACATTTTTTATTTGATTTTTTGAAATAAAATTATTTATTTCCGTATCAGACTTTAATCCTGATCCTTGTAAAAATAAAATGAGATTTTTTCTACTTTTATTTAAAATTGCAAAAGATTTAATTAATGTTAAGTGATCTTTAATAAAATTTTTTCTTGCCAGCATTCCAATTACAATTCTATTTTTGAATAATTTTCTATAATTTTTTTTATGCTTTAAATTGCTAAAACCATTATGAATTACTATTCCTTTTTTAGACTCAAAACCAATTTTTTCGTGGTTAATCTTAGATGAATAAGAATTATAAATAATCTCATTTGCAAAAAATTTTGAAAAATAAAGAGTCAAATAAATTGGGAGTTTATTGATAAATTTATGTTTATTTGTTATCCCACAATGACGTATATGAAAAAGTAAACTAAAGTTTATAAAAATCTTTACAATAGAACTGATTATATGAGATTTATACATCCATGAATTTAAAACAAATTGCTTAGAATATTTCTTATTTTCTTTAATAAAATTGAAAATAAAACTAATTTTTTTAAAAAACAAAAAATTAGAAATATCTATTATTTTACAATTTTTTAAGTAATTGAATTTTTTATAAAAAATTCCCTTACCTGAAAATATAATAATGACATGAAAATTTTTATGATTTTTTTTTATAATTGAATATAGACTCGTTTCGGAACCACCTGCGGCCAGATTGTTTATAATATGAAAAACTTTCATGAGTTAAGTTTCTTATATATTTTAATTATATTATTGGTATGAAATTTTGGACTCAATTTAGCTATATTATTTTGAATAATTTTAGCTTTGGAAATTTTATTTTCTTTAATTTTTTTTATAAAATATTTAGCTTCATTTTTAATTAAAATTATTTTTATAAATTTTTTTTTAATTTCTTTATGAGCTTCAATATTAGATGCTAAAATTTTTTTTTTAGCCATACCAAATTCAATTAAAGATCTTCCAAATCCCTCTTTTCTACTTGGTGCAATTAATAAATCGTTTTTACTTAAAATTTTATTGATATCAGTAAACTCGTACGAAACAAAGTTATTATTCTTTTCTAGTATTTTTTTTTTAAATCCATAAGCATTGAATTTAATATTATAATTTTTTTTGAAATGATTGGTAATTTGAATAAATATATCAAAACCTTTATCATCTTTATCTTTACCAATAAAAGCAATATTAAAAACTTTTCTGTGGGATAAATTTTTTGAAATTTTTATTTTTTTTATTGGATTATAAATTATTGAAGATTTGGATTTTAAAAATTTTATAAAACAATTTAAAACTGTTTCAGAAATAACAATTATATGTGAAGAAAAAATTAGAATTAATAACTGTAGCAAACTATTTCTTTTTATAATATTTCTTTGATGCCATATAAATTTAGATATTTGTATAGATGAAAAACTCCAGATCAAATTTACTCTTAGATCATTCCCATGAATAATTTCTATTTTTTCTTTTATTAAAAAATTTCTGATCACAAAAAAATTTGTAATCATGAAAATTAAAACTTTTAAAAAATAAGGCCCTTTTGAAGGAAATTTTTTTATTTTTAATAAATCATATTTAATTTTTTTATTATCCAAAAAATTTGAAAGCTTTCCCTTTTGATGAAGAATAATTCTTGTTTTATAATTTTGATTTTTTAGTTCATTAATCAATATTAATGATGATATATGAGATCCTCCCAGACTGTCTCCGATAAATGGAAAGCAAATTTTTTTACTCATATTTTATTTTATATCAGTCGTTTTGGTTTGTAGCCATTTCGCACTAAGAAAAGATATTGGGCTTCTGAAATTTTTCGTGTTCTTCCACTCTTTTACTGAAACTATATGTGACTTAAGCTGGTTATCATTGTAATATTGAAAAAATTTTTTATCATACAATTTCCAACTTTTTTTATTTGCTATAAAGAACATCTTTAAAAATGTTCTAAAAACATTGGTAGTCAAATTTAAATTATTATTTTTTTTAAGACTTAAATCTTTATCCCACACTTTGTAAATATTTGTATCATGAAGAATTTTTTTACTAAGATTTCTTTTAAAATGATATTTTTGAGGAATAGAATACCAAAATTTTACAAATCTCAAATCCATATATGGTGAGTACCATTCAAAATTATAATGTTCATATACTTGATAGTTTTTCATAAGATATTTGCAAATTCTATTTTGATAAGCATGAAATAATAATACTTGATAAGGATATTTTATTTTAATTTTTGAATAATCTTTGTATTCTTCAAGAACATTTTTTTTTATTTTTTTTAAATTATTCTCATTTTTTAAATTCGGCCATAGGGAATAATGCTTATTAATTATCTCATCTAAAACTATTGATAAATTATTTTTATTATCTAAAAAACTTCTTTTAATATATGAACCATTGATCCCATCTGCTGGTTGCCCATTTAAAATAACTGATTTTTTTTTAATTCTTTTTTTTAAAATTTTCAAAACATACAATTCATGTAATGACGGTACAGAGTCAAAATTATTATAAAATTTGAAATAATCTTTGAATTGATTACTTTTAAAAAATTTTTTTACTTTTTCACTGTTTATAATTATAGTTCTATGTTTAAAGCCTAATTTTAATGATACTTTTTTAGCTAATTTAATTTCCCAATTATTATGTGATAGCCCATAAGAAAAACATTCAACATTATTAAAATTGTGCTTTTTTAAATAACATGCAATTAGTCTAGAATCATCTCCCGCACTTAAAGCTAAGTATATTTTTTTTTCTTTAATTTTCTCTTTTAGATCCTTAAAAATATTATCTAATATTGAGATATATTCTTTTTTATATTGATTATAATTTTTATTTACAAATTTATTAGGAAAAAAATTAACATAAAATTTTTTTAAAATTTTATTTCCTATCAAAATATATTGACCAGCACTAACAGTAAAAACTTTTTTAAAAAGAGTATAATTTGAAATCGTATAACCAGACATTAATGCTAAAAGTTTAATTTCATCATCAATCTCTTTTCCATTTTTGTTTTTAATTATTTTTTTAGCGCTATCTGAAATTAAAACTAAATTATTTATTTTACTAAAATATATAGGAAACGACCTTGAGCTATCAGATAATAATAAACATTTATTTATGGATTTGACAATTATAGTAAAATTTCCAAAATTTTTTGCAAAAAAATTATAATTTTTATTTTTTACTAAATTTTTTATTATTTCATTTTTAAAATTAACTTTATCCAATCCAAAAATGAACCCTTTATAAAAAATTTGATAATCTAAAAATTTAAATTTGTTCCAGCCATTTGTTGTTGCTAGAAAAATTTTAAATTTTATTTTTTCTTTCATCAATTTTGTTATATTTTCGATACCACTCAATAAAATTTTTTATACCTTTTTTAAGAGATGTTTTGGGTTTATATCCATAAAAAGTTGAAATTTTTTTAATCGAAGAATGAGTTTTTATTATGTCACCATCCTGAAGAGGAAACTTCTTAATTTTAGCTTTAATATTTAAATTTTTTTCAATTTCTCTTAAATATTTCTTAAGGTGCATGGGTTTGCCATTACCTATATTAAAAATTTGGTATTTTCCTTTATTAGAATTTCTTGAAAAAATTACTTTAGTAATTCCTGAAACTATATCATCGATATACGTAAAATCTCTAATATGAGAACCATTATTAAATAATGGGATAGATTTTTTTTTTAAAATATTTTTTGTAAATATATAAAGTGCCATGTCTGGTCTGCCCCATGGACCATAAACGGTAAAAAATCTTAAGCCGGTTGTTCGTAAATTAAATATTGAACTGTAAGAATGAGCCATAAGTTCATTAGAAAGTTTTGTTGCAGCATAAAACTGTAATGGTTTTTGTGTAGATAAATTTTCTTTCAACGGATGAGATTTATTGTTTCCATAAACACTACTTGTGCTAGCATAAATCAAATGTTTTACCTTGGTGATTCTTGAAACATCTAATACATTAAAAAAACCTATTACATTTCTTTGAATGTAACTATCGGGGTTTATAATTGAGTATCTTACTCCCGCTTGAGCAGCTAAATTTATGACAATATCAAATTTTTCTTTTCTAAATAATTTTAATAAAAAATTTTTATCTTCAAGATTTTTTTTAAAAAAAACAATTTTTTTTTTATTTTTGTTTAATTCCTTGAGTCTTGCTTTTTTTAAACTTACATCATAATAGTTATTTAAATTATCAATTCCATAAATTTTATTATTAGTTTTAAGAAGATTATTCGCTAAATGAAAGCCTATAAAACCTGCTACACCTGTTATTAAAATTTTCATCAATTAAATTTATTTAAAATAAGATCTATTTTATATTTATCATTTACTTTAAAAATATCAAAATTTTTATTTTTCATTTTTTAAATATTTAGTCAAAAAATGATTGATTGAAATAGAACTTAATATAATCAAAAAAGGTTCAATTATAATTCTATATCTAGCTGAACCTATTGGCCCAGTCAAGACAAGGTTAATTCCTATTATCGCAAGAAAAAAAATTAACTTATATAAATCTTTTTTTTGACATACAAAAATTGAATACAAAGATAATAATCTAAAAATAATAATTAAAAAAATTGATGAAATCAAAACTAATGAATAAATTTTATTTTCATTTTTAAATAAATACACAAAGACCTTGCTAAAAAAAAATTTCTCATTTATTTCAGAAAAATTTGTCTTTTCAACATCCAATAAGTAAAAGGTATCAATTGCTGGTGGTGAAAAGATTAATTTTAGATTACCTTCTAACCATGCCTGAAATAAAAAAATTATTGGATAATCATCAATTTTATAAAAGAAAAAATCTTTTTCAAAATTAGAAATAACAAATGGATTTTGATTATAATCAATTTGCTCATGTAATTCCTTATAATTCCTCAATCTAGCTTCTTTTGTTGATATTCCCTCCGCTTTGGATTTTACATAAGGCAAATAATATCCTGCCAAATTTGGTCCTGCGGAACTTGTAAGTTTGTAGTATCCAAATGTTTGATAATTTCGTATACACCATGGACTTAAAACAATCCCGAAAACCACACCAAAAATAAATATTTTTTTAATTTTATTTTTTAGTTCTGTTTTGAACAATAAAAAAATAGTAATTGGTAAAAAATAAAATGCTATAGGCCTTGTAAGAGTTGATAGTCCTAGAAAAATTGCACTTAAAATAAGATATTTATTGATTTTTTCTTTATTTAAATTTTCTATTTTCAAAAAAAAATAGACAAATAGAAGAAAAAAAATTAGAAAAATACTTTCCGTTAATATAAAAACTGTAGAATTAAATAAATTTAAGCTTAATGCTGCCATTAAAATTGATACTTTTGCAATATTTAAACTAAAAAATTTTCCTATCAAAAAAATAAGATATAAAGTGTAAAAACTCAGTAATATTTGGATCGAAATAACAAAATATACATTATTAAATATCTTTTTTAAAATAGCTAAAAATACAACATAAATTGGTACTCTTACAGAACTAAAGTTTTCATTAAAAAATTCTCCGTTTAAATAAATTTTTTCACTTAAATACCAATATTTTATTTGATCTGAAATAAGTGTTGGAAAGTCATTAAAATAAATAAAAATCAAAAAAAGAATTTTTAATATAAGAGATAAAAATATAGCAAGTTTTACTTCTTTAATTTTTAAATTTTCAATCATAACGTATAGAATTTATTGCTATAATCTAATTTTTTATATTTAAATAGTGTTTTTAGACATTTTTATGAAGATTTTCGAATTAAAAATTGATAGTTATATTTAATACATTTTCATACTAATTAATAAAACTAATGAAATTGACAGATCGTCAGGTAAATTGCTTAAATTATCTTGAGCAAGTATTTCTACTTTTAAATCAATATAATATAAAATTTTTTTTAGAAGCGGGCACTTTACTTAAATTTAAAAGATACAAAAAAATTTACCCCTCATCAGATATAGACTTAGGATTTTATTATGAAGATAAAAAAAAAATTTTAAATCTATCAAATAGATTAATATCAAAAGGATATAAAATTAAATTCCAAAATAATTTTCCTATTTTTGAAGACTCTTTAAGAGTTTATTTTCCAAATTCTTACAGAGGAAATTCAAAACATATTGATTTTTATATATTTAAAAAAACAAAACAATATCTTTATCTCCCAAGAATTCACAAACCAGATAAAAAATCAATTTTCTCTACCTACCTATACTATTCAATAAATAAAATTCATAAAAAAAATTTTTTTTTAAAAAGTAAATTTATAGAAAATTTCAATAAATTACTGATTAATCTTTATATTTCAAAAGCAAAAAAGGATTTTTATCGTTTTAAAAAAAAATATTTGATTTATCTTAAATCGGAGAAAATTAAATTTAAAAATTTTAAATTAAAAATATATTATCCATTAATGGAAACAAAATATTTGAGGGAAAGATATGGTGCTGCTTGGATGTCCCCACCAAAATTTAATTGGAAAAATAAATTAACTCTTAAGTAATTTTTTGATAACAATTTAAATATTTTTTAACAACAAGTTTTTCATCAAATTCTAGTAAAGCTTTTTTTCTAGAATTTTTTTCCATATATTTCAATTTCTTATTATTTGATAAAATTTTTTTTATAGCTTTTTCAATTGCTGAAGCATTTTTTAATGGTATCAAAATTCCATTTTTATTTTGTATAACAACTTCTTTGCATCCAGAAATATTAGTAGCAACTATTGGCTTACCACAGGCTGCTGCCTCCATTAAAACTTTGGGAACACCTTCGTGATGAGAAGGTAAAACAATTATTGTGGATTTATTAATAATGCCTGATATTTCTTTTTTATACCCCATCCATTCTAGATTTGGATATTTTTTTTTATTGTTAAACTCTTTTAATTTTTTAAGTGGAATAGCACTGGGTCCTTCAGGATCGAATTTTCCAAGCAAAATAAATTTAACATTTCTATTATGCTTATAAAATCTCCTTGATGCTTCAACGAATTCATAAATTCCTTTTTCAGATGACATTCTAGATGGCAGAGTTATTGTGATTTTTTTAAATCTTTTTTTGGAAGGTTTATAATTTTTTAAATTTACACCACTTCCCTTTGTAAAACAAATTTTGTTATTTTTAAGAATTTTGTTTTTTTTTAGATAGTTTAAGTTATGTTTATTTTGTAAAAATACTATACATTTTTCATTATTCGAGATTGAAAATCTCAAAATTAATAACGCAATTTTTTTTATAAAATTGCTACTAGAATAATATATATGCCCTAAGCCACTAAAAGAAAATATCGTAAGTTTTATATCTAAAATTCTTGAGATTATTCCCCCATAAAGTAGGGGCTTGATTGTAACTAATTGAAGTATATCCGGGTTTAATTTTTTTATTATTTTATACAAAGAAATAAATAAAAATATATCTTTAAAAATATTTTTATCACTTCTTGAAAGCTTAATTGGAATAATTTTAATCCCAAATTTTTTTAAAAATTTTATTTTTTCTAATTCTGTTGGAGCACAAACAAAGACTTCAAATTTTTTTTTTCTTGCTGCTATTGCTAAAGGTAATCTGTGACTAATAAAAAAATCAATATCATTTATAACGAATAAAATTTTTTTTCTCATTCTTCTTAATTTAATCAAAAAACTACCTAATAATTAAGAAATATAAATTATTTTTCACCTTCAGCAGCCGGTATTTTTGTTATTAGATAATAACCTAATCCAAACCAAGCTGGGAATAATGGTAAAGTTAATATGTATAACATGCAAAATATTGATAATGTAAATAAACCAATCAATTTTCTATCATCATTAAAACTAGATCTGTATTCCTGATACCAATAATACATAAAAACAAAAATTAATATTTGACCAATTAAACCATAGGCAAATATTGGGTGTAAGATTCCACATTCGCATGTTTTGGCGATATGATCATATTTAGTTTGAATTAGACTATTATAACCTGAACCAAATATTAAATTATTCTTCAAATTTTTAAAATTTCTTTCCAGATGATAAATTCTAGTTACTGTACTATTTATTTCAGCATGTTGAACTTGTCTTACTGTTTCTCCAGTTTTTGTATCTGCAACTTCATTATTTAAATTTTTCTCTATATTTACACGAGTTTCTGTTACTGCAGTAACAGTATTTTTATAAGACTTTATATATTCCTTATTAAAAAGAAGAACTAAAATTAAAATATGAAGAATAATTAAAATTATTCTTTGTTTAGAAGATAAAAATATAATTATAGGAATTGTTAAAAAAACAAGAAGCTGAGCTCTTGAGTCAAAATAATATAAAATTAAAACACTTGAAAAATAAAAAAATAATGAAAGATATTTTTTTCTAAAAATAAAACAAATTAAAAATAAGAAAAATATCTTAAATGAAAAAAAATTTGAAAGTTGTGCGTCACCATAATTTATAAATCCAAATTGATACTGATAATGATGGAATGATAAATATATAATAAAATAGGTTATAGTTTGAAAAACAAAAATTATAGATGAATATAAAATTAATTTTTCAACTTTTTGGTCAATTTCTAAATAGTTTAAAACCTTAAAAACATAATATATCGCAATCAAATCTCTTAACAATATATAGCTGTTTCCTTCCACTTCATAATCAACCTTACTAAAAATAAAGGTCTCCATGAAGGCTATATAAAATATAGATGTGATAAATAATTTATCAGAGAAACTAAATTTAATATTAATTTCCTTTAAAAGAAAAAAGGAAATAAGAATTATTCCATAAATATAATTATCACCAAAATTAGGAAATGTATAAAATTTGATAAAAGGTTTTTCATTTATAAGATGAAAGATAAATAGGATTAATAAAAATAAAAGAGTATTTTGAATTAAACTTTTATAATTAAACTGTGATGAATTAATCATAAACTAATAATTTTTTGGTCTTGAAGTAAAAATTTTTTTTCACATTTATATAGTACTTTTTGATCATGTGAAACAACAATCACGGTCATATTATTAACTTTTGCGTAAGAAAATATTTCACTCATAATTTTATCTTGTGTTAATTCATCAACAGCATTTGTTGTTTCATCAAGTATAAGAATTTCAGATTTTTTATATAAAGCCCTTGCCAAAGAAATTCTTTGTTTTTGCCCAGTAGAAAGATTTTTTCCAACTTCACCAAGTTTTTGATCCAAATTAATTTCATATCTATTATCCTCCGAAAGAATTTTAGTCATCTTTAAAATTTTGTTTAAGTGTTCATGATCAGTTATAGACGTATCTGTACTTAGAGTAATATTTGTAAGTAATGTATCATCAATTAGATATGATTTTTCTGAAGAATAAGAAATTTTACTATACCAGCTAGTATTATTAGCTAAATTTTTAGCATCATTATCAATTAATATTGAACCTTTTTTCTCACTCACAAGTCCTGCGATTAGTTCTAGTAATGAAGATTTTCCAGATCCACTTTTTCCTGATATTCCAATAATATCTCCCTTTAAAATTTCTAAATTTAGATCGTTAAATAAGATATCTTTATTTTGATACCCAAATGAAATATTTTTCAAAAAAAGACTTTTTTTGAATTGAATATTTTCATGATTAGGTATTTGGTCTGTATAATTTTTAATTGATTTCATCTCATCATACAATTTTGAGATCGCTGGAGAATTAAAAACTAATGCCTGGAGATTTTGGTTAATTTTATTAAATCCTGGTAAAACCCGAACTGCTGCAACACCATAAACAACAATTATTGATAATATTTCATTCCATGAAAATCCAAAATATTTTAATAAAATCGTATTCGACGTTAAACAAATAATTATTAGTATTTCATAGGTTGGTCTTATAACTTCGTTTAAGATCATTCTTTTTTTAATAATTTTCATTAATCGCTGCATAGTGTTTTGAAATGAAGTTAGATAAAATTTTATATTTTGATTAATTTTAATTTCTCTTATTGATCCAAAGCCTTGAATTAAAAATTGAACCTTAGTTGCTTGTAATTCAAATCTTTTAGCACCAATCTTTTTGAGATAATTTTTACTTACAAAATAATAAATTATTGAAAAAATCAAAATTATTATAAATGGAATTAATGAAATTAATGGTTGTACATAAATAATAAATGAAACGACTGAAATCATAATCAAAAATTCTAAAATTAAAGTAAGAATTGCATTAATACACCTTCCCAAAGTAACTATTTCTTGATCACAATTTCTTAATAATTCAGATGTATTTTTTCTTAAAAAGAAAAATAAATCTTTATTTAAGTAATTAGTAAAAAAATTTAAACTTAGAAATGTTCTTATGTCTGTAATAAGTTTTGATTTAACAACTATAAAATATGTATAAATAAAATATTTGATTAAAAAAATTATCATCACAGCTAAAAAAATGTAAGAAATTATATTATCAGAATTAATAAATTTAAGATTATACAGATATTCGAAAAAGAAAATATTCTGATTTTCTTCTATAAGTAATTTTAGTAATGGAATAACTAAACCAAGACTAGCAAGCTCAAGAACAGTTAAAGATAATAAAATAACAAATAAATAAAATAACTTTTTTTTTATAGTTTCACCGCAAAGAAAAAATATTTTTTTAAACATGCTCATAATTAAATTATAATTTCCTTGAAATTAGAGTAATCAAATTATTTAAACTTTTGATTTTATTCAACTCTTTATTATTTATCTTTATTTTAAATATTGATTGTATTTTTAAAATAAAATTAAGATAATCAATTGAATCAAAATTTTGATACTGAAAGCTCTTTTCAAATGACAAATAAATATAATCTTTATTAATTTTTTTTAAAATCAAAATTATTTTTTCTTTAATTTCTCTATGTTTATATTTTACTTTTTTTTTCATTAAATTTAAGCCTTATCTATAATTTTTTTAAAATCGTTTATTTTTAATTTTCCATTTTTATGGAATTTAAATTTCATGTTAAAAAAAATTTTATTAAAATTGAAATTTAAACCATCTTTTTTCAACTCTTTATAAATTTTTTTTACCTCTATTTTTTTTTTTAAAAAAAGAAATAATTGTCTCTTTTTATAAGAATATAAGATTTTTAAATTGTTGACTTTAAGATTTTTAAGCAAATATTTTTCAATATAACTTATTGAATAATTTATACCATTAAGGTTTATACTGTCATCAGTCCTACCTAGAAATGTGATAAATTTATTCCTATCAATTCTGACAACATCACCTGTGGAATACCATCCATTTTTTAATTTACTTTGCCATGCCTTTTTATTTGAATATCCAATTGCAACATTTGGTCCCTTAACCAATAACTCACCTTTGTTAGATTTTAGATTGTTTGTTTTGATCAAAACATTTTTAAAAGGTTTTCCCTCTGTACTTATTTTGTTTGGATATTTTTTTACATCTAAAAATGTAGTTCTCATAACTTCTGTTGTGCCATAATTAATAAACATATTTATATTTTTTTGTAATAATTTTTTTCTCAATTTTACAGGAAACAGCCCACTACTAATTTGAATATATTTGCAATTGGAAAAATTTTTAAAAAAAAAATTTCTATTATACATCATTATCTTTTCTAAAATTTTTGCAGGTATAGACAGTGAGTTACATAAATTTTTTTTATAAAGTCTAAACAATTCAGTCAAGTTAATCTGATCAACTAAAGTTAAATTTGACTCACTTTTTAAAATAGAATGTAATCTTCCTAAACCAAATGCGTGATCAAGTGGTGCAAATAATAATTCATGGTTATCTTTTTTAATTTGCATAGCCTGGTTCATTTGGTTTGTTATAAAAGAAATATTCCTATCAGAAAGATAAACAAATTTTGCTGAGTTAGTTGATCCAGTTGTATTTAAAATTAAACTTATTTTTTTATTAAAAATATTTTTTTTTGATGAAATTTGATAAATTTTTTTTTTAATTAAAAGGTTAAATTTTAATTCTAATGTTTTTGCTTTTTTTAATGAAATTTTATCAGTTACAAAGGTTTTTATATTATTTTTATTACACGCATAAAAATTAATTAAAAAATCTTTTTTATTTGAATTTTCTAAAATTGCAGATTGGTTCCTAAATTTTTTTAAAAATTTAGATTTTTTATTAATTTTTTCAATAATCTCACTAAATAAGTATTTCCTATCATTTATAAATATTTCTTTATTCAAATTTTTATTTATTTCTCTATAAAGAATCATTTCTTTTTCCTAACCAACAAAACTTATTTTTTTTCATGAATTCATTAGTAATTTTAATAAATTCTGAAAAATTATAGATATAGATAAAATTTGAACCTAATTTTACTTTTTGAATTTTTGAAAATTTTTTAAAATTTTTAAAAATTAATTTATTTCTATTTCTTTTTACATTCAAATATTTATTTTTCAAAACATAAATATAGAAAAAAGATTTTTTTATTTTTCCAGAAATTTTAATTTTTTTTTTTATCTTTTTTAAAAACCTATAAGGAACTTTGTTTAAATATTCAACATGATGAACTTGGGAACAATTTAAATTATACTTTATACCGATGCTAATAAATTTAGTATTTAAACTAAATAATTTTTGGTATGGTGAATTAGTCCCGTATGAATTATTGGTATTTTTTTTACATATAAATTTTGCATTTTTTCCAATTGCTACCATTGATGCTAATGGGTGCAATGATCTAAAAGAATTTTTTTTTTTTAGTATAAAATTTGAAAATGATCCTGACTCAGTTAATGTTTTTTTTGGATCAAAATAATCTTTTCTATTGTTTAAAAAAAAAGTATGTGCTGGCGCCACAATTGTACCAGTATTAGAAATTTTTTTTTTTATAATATTAAATAAATAATTTGGAAGTAAATCAATTTTTTTTAATTTTGGAAAACCTAATTTTCCTAAATTGCAAGAAATATAAATTGTATCCCCTTTATAAATTCGAATTTTGTTAATTGTTTTTTTTATATCATTTAAAGTGTAATCATATTTTATGTTCATAATTATTTTATTTACTAATTTGAAAATTTATGAATCTTTTAAAGTTATTAATCTTTTTTCTTTCAATTTAATAGCTAACTTTAAAATATAAAAAAAATCCTTATTACACTTAAAAGCAATATCCACTAAACTATGTTTTCCATCTGCATAAGTAAGAATATCCATATATGATTTAATATATTTTGAATTATCCCTAAATGATGTAGTTGGGTATAAATTTCTTTTAGACATGAATGGTTCACATTTTAATTTAGCGATTGGTATTTTATTTTTTTCAATTATTTCAATAGCTTTTTTTACTGCTAAATATCCACCATATAACCCCTTCCCAGTAACTACAGTTCCTAACTGATCAAGCGAGGTATGATATTCTTTATATTTACCATATTTTGTTCTCATTATTGAAGCTACTGGCAAATCAATTCCTGGAGCACAGTATTGTCGTTCATCACTTCCTCTATCATACCAGCTATATTTTTTAAATTTTGGGTC
>MDSW01056451.1_pt1 | contig 16256 bp, 16 predicted proteins | sample 811171 | NCBI WGS metagenome assembly MDSW01 (sample SAMN05326641, study PRJNA326480) | marine metagenome | isolation source: seawater | place: Atlantic Ocean: North West | collected 2012
CTTGTCTTGCTACTTTGCCTGTTTCTAAACTTATCTTCTTTCCTGCTACTTCAATTTCCTTCTTATATACTTTAAACATTTATTTCCTTAAATTTAATTTTGTTAATACATTTTTGTAAGAGTCATTTTTGTTTCTTTTTAAATAATCTAACAATTTTTTTCTTCTATTGACTGCTTTTAATAAGCCCACTGAAGAATGTTTATCCTTTTTAAATTTTTTTATGTGCTTTGAAAGAAGTTCAATTTTATCTGTTAACAATGCTACTTGGACTTCTGAAGATCCAGTATCTTTTTCATGCAGTGCTAATCCTTTTGTTTTTTTTACCATTTTTTTTCCTATTTATTTATTTGTTTGTTTTATTAAATTTTCAATCTTCTCTGCATATTCAAATGAATCATCTTTAGCAAAAAGAATTTTTGGTAAAAACTTCATTATAATTTTTTTAGATAGTACCTTTCTAACTAAAAAAGAATATTCTTTTAATCTTTCAATTTTTTTATCTGCATCTTTACCTCCAAGAGGCAAAACGTATGCTTTAGCTACTTTAAGATCTTGACTCATTCTTACTTCGGTTACTGTAATATTATTTGTATCTAAATCTGGAAGTTTAGCTTCATTTCTTACAAAAATCATACCCAGTGATTGTTTAATCATTTCTCCAACTCGTAACTGTCTTTGAGTTACTGGTTTGCCTAATTTATTTGACATTATATCATCCTCTCTGTCGAAGTAGAGTTAAATGCTTCTATTATGTCTTTTTTTTGGTAATCATTAAAATCTTTTAATGTAATTCCACATTCTTGTCCTGCAGCAACTTGTTTAACTTGATTTTTTTCCCTAAAAATACTCGATATTTTACCAGTATAAATAATGGCGCCATCTCTGATTAATCTTGCATTAGCAGTACTTAAAACTTCCCCTTCTGTTACTTTTGATCCTGCTACTTTTCCAGCACTGGAGACTTTAAATATTTCCAATATTTCTGCAGATCCCAATATTTGTTCAGTAATATCTGGTGATAATAATCCAGACATTCTTTTTTTGATAAAATCTAAAACCTCATAAATTATATTATAGGAAGATATTGTAATTTTTTCTTTTTCAGCAAGTTGTTTTGCTTCTTTTGTAGGTTTTACATTAAATGCAATTAAAACTGCATTTGATGCTTTTGCTAAAGATACATCTGTCTCAGTAATCATACCAATATCAGATAAAATAATATTAGGTTTAACTTCATCATGCTTTATTTTAGAAATTGCATTTTTAATTGCCTCTGAAGATCCATGTACATCAGATTTTATAACTATATTAAGTTCTTCTGAAATTTTATCTTTAAAAGCTGATTCTTGTGTTGCAAATGTTAGTGGATTTTTATTATCTTTAACTTCTTGAGCCCTTACTTCAGCCAAAGATTTAGCCTCTTTTTCATTATCTAAAACTAAAAAATCATCTCCTGCTTTCGCAGCACCATTAATACCAAGTATTTCTATTGGTGAAGAAGGTATCGCTTCATTAATATTTTGACCTTTATCATTTATTAAAGCTCTAGCCTTACCCCATTGCAACCCACTAACAAAATAATCTCCTTTTTTTAAATTTCCAGAAGTTATAATCACATTAGCAACTGGTCCTCTTCCTATATCTATTTTTGATTCTAAAACTATTCCAGTAGCTTTTGAATCAAAATCAGTCTTTAAATCTAAGATTTCAGCTTGCAAAATTATCGACTCTATTAATTTATCTAAATTTTTTTTTGTTTTAGTTGAAATTTCAACCATTAATGTATCACCTGATAATTCTTCAGCAATTAATTCATGTTCTAGCAATTGGTTCTTAATCTTTTGTGGATCAGCCTCAGGTAAGTCACATTTATTTATTGCAACAACAATAGGTACTTTTGCAGCTTTTGCGTGCTTAATAGATTCGATAGTTTGTGGTTTCACCCCATCATCAGCTGCCACGACTAAGACCACAATATCAGTTAATTTCGAACCTCGTGCTCTCATTTCAGTAAATGCAGCATGACCTGGTGTATCAATAAAAGTTATTTTTTTATTCTCATGTTCTATTTGATACGCACCTATATGTTGTGTAATACCCCCAAATTCTGAGGATACTACATTTGCGCTTCTTAAAACATCTAAAACAGATGTCTTACCATGATCAACATGTCCCATAACAGTAACTATGGGAGGTCTATTTTTTAAATTTTCCGATCTAGACTCTTTTATTCTTTTAACTATCTCTTCAGCTTTAGTCTCTCTAATTGGATTATGTCCAAATTCTTGAACTAAATATTCAGCTGTATCAGCTGCAAGATTTTGATTAATAGTAACAGTCACTCCCATACCTAAAAGATGTTTTATCAAACTACTTGATTGTTCAGCCATCCTATTTGCTAAATCTCTAACCGTTATGGACTCTGGAATATCAACATTTCTTTTGATTGGTTTAAAATTTTCTTGGGAGTCATTTCTTTTTAAGTCTCTATTTTCTTTTTGCTTAGCTCTCTTTAATGATGCTAAACTTCTAGATTTAGTTTCTATTTCATCACTTAAAGCCCTTGAAACTGTAAGCTTCAATTCTCTTTTTTTAGAACCTGTTTTCCCTTTTAAATCCTTTGTAGGTAATTCACCTTTAATTCTTCTTGTTGCTCTTTGCTCTGCAAGTTTACGTTTTTCAAAATCATTAGTAATAGGTGCAGTTGCCTTGCTAAATGGATTAGGTTTTGATGGAGTATATGTTTTTTCTTGATTTTTGTTGTTAAAATTGTTCGACCTACCTTTGAAAGCACCTTTTCCAGGAAATCTTTGATTTTTTTTTTGAATTACAACTGAATTTCTACTTTGCGTTTTGGCTAATTCTATATTCTCTATAGATTTTTTTGCTATTCCTGAAAGTGTTAATTTTGTTTTTTTGTTTTCCATATTTCATCACTCAATCTTTATAAATTATATTTCTTGCACTCATTATTAGCTCATCAGCCTCACTCTTTGTTAGAGCGAAATCCTCCAAATATCCTTTAATTTTAATTCTTTCTCCTTTTATAATATCATAACCGCCAGTTAATTCATCAGATGCAAGATCTGCAAAATCCGATAACTTTAGAATTTTTTGTTCTCCTAAAGTAACTAACATACCAGGTGTTAATCCCTTATGATTAATCAATTCGTTTTCAAGACCTAAATCCTTTATTTTGCTCGAAATTTCTTCTTGATCTTTTTGATAAAATTCTTTTGCTCTCTCTATTAATGCTTTTGCTGTTTCGTCTTCTATACCCTCAATTTTAACTAGTGTTTCAGGATTTGTATCTTTAATTTCATCTATTGATGAAAAACCTTCTGCTACAAGTAACTGCCCAAGAGTTTCATCTAACTCCAAGTTTTTTACAAAATTTTCAGTCTTTTCTTTAAATTCTAATTGTCTTCTTTCTGAATCCTCTTGATCTGTCATTATATTTATTTCATAATTCATTAATTTTGTTGCTAATCTAACATTTTGTCCTCTTCTACCAATAGCTTTACTTAGATTTTCTTCAGTTAAAATAACATCTAATTTTTTTGAATCTTTATCAACATTAACTCTTTGAACTTCTGCAGGTGATAAAGCATTTGAAACTACAATTGCAGGATCTTCAGACCAATTAACTATATCAATTTTTTCGCCTTGTAATTCGTTCACTACTGCTTGAACTCTAGATCCTCTCATACCAACACATGCTCCAACTGGATCTAAGGAAGTATCTATCGCTTTTACACAAATTTTTGCTCTACTTCCTGGATCACGTGCAGATGATTTGATTTCAATTAAACCATCATAAATTTCAGGGACTTCTTGAATAAAAAGTTTTTCCATAAATTTATGATGAGCCCTGGATAAAAATATTTGTTGACCTCTAGTTTCTCTCCTAACATCATAACAATATGCTTTAATACGATCTCCAGCTTTAATATTTTCTCTAGGTATCATTTCATTTTTTTGAATTATTGCTTCAGTTTTTCCTAAATCTACAATAACATTTCCAAATTCTAAACGCTTTACAATACCACTTAGGATAGTATCTTTTTTACCAATAAAATCATTAAATTGTCTTTCTCTTTCTGCTTCTCTGACATTAAAATTGATTACCTGTTTAGCAGTTTGAGCAGCAATCCTTCCAAAATCAAATGCTGGTAATGTTTGTAAAACCTCGTCTCCAATTTTTTTAGATTTATTTTCTTCATTTAAAATTATTGCATCTTCAAGACTAATTTCTGTATTAATATTTTCTGGTTTCTCAACAATTATTAGCTTTCTAAATATTCCAATGTCCCCATTTTCTCTATTGATTAAAACTTTTATTTCATTGTCTTGACCAAATTTAGATTTAGCTGCTTTTGCTATACCATTTTCCATAGAATTTATTATCAATTCTCTGTCAATAGATTTTTCCAAAGCTACTGCTTCAGCTATTCTTAATAATTCAAGTTTATCTGCTCTTTTGTTTAACATATTTTATCTTTTCCAAAAAAAAATGGGCCTAGGCCCATTTTGAAATTTCAATAATGTATGGTGAATATATTTATTTTTTTCTTATTTTCAACTCATTACTTAGTAAAAATACTGCTTTTATCAGTTTTTTCCCATGAAAAAGAGCCATCAGATTCTGGATCTCTACCGAAGTGTCCATAAGCAGCAGTTTTTTCATAAATTGCTTTGTTTAAACCAAGCATCTCTCTTATACCTCTTGGACTTAAATCAAAGTTTTCACTGATTAATTTTTCTACGTGCCTATTTTTTTCTTCATCATTATCGAATAGATCTACATATATTGAAAGTGGTTTAGAAACACCAATTGCATAAGCTAATTGTATTAAACATTTATCAGCAATTTTTGAAGCAACAATATTTTTTGCCAAATATCTTGAGGCATATGCAGCTGATCTATCAACTTTTGTTGGATCTTTTCCTGAAAAAGCTCCACCACCATGTGGTGCTGCACCTCCGTAAGTATCTACAATAATTTTTCTACCTGTTAATCCACTATCTCCATCTGGTCCACCTATAACAAAATTACCGGTTGGATTAACATAAATTTCTGTATCATCTAAACCATTTATTAAATTTTTTGGTATAGATTTTTCAATATAAGGTTTAACTAATTCTCTGACTTGAGCTTGATTAACATCAGCTGAGTGCTGAGTCGATATAACAACTGATTTTACTGATGAAGGTTTTCCATCTTTATACTCAATTGTAATTTGACTTTTTGAATCCGGCTCAATGTTTTTTAATTTTCCAGATTTTCTATCTTCCGCCATAAGTCTTAAAATTTTATGAGAGTAATGAATTGGCGCTGGCATTAAAACATCTGTTTCATTACAAGCATAACCAAACATAATACCTTGGTCTCCAGCTCCTTCATCTTTATTTCCTGCTGAGTCTACACCCATCGCAATATCAGCCGATTGAGAATGTAAATGAAGATCTATCTTTGTAGCATCTTTCCAAGTAAAGCCTGATTGGTCATAACCAATATCTTTTATACAGTCTCTTACTTTTGAAATTAATTCATCCTTGTTTATTTCAGGGCCTCTAGTTTCACCTGCTAAAACAACTTTGTTTGTGGTTGTTAATGTTTCACATGCTACTCTTGCCTGTGGTTCTTTGCCTAAATATGTATCAACGACCATATCTGAAATTCTATCGCATACCTTATCTGGGTGTCCCTCTGAAACTGACTCACTTGTGAATAAATAATCTTTTTTCATTTGCTCCCTTTTTTGTTAATAAAAAAAAACAAACTAATATAAATTACCAATAAATAAAAGAATATCTTGTTACCATTTTGTGAAAAAAATGTTTGTTTTTCCTCATTAAAATTAACTATTTCTATAACACCACTCTGAGTTGACTTTAGCTCACTTATAATAAGTCCATTATTGCCAATATGCGCAGTAATCCCGTTATTAGAAACTCTAATTATATCTTTTCCTTCTTCAATTGCCCTAAAAATTGAATGAGTAAAATGTTGATAGGGTCCTATAGAATTACCAAACCATCCATCTTCAGAAATATTAATTATGATTTCAAAATTTTTTCTTTTTGAAAGTTTACCTGAATATATTATTTCATAACATATCAACGGTAAAAAATTTAAATTAAAATTTTCGTTTTGTAATTTAATTATATTTCTTTTTTTTCCACTTGAATATGACTCATAACCATAAGAAATAGTTTTTAAGCCCAGATTACTAAGATATTTTTCAAAAGGAAGAAATTCACCGAAAGGAACCAAGTTATTTTTATAATATATTGCTTTTATTTTTAAATCTCTGTCAACCACGGCTAAAGAATTATAATGTTTAATATTTTTATCAGAAAAAATAAAATCATTTATACCTAAAACAATTAGATGTTTTTCACTAAAATTTTTCTGAAATAATCTCTTATATAGTTTAATATCTTTTAAGTTTAATGGAGATAAAGCCCCCTCAGGCCAAATAAAAATAGTTGATATATCTGGATTGGGTTTACTTAAGTTTATTAAATTTTTTATAATCTTAACTTCAGAGTTATTATCATAAAACATTTCTATATCTATTTTTGGTGATACTAATTTTATAGTAAAATCATTATCTTTTTTAATGATAATATTTTTATCATTTAATTTTTGATTCCCGTAAATGAAAAAAAAACTTGATAATAAAATTAAAAATAAACAAAAGAAAATTTCTTTTCTAGATTTTCTTAGAATAAAGATCGCTGGTATTAAAAAAAATGATATACAAATTAAATTTAAACCATAAGTACCTGTAAAAGACAAAATTTGTAAAAATTCAGTATTTTTAGAAAATGAAAATACAAATAAATTCCAAGGAAAACCGGTTAAGATATTACCTCTGATAAATTCTATACATCCAAAAATTGAAGAAAAAATTAATAATAAAGATATATTATCTTTTTTTAAAAAAAATGAAAAAAAGTAAGAAACCAGACCATAAAAAATACCTAAAAAAGATGGAATCAAAATTAATCCAATAGGTATTAAAAATTTAAAAACTTCATCAAAAGTTAATGCGTAGGAAATCCAGTATAAGCTAGATAAAAAATAGCCAAATCCAAATATCCAACCAAAAACAAAATAAATAGATTTTTTTTTAAAATTTTCTTTTTCTTTAATTAAAAATATAAAAAATAAACTTATAGTAAAAAAATTTATTAAAAAAAAATTATATGGAGGTAAACTAAAAGAGCTAAAAACTCCTAAAATAAAAAGATAAATTGTTTTAAAATAAAAATTTTTATACAAGTTTTTCAAAATTTTTATTAATTAAATTATAAATTTTTTTTTCTTCTTTATGCATTTTTTGAAAATCTTTCATTTTAATATGATCATAATTCATTAAATGAAGAAAACCATGAATAAAAGTTTTGATAAGCTTTTCTTTAAATTGAATATTTGTCAAAAACTTAGGTCTATTCATAAACTCATAACTTATAATAATATCTCCTAAATAAATTTCTTTTTTTAAAAAAGGTCTCTTTTCAAAAGGAAAAGATAAAACATCGGTAGATTTATTTTTATTTCTAAATTTTTTATTCAATTTTTTCATATTTCTATTATTAGAGAGTAAAACCGATAAATTAACTTTTTTTTTTTTGAATTGATAACGCTTAGGAAAAATTTTAATCAATTTATTAAAAAAATTATTAGATTTTATAATCTTTTTATTCCAGAGTTTATTGTCTGAAATAGTATTTATACTAATCATTATTTTTTTCTGAATAGGCCTTTACAATTTTTGAAACTAACGGATGTCTAACTACATCAGAATGATCAAAATCAACTACTGAAATTTCTTCTAAATGACCCAATAATTTCTTTGATCTATTTAAACCAGAAAAAATTTTATTAGGAAGATCAATTTGAGATGGATCACCATTTATAACTATTTTAGAATTTTCTCCAATACGAGTTAAAAACATTTTTATTTGAGTATCTGTTGCATTTTGTGCTTCATCTAAAATTGCGAAACAATTTTTTAAAGTTCGTCCTCGCATAAATGCTAATGGTGCTATCTCTATATCTCCTATTTCAATCATTCTTTGGATTTTTTCAAAGTCAAAAAGATCATATAATGAATCGTATAATGGTCTCAAATATGGATCTACTTTTTCTTTCATATCTCCTGGTAAAAATCCTAACCTTTCACCAGCTTCAACTGCAGGTCTAGAAAGAATAATTCTTTCAATCTTTTTTTCTAAAAGCATTGTAAGAGCTACTGCAACTGCTAAAAAAGTTTTTCCAGTTCCAGCTGGACCAGCAGAAATTATTATATCACTTTCTCTTAAAGCTCTAACATATTTTTTTTGTTTTTCTGATCTTGGAATTACAGACCTTTTTGGAGTTTTGATTATATCTGAAATGTTTTGATTTGTTTTTTTTACTTTTTCATTAATCATAAATTTATCTAAAGATGAAATTATATCTTTTTTTTCAATACTTCCATTATTTATAAATTGTGTTGCTAGGAAATAAATAGAGTTTTTTAAAAGTTCATTTTTTTTTGGGTTCGATTTTATAATTATTGAATTTCCTCTCGAATAAAGATTTACACCAGATAATTTTTCTAATTCTTTCAAATTTTCATTAAATTCACCAACTACACCCATAAGTAAATTATTATCGTGAAAAATAACACTTAAAGAATTATTTTCTGAATATACAAATTTTAAATTTAAATCAAATTTTTTAGATGTTGAATTGCTCAATTTTATGCCACTTTTTTATCTTGATTTAATTTAATTTTTCCAAATAAACTATTTTGGTTACTGCCATTTATTTTTACTTTTACAATATTTCCAATATTTTTTTTTTCACCTTCAAATATAACAGAAGTCATACATTTAGTTCTTCCAAATAATTTAAATCGATCTTTCATTTGATTTTCAACTAAAACTTCAATTTCTTTACCTTCTAAGGATTTATTTCTTTTAATTTGACTCTCAAAGAGTTTACTTTGAATAATTTTCAATCTTTCTCCTGTAACTTTTTCATCTATTAATTTCAAGTTTGCTGCTTTAGTCCCAGGTCTAGAACTGAATATAAAAGAATATGAATTTATAAATTCAATATTATTTATTAGATTTAAAGTGTCATTAAAATCTTGATCAGTTTCACCTGGGTAGCCAACAATAAAATCACTTGAAAATTTTATATTTTTGTTAATCTTTTTTAATTTTTTATAAATTGAAAAATAATCTTCAATTTTATGTTTTCTATTCATTAATTTTAAAATATTATTTGATCCTGTTTGAACTGGTAAATGAACAAGAGTCATTAATTTTTTACTATTTTTATAACAGTTTATTAGATCTTCTGTCATGTCTTTTGGATGTGAGGTTGTATATCGTATTCTTTTTAGATCAGAAAGTTTTTCTAATTCCATAATTATATCTGATAGTCTAAAAATTCTTTTTTTATCTAAATAATAATATGCATTAACATTCTGTCCTAAAAGAATTATTTCCTTCGTACCATTTTTAATTAATTCTTTTGCTTCTTTTATTATTTGTTCAAAAGGTCTTGAGTACTCTGGTCCCCTCGTATAAGGCACAACACAAAAGCTACAAAATTTATCACAACCCTCTTGTATTGTTAAAAATGAAGAAATATTACTATTATTATTTTTAATCTTACTTAAGTAATTAAATTTTTCTATTGTATCAAAGTCTGTAATTTCCTCTTTTTTTTTTTGATAAGCATAACTTTTGATAATTTCATTTATTTTATGATAAGATTGAGGTCCTATTACAATATCTATATAAGGTTCTCTACTTAACATTTCTTTATTCTCTGCTTGAGCAACACATCCTGTTACTACGACTATGGGTTTTTTTTTAAATTTAAAAGATTTTTTTAATCTTCCAATTTCGTGATATACTTTTTCTTTAGCTTTATCTCTTATGTGGCAAGTATTTAATATATAACAATCTGCTTCTTCATATTTTTCTGTCTTATTATATCCAATCTTATTAACTGTCTCAAATATACGATTTGAATCGTAAACATTCATTTGACAACCAAATGTTTTAATAAAAACTTTTTTATCCATTATTTTAGATTTTTTTAATACCGTATAACTCTAGTTTATGATCAACTAATTCATATCCATATTTATCAGCTACTTTTTTTTGAAGTTTTTCTATTTCGTCGTCTACGAATTCTATAATCTCACCTGATTTTATATCTATTAAATGATCGTGATGACTTTCACTAAGTTGTTCGTACCGTGCTTTTCCTCCCTTAAAATCATGTTTTGCAATAATACCTGCTTCCTCAAAAAGTTTTACAGTTCTATATACAGTTGCAATGCTAATTTTAGAATCAATTTTATTAGCTCTATTATAAAGCTCATCGACGTCAGGATGATCTGACTTACCATAAATTTTCTTTGAATCTGACATTACCTTGGCGATAACTTTTCTTTGATCAGTAAGCTTAACTCCCTTCGCTAAACATTTTTTCTCAATAGAATCTGACATAGTCTATTCTAACTCAAATAAAGTGGTTTAATCAAATTTTTTTTAACTTTAAATTTATTGCACAAATTTGGTATATCCTTATATTTAAATTCCTTAAAATTACCAAAATCTTTAAAACTAAAACAATAATAGTCAATTTTTTTAGTTAAAAACAAACCTTTTACAATAGAAAGTGAGTTTCTAATTCCGGCAAAACTGCCTGGCCCTCGATTTACATAGATAATATCTATATCATTAATGGAAGTTTTATTATTATCTAGAAAATTATTAATCAGAACAATTAATTTCTCAAAATTACTTTTACTATTTTTGTGAGTACAGATATATATATCAATATTAGTTATGAGAGTTAATACAATTTTTTTTGAAGCTGCATCAATAATTAAATTTTTCATTATATTAATTGTTTTATCATCTAGTTCTACGGCAGAAAACAATATTAAACAATACCATAATGATATGGGAACCCTTGCATTAATGTATCATAGATTTAACGAAAATAAATATCCTAGTACAAATGTTAAGATAGATATTTTTAAAAAACAAATTGAAATAATAAATAGTAAAGGTTTAAATTTTTACAATCCATTAAACTTTAAAGATGAATTTTCTAAACCAAAAAATGAAAAAAAAATATTACTTACAATAGATGACGCATTCAGCTCTTTTTATAAGAATGCATGGCCTTACCTAAAAAAAAATAAAATACCATTTATATTATTTGTTTCAACTGAACCTGTTGGAAAAAATGGATATATGACATGGGAACAGATCAGAGAAATTGAAAAGGAAAAATTTGCTTATATTGGTAATCATTCACATTCCCACGAATACATGATAAATTTTACCTTAGATAAATTTAAAAAGGACATAGATTTATCAATTGAAATATTTAAAGAAAAATTAGGGTATAATCCAATTTATTTTTCATATCCATTTGGAGAATATAGTTTAGCTCAAAAAAAATATATAAGTGAAAAATTCGATTTTGCATTTGGACAACATTCGGGAGTTATAGATGCAAATAAAGACAAATATGAATTAGCTCGTTTCCCTATAAATGAAAAATATGGTGATTTGAAAAGATTCAAGTTTTTGGTAAATTTATTTCCATTACAATACAAAAATTTAATTCCAGAAGAAAAATATATAGATAGTTCAACAAACCCACCTAACTTCTCAGTTGAATTTTTTAAAGAACAAAAAAATATCAATAATATAAATTGTTTTTCTGATGAAGGAAATAAGTGGGAAAAATCAAATATTGCAATTAAGCAAAATATTTTAAAAATAAAATTTAGAGATAAATTTTTGTTTCGTAGGGGAAGAATTAATTGTTCTTTAAATGATAATGGAACCTGGAGATGGTTTGGTACTCAATTTTCAGTTAAGATAAATTAGATAATACTTTTTAATTTAATGCTTGAGGGTTGTAATTTTGCATCATCAAAATCTCTTAAGTTATTTTGATCAATTATTTTTTTTAAAATCTTAACATACTCCTTACCAGTTTCAGCATACTTATCTAAATAATTAGCAAGAATTAAACTATCCAAATCAACATTGTTATCTCTTAATTCTGCTCTAGCCATTCTAAATTCTCTGTAACTCGAATGAGTATTTAAATTTTTTTGATAGGCTCTAACTGAAGATTTTAAGATTTTAAATTTCATAACTTTGTGTGTATCGTCATTGTCTGCCCCTGCTGGCTTAATACCTTCATTAGTCCAAGTCCATTGTCCAAATAAAGCATTTCCCTCTATTGCAAAACGGGAAGTACCCCATCCTGTTTCTTTAGCCGCTTGCGCAATCGCTAAAGAAGCTGGAACAATATCCATTCTTACTTTTAATGTTGATAAATCTTTATTAAGAACTCCGTATTCTTTAAATTTTTGATTTAACCATTTTTTTTCAATATCAGAATTTTTATTTTTATTCAAAATACTGAATAATTTTTTTCTATCTAATCTAATTCTTGTATTTTCTTCAAGAACTAGAGGTAATATTATTTTAATAAATAAACTTTTTCTTTTTTTTGTACTTTCAATTTTTTTCATTTCTTCAGGCAAAAGTGAGAGCACTATAGGCTTAACTAACTTAGTTTCTCTAACATTCTTTAAGTTATAGTTTGTATCCTTAAATAATTGTTCTATGGTCGCAGCACTTAATCTAACTGTATCGCTTGGTAAATCATCAAATTTAAATATATCTTCAAATAAATTTTTAATATTTAGACCTTCATCAACGTCTGATGTTTTTTCTAAACTTTCTCCATTTAATACTCTCTCAAAATTAGTCTTTGAAGTATTTGTAATTTCTTGCTTAGCAATATTTCTATTTTCTTTAAATTCTAAAAATATAGGAATTGTATAAAAAAATATAATTACAAAAATACTACATAATGCAGTTAAATATAAACTTTTAAAATTACCATCTATAATATTTTTTTTATTTTTTTTTATAGTTAAACCTTTTTTTAACAAAATTTTTTTTATGTAATCAATATCTAATGTTTTTTTATTCATATAATATTCTTTTAAATCGCCTCAACCTCTTTTACCTCGGGTATATAATGACACAATAGATTTTGTACACCTTGTTTTAAAGTCATTTTTGAACTTGGACATCCTGAACAGCTACCTTGTAACTGAACTTTAACTATGCCATCTTTAAATCCTTGAAATTTTATATCTCCACCATCTCTTGCAACTGCTGGTCTTATTTTAGTATCTAAGATTTTAATTATCTGTTTTTCTATATCAATCAAATTAGTATCATTATTATTAAAATTCTTAATATCTCCACTAACTACAAACTCTTTTCCTGTTGAATAATAATCATTTATAAATGAAATAATTATATGCTTTATATCTTCCCAATTTGTTTTGTCCTCTTTATTTACTGAAAGAAAGTCAGCTCCTAAAAAAATTCCTTTGACACCATTAACCGAAAGAATATTTCTTACTAATTCATTATTGATTTCTTTTTTATTTGTAATTTCAAAAGATCCAGAACTAGACACAGTTTTCCCTGGAATAAATTTAATAGAATTTGGATTTGGTGTTATTTCAGTTTGGATGTACATATAATCTTATATAATGATAATTTCCAAAATTTAAACAAATTAATATTTTACTAAAATCCCATTAATTCTTTAATTTTTGCAATTTTTTTGGAGGAAATTGTTTCTGCTTTTACAGATCCTTCCAATAAAATATTATCTAAATGCTTTTTATCATTTAATAGTCTCTTAATTTCTTTTGAAATTGGAAGAATTTTTTCAATTAGCAAATCTGATAATCTGTCTTTAAATTCTGAAAAATTTTTCCCTTTAAATTCTTTTTTTGATTTATCTAAATCTTGATTTAACAAACTTGAATAAATTCCCAATAAATTTTCAACTTCAGGTCTTTTTTCTAAAGTATCTTCTATTTCTGGCATTTTGAGTGGATCAGTTTTTGCTTTTTTAATTTTGTTTATGATTTCATCTTTATCATCAGTTAAATTAATTCTACTTAAATCTGAAGGATCAGATTTACTCATTTTTTTTAGTCCATCTTTGAGACTCATTATCCTTGAAAACTGTTTTTGTATCAATGGCTCAGGGACTTTGAGAAAATCTGGAGCTTTAAAATCGTTATTAAATTTTTGTGCAATGTCTCGACATAGTTCTAAGTGTTGTTTCTGATCATTTCCTACAGGAACATGGGTTGCATCATAAAGTAAAATATCAGCTGCCATTAAAATGGGATATGAATATAGTCCTATACTTGCTTTCTCTTTATCTTTACCAGCTTTTTCTTTAAATTGAGTCATTCGATTTAACCAACCCATTCTTGACACACAACTTAAGATCCATGCTCCTTCAGAGTGAGCCGAAACTGAAGATTGATTAAAAATAATACTTTTTTTTGGATCAATTCCACAAGCAATAAATGTTGCCGTAGTTTCCCTTATATTATTTTTTAGTTTAGCAGGATCATGTTTAACTGTGATAGCGTGTAAGTCTACAACGCAGAATACACAATCAGTTTTTGGTTCATTTTGTAAAGTAACAAAATTTTTTATAGCTCCTAAATAGTTCCCTAAATGAAGATTACCAGAAGGCTGTACACCAGAAAAAATTTTTTTATACATTTATTAATACTTTAAATTAATATCACTTATTTTGAAAGCTTTGATCAAAATTGCAATTAACAAATAGAAAATTAGTCCTAATAATACTATTCCAACTACATAAATAGATTTAAAATCTTGATCATGAGTTAAATTATCTTGAAAAAAAATTATTAGATAATTAAAGAATAACCCCATTAAAATTGCTGATATTGATATTCTTAAAAATCGATTAAAAAATACTAAATTAAATTCAAAAAAATTTTCTTTCTTTAAAAAGATAAAAAGTAAAACACAATTGAACCAAGAAGATATTGTAGTTGCAATTGGAATAATTATAAAACCTAAACTGTTAAAATAACAAACGCTAATTCCAATATTTAATAAAATTGATATAGAAGAAATGTAAAATGGTAATTTGGTATTATTTCTTGCAAAGAAAAAACTGGAAAAAACTTTTATCAATGAAAATGCTGGAAGTCCTATACTAAAATAAAATAAAGCTTTCGCAGAATTTTTAACGCCTATTTCATCAAATGAACCATAACCAAATAGAGCTGAAATTATTTCTTCGGAAGCAATGAGTAAAGCAATAGTAGCTGGAATACTTAAAAACAGACTTAGCTCTAAAGCTTTATTTTGTATAATTAATATTTTATCATTATCTTTTTCACTAATATATCTTGAAAGCTGTGGTAAAATTACTGTACCAATTGCTACACCTGCTATTGCTAAATTTATCTGGTAAATTCTATCAGCATAATAAAGGTAAGAAACAGCACTAGCCTGAAAAGAAGCAATAATTGTCCCTACTAAAATATTAATCTGAGTAACACCTGAAGAAAATATACTTGGTAATAATTTTTTAAAAAAATTTCTTACTTTATCATTAATTGAAATTTTAAATGTAAAAGATGGAGAATAAAATTTTTTTACAAAAAAATATAAAAATATAAATTGAATAATCCCAGAAATAGTTACAGCATAAGATAAGTAATAAACTAATTCATCATCTAAAACCTTTCCAAAAAATAAAACACCTATTAAAAGTATATTTAAAATAATTGGTGCAGCTGATGCTACTGCAAATCTATTATGAGAATTTAAAATTGCTGAAAAAAAGGATGATAAACTTATAAAAAATAAAAAAGGAAAAGTAATTCTTGTTAAAATTATTGCTAGTTCCATTTTTTTGCTTTCTCCCTCAAAACCTGGAGCTATTAAATAAATAAATAAAGGCATTAACATCTCAATAATAAGAGTGAAAAAAAGCAATCCAAGAATTAATAAATTAAAAATATCATTTGCAAATTTATCTGACTGCTCTTTACCCTTAGCAATTTCAGAAGCATAACTAGGTACAAATGCGGCATTAAAAGTTCCTTCTGAAAAAAGTCTTCTAAAAGTATTTGGAATTCTAAAAGCAACAAAAAAAACGTCTGCTAAAGGACCAGTTCCTAGAAAGATTGCAATTAATATATCTCTTAAATAGCCTAAGAGTCTGCTAATTATTGTAAAAAAACTAAATGTACCTGTTGACTTAATAAGGTTCATAAATCATATTAGTCTTAAATTTGCTCCATTTGTATAGCTAATTATCATAAATGAAAAA
>MDSW01024964.1_pt1 | contig 16252 bp, 12 predicted proteins | sample 811171 | NCBI WGS metagenome assembly MDSW01 (sample SAMN05326641, study PRJNA326480) | marine metagenome | isolation source: seawater | place: Atlantic Ocean: North West | collected 2012
ATAGTCACCCATGGTAAATACACATACATGGATTTCTGACTGAATTTCATACGTCAACGTCACGCGAGTTACTCATGTACATCGCGTACGTAGGTACAGACACTGTACAGACGATTTATATAGTCTAGCTAGCTAGCTAGCTAGTAGCTTAGACTAGCTAGCTAGCTAGTAGCTAGTCTATCCATACTATCAGTCTCGTATCCATTACCTTCGTATTATAGACTATATTTAATAAAGCTTAATAAAGTAGGCTTAATAAAGTAGACACTTAAGTAAGTAGACTTAAAACTAATAAGGAGTTTCTACAAATACGCTGTCCGGCGCCAAACAAGGAGGACATCATCAGGAGCGGGCATTGGCGTTGACGAGTTTGCGTCGTCAGATATTGCTTTATTATTTTTTTTCTATTTAAGATTAAGGCTCCATTTAAAAAACACCCGCGACCCTGTTCGTTTGGCGCGAAGCGCGTGTCGGTATTTATAACCGACCGGTGATCGTATGGTAACTCCCCTGCCGACCGAAAGTCAACGACTTAGGGAAAGTGGTCTAGTATCTTCGCTTCGAAGGAGTTCATACTCATAGCAGTCTGGGACGAAGCAACGAAACACCGGCGCTTTTCAAAAGATGGTAGTCTATAAAGCACCCGACGGAAAACGCAGGTGCAGCAATGTACAAAGTTTTAAATGTAAAATAAAAAAGAGAGCACCTCACGAACTTCGTTTGACCGGAGATGTCGCCACGCATGCTCCATCCGCTGCGTCTGTGTCATTCATATTTAAACGAGAAACCCGCTTCGGCCGCCATCGTTGTCAGGGTCCTATTTCTTCTTTGGAGCATTCTTCAAGACGAGTGTTTCGAGGTGCCATATACTGACATCGATTATTTCGTTGTTTCCGACGCATCTAGGTATGCTCAACTTGGATCTTTCATACAGCACTGGCGGTTACGTTTCGAATGAGGAGCCTCATGAACCAATATCTTTACCACGTCCCTCCAATTCACAAATTTCAGGTACATAGCCAGGGGGATCTCCCCATTCGGGCGGACGACATACAGATATTCTCCTTTCGTGGCCATTTTCTTGCTGGGTAATTATCATGCTTTCATCGGTAAGATTTCGTTTATCACCGGCGACATCATAACTGGCTGGCTGGTTCAGCGCACTCTAGACAGCCTGGGGTGTCCAGAGAAGGTTCGATTCGTGTCAACTGTGGTATGGATGCTGAACCCATATACAATCACGATGTCGACTCGAGGTAGCTTTGAATCGATCACATCTGCGTTGCTGGTTGGAGTTCTTCACTCCGTCCTTGAAGATCAGGTCGTGATCGCCGCCATATTATACGGAATTGTCACACATCTCCGAATATACCCAATAATCTTTTCAATTCCATTTGCTTTCTTTTTCTTTGGAGAGAACAAGAAAAAAAATGTGTTTGGCGTTCAATACAGCACGCGGTGGTGTGGGAACAGGCGAGACTCGAGATGTCGGTATTCTCTTATCTCACACGGCTCTGGCACAAAAAAGAAACCAAGGAGATATGGCAGTTTTTCATTTGCTGTGTATTCGGCAAGCCTATTCGTTTTGTTGGCCTTCGCCAACTATTCTGTCTATGGGTTTGATTTCCTCGAGGAGGCGTTCCTTTATCATCTTCACAGGAGGGACATCAGACACAACTTCTCGCCGTCTTTTCATGGAGAGTACATCTCACCGACTTCCACAAGCTTAGGAACCAACTGGATAAATGAAATTCCTGTTACCCAATCACATGCAGGGTTGGTTGTTCAGATGCTAGTCCTCGTGCCCCAGTTTGCAACTGCGATGCTTGTTGGGATGAAGTTTGCCAAAAACTTGTCTTTCGCCCTGTATGCTCAGACAGTTGCATTCGTTGCTCTAAATCGTGTGTGTACAGCACAATATTTCGTCTGGTATATTTGCCTTTTACCGATCGTACTACCAGGTTGGACCGGTCTGTGTTCTGGCTCACATGGAATGTCAAACTGCGCACAGAAAGCAAAGAAAATGCAGACACGCGGGGATGAGAAGCGAAGACGTGTGAGTCTCGGACCAGGAAGCAATAATCTTTGTCGCTGGCAAGTTGTCCATGTGATGTGTTTATGCTCAGCCTATCAGCTTGAGTTCCACGGAAAAGCTATATTTGGGCAGGTCTGGATTACGGGTATCCTATTTTCATTTGTGCACGCCTCCTTGATGGCCAAATGCGTGAAATACGAGCAGAATAGTTTGGCACATGCGTGAGTGACACGATCAGCAGCCACCAGAACGCATCAGTTTCGTTTGTACGCCAATGCTCTCATCTTATCAGAGTTTCCGCCGATGTCTTGGGTTGGCATGACCAGAGCCTGTAATTGCCAATCTTCTGTCAGTGTCCTTGATCAGGAAAGCAGTCCTTCGCAGCCACCTTTATATCTAGGTCAAAATTAGTAGAGCTGGTTCAAGCACATTGTGCAGAATTTCACAAAAGGAAGTCTCGATCCAAAAAACATGACGACGAGCTTACTTTTTTTACGTCATCTCATTGAACACATCAATTTTGAAAGGTTGCGATTGCTCCACACTTTGCCACACAAGTTGATTCACCACACGGCCCATGGCAACGGGATCCTCTACAAGATATGGGATTCGCTTCTCTGCTTTTTGTCGCGCCCCTGGGAATGCTTCTGTTGGAACCAGAGCTAACTTTGTTGGGAACTTTAAGAGGTGTTGGAAAGATGGCGACAGCTCAACGCTACGCCTAAACAAAGCCTCTCGGCCAAAAACATACAATCCAAGCCTTGCACGGGACAACGCGACAATCAAGCGCCGAATATCTCTCATGTGACCGATGCGTCTTGTGCGCACAAGGGAGAGAAGCACATATTCATTCTGCTGCCCTTGGAACTTATCTACTGTCGTTACTCTCGACGGAGCACCAAAGAGAGGATGATGTGCACATCGCCGCGCCACAATATCCCGAATGAGATGTTTCTGCCCTCGATATGTTGCGATTATAGCTATTTTGCTTGCAGGATATCCTAGTAGTCTCATGTACTGATAAACACTCACAATGTATTCAGCCTCCCCAATATTCTGGTAAAAGTGAGGGGTAGGCTCCGTCTCACCACTTCCTCGATAGTCATCGACATTTACGAACTGAAACTCATGGGCAAAACCAGGGTTTGCTAGTTCATACATGCCACGAGCAGTGCATGGTAAGTCACCGAGATTACGATACTTCCAACTGTAAAGTTTCGCCAATTCAGGCCTGGCTCTACCTTGAGCATTGAGCTGGATACATGGAACGCCAAGGCGAATGAGACGGGTAAACATGGACTGATCCATCTTGCAGTATTTCTGGAAAGCAGAGTTTTTGACAACAGGCGGTAGCTGGTGATGGTCACCGATCAGAATTACCCGCTTCAGCCGGCTGATGCCACTTTCTGCCTTTTGCAATGCCATGGGAATAAACGTCTCGATCTCAAGAATTTGAGCAGACTCCTCAATGATAAGGCTGTCGTATTCAAAGCCGAGACGAATAAAATCTCGACGTTTGATTGCCGCATGCGTGCATGTCATTGCTACTACCTTTGCCTGCTTGGTAAGCAGGTAATTTGATCGGCTGCCGATATTCTTGAGCAACTCAAACGCACGGCACTCTTCAAGCTCGCTAAACATGTCGCGGATATGTCGCATAAATCCCAAAGCTTTGCTCATGTCGCTTGTGAATTCCCCTTGAAAAAGAGGTTGTGGCATATCCGAAAAGTATGCCTTAAAAGGAAACCGGTCGCTGACCAAGTTAGGATCGCTTGCATTTGACGCCTCTGTCTCAAACTTTTCCCAACGCGACAAGACGTGGAGCAGCCAAAAATGCGAAGCTGCCTCGCACGTGTAAGCCATATCCTCTGACACACCAAGAGAAATAGCTAGTCTTTCAATCTCTGCGAGCAACTCGAGACGACGATTCAGCATGGCATTTACGCGTCCAACACGGGAGAAGTCTACATGTGTCTCGAGATCCAATTCTCCTTGCCCGAGACGAAGTAAATACCTTCCTGGTATGTCCTTCATTGAGAGCTTCTGAAACAGATCATTCAGTGCGCTGTTGGAATGCGTGATGACTAAAGTTCGCTGACTGGGTTCAGTGTGGTATAAACATTGAAGTATTTGAGCTGCCGTGTCAGTTTTCCCTGTTCCAGGAGGGCCAACAATGAGCGTGAGACCCTGCTGAACGCCGGCACATATCGCGTCGACCTGGGTCGGGGTGAATCGGATTTCATTCACCATTGGTCGACCTTCTAGATAGAACCTACGATCAATTGGTTCGTAAGGCTCAACGAACAGTTTCTCAGTTTTGGCGTCGGAGCTCAATTCTGGTTTCAAAGGAAATGTCACACGAAAAGCCGGTCTTTCAGTTTGGCAGCTGCTCGTGAAGACCACTTCGCGCCCTGGAAAACTTTCTTTGAGGTGATCCGTGTCTAAGAAAGTGTCCTTGTAGTCAATTGTGCGGAGCTGAGATGGCATCGCATCGCTATGCTCATTTCTAGGGTCACCATACCCGAGAATGGTGTCATGCAGCCAACTTGGAATAGCGCAGCCATCATTCATCAAGTCACTAATGCACTCAAGAACCGATTTAAAGTTATTTTCCTTCGGTTTTCGGCGCATTATCACATTTAGTGCACCATACACAACATCTGAATTTCCTCCAAATCTGATGACATCGAGGTGGTATTGTGCAGCATCTAGTGATAGAACAAGGGTGCGTTCACTGTTCCGAGCTTCGGGGACAATATCAAAAGAAGAAGAGACAGATCCATTGACATGATCATTTACACGGTCACTGGCACAGCGAAGTTCAATCACTTCCGCACCACGTACAAAATTAAGTCCACGGTGCTGAAGCACCGAGCTTGTCGAGTCATCGTCATGATCTTCATTTGCTGTCACATTTTGACCAACTGCAAGCATAAAAAGAACGTCTTTTTTTTTTATCTGGTCCCATTCGCTCTGAACTCCAGCTCGCAAACTCTTCAGATCAAGTTTGACTTCACATATGACTCGAGCAGGTTTAGCCTCGCCGATGTTAGGCTTTTGTACCTCCACCACGACTAGAGACCCAGATGCAATCGGGAGAGCCATACGAGCCCACCCAGAAAACTTTACTTTGCCGGTATCACCGTCCATATAGGGGCCCATCCGACGTAGAACATCTGCAATCTCCTCGCGCACCTCGTGCGTTGATTCAAGCCGGAACAATTTGAAGTTTCGAAGTAGATAATCATGATAAGAGAGAAACTGAAGGTTGAGTTTCGGGAGTGCAAGGCAACCTTCTGCGACGGAAGAAACCGACGGCACCATGCTCTCATCCATTAGGACTTCTTCATTTGGATACAGTGGCAGTTGATTAATTATCTGTCGAAGAGATTGTCTTCTTTGAAAGGCACTGACGATGACTTCCAGAAGAAATGTCGCGTCAGATGCCCAGGGGTCGTCCGGCCTAATCATCTTCAGTTGTTCTGTGACAAGGCAGTGTAATTCATTTGCACTCAAGGCACTCAGATGACGAGAGAGATCTTCACGACTTTCAATTGCGCCGCATTGGCTGAGTGACAAGCTATGAAGCTTCTCATAGTGCTTGAAGCAAAGTCGTTGAAACTGTCGAACCTTTCCATAGTGCGCTGCAGCTATTTCATTTTCTCTCATTGGCAAACCTGTGTGATCATCGAACTCCAAATTTTGGTAAAACATGAAGAGGTCTACAAGTCGTCTATATAACCGCCCTTCAGATTGTGCGAACAGCGGCGACATCCTAGCTTTGACAAGGACTTGCTGATCATCGAGTACAGCACGGACAAAACGCCGCGTAGGAAGTTGCGAAAGAAGATCTATCACGAATTCCATAAATCGCTCACAGAACCTGATTGCCGGAGAATATTCCCTGTCAATACCATTGTGTTCTGCATTGTTTATGCGCAGGTGGGATTCCAGGAAATCACTTATCAGCATAGACAGCCACGTGACTTCGATTCGCGTATGTAAAGGTAAGAGATCGGCCCCGTCTGACTTGGTCGCCTTATTACAAGCTCGGGCTTCTTTTTTCATCAGGTGCCTCCAGTGCTTTTGCAACTGAGAGTTTTTACTCAGCTCTAACTGCAACCGTCCAGGTGACAGGTTCGCCCACAAGGTGAGGCTGACGAGTGGAAGTAATGTCATGCGCACGTTCCTATCTTCAAGCGACTGAAACGCGTGGATAAGGAAGACAAGGCGAGTGCCTTTCTCAATTAGTGTAAGATCTCTGCAAGTCTGAAGAGTGATGACGCGATGAAAGAAAGATGCAAAGTTCTCTGATCCAGGTGTGTGAAAGGTAGCCCAAGGATCCAAACTTTCCCTACATTTCTCGTTCACTATCATCATGATCAACAACACGTGTTCAGCGGAGGCCTTTCCTGCATCGAAATTCGGCCACAAGAACTTCTCGAAATAGCGGTCGTTTTCCACTTGCCGAACGCGCTGCAAGCACGGGCTCTCTTTGCCCGCCCCAAGCCCATAGGAATAAATATCCATTACCGTGTTCTCATTCCAACATTCAAATTTTGGGCGCGTGTTTGTCCACCATGATCCATCGGAGATGTTTTCAGTCAGATTCTCAATACCAGAATAGCCTGCCAAATGAGTTATTTGGAGGCTCTCGCGATTTCTCTTCGGACATCCCAGTTCTTCGAAATTCTGCTGTTCGCGATTCATGACTCGAAATTCACCATCCACACGCTCTACATGCTCATCCGAGTCGTTCGAGGGCAAATTTTCTGCACATGCGAGTTCTCTGCAGTCATGCTCTATATCGTTATGTTCCCGTCGCAGACGTGTGACCTTACCTGCTTTCAGCAGTGTCTTAGGGTTCTCAGGCTTGGCTCCACGATTTTTGCTCCAGTCGGAGGATAACGCTGCTGCGGAGGTCGCTCGAGTGGGAGAGCATCGAGCGGGAGAGATCGTGTCGCGGCAAGTATCAGGCACGTCCGACGCCAACGATGCAGCAGTTTCTTCTTCAATTACGGCCGTAAACCGTTGGATCAAAGTGGCTTTCGGGCCATCGGTCGGAAGCCCTCTTCTCTTTAGCTCGTACCGTAGTCTCGCCACGGTCAGGTTTTTAATATCAACCATATCCGCGACCTGTGGCCTAGAACAAGGTTCTGGGAAATTCGCTAGGAACTAGGGCCTCTCGTCAACGCGATGAGTGCTGCACCGAGCAAATTTTGACAGGAAACACAGCTAGCTAGTAGTCAATTTTTATTTATGGATACTTCGTACGAGTATATGGAATACGTATTTTTTGCTCAGATGGAGCATCATGTCTTTATTTGCTAAATAAGAACATGTATGAGCGATACAAACCGTATATTACAAAATACCTGTGCAGTTTAACTTTACGTTTGAACCTTATCGAGAAATAAATACCTTCGTAACATTCTAAGAACGATAATAATAAAATAATAAGTGCGTGCTTGCTTGCTTGATATGTGATAATAATATATGATATTGATAATATTCATGTGATATCATATCATCAAATCATGATATGTTCGGACCTGCTGCTTGAACCGTTACCAACGACCGCCAGCACGGCGCTCGTGGCGGGATGTCCGCCCACACGAACACTACGTGCAGCCGTACCCGGTCACTAACCCCTAAATTTGGGGTTTTTTGGTCGGGATTCGTGGTTAACTCTAGATTCTCAATACATCAAAGTTTTGAAACAGACCACTCTCCCTGTGTCGTTGACCCGTTGATTTCGTTGTTCGTTGACTCGTTGACTAAAATTGGGTCGCGCGTGTTTTTTTCCGTATGGCGCCTAGTCAGGCCCGGTCAGGACGGCGAGCGCGATGTTTGGCGCGAAGCGCGTGTCGGCATTTGCAACCGATCGGTGATCGTATGGTAACCACCTTGCCGACCGAAAGTCAACGATATAGGGAGAATGGTCTTTTGAGATTTACGAACAGCAGATAAATCTGATGATGTTCCATCCTGCTGTTTAATCTCAATGTAACATGACAAACCAATTAAATCGAAGGACATGTTTAGTAGACTACCTTCTCCTATATTTGAGATCGCAGCTCTGAGCGAGGTACAGTCCGAGTTTCGAAGGAGCAACCAAGAAAGCAAGATAACGAATCGAAATCGATGATATAAAAATATATTCGAAGGTAACTTCATATTAAGAACGAATGAAGATACGAAGATGATACATACCTTCGAAGGTACCTATATATCTAGCTAGGTAATGGTTACGTATGTACGTACTATCTATCACTCTTTGCAACGCTGATGTCCTTACCAAGCCCGAAATTTTTACCGGAGATTTTGAAAAGCGGATATCCGCTGGACTTTTTCGGACTTTTTCATAGAGCAAACAGTTACGACCATCGCCCGGAATTAAATTTCAGCGGATTTCCGCAAAAATGCTGAAAATTTCGGGCTTGGTATCTGTACGGACATCAGTTTTGCAAAGAGTGATGGATAAAAAGAACGAGGAAAAATTAACGACTCCGAACCCGTGCAAGTATAAAACACTTGTATGAATTGGCTTGTTCGCTACAACACAAATACGAGAGTGCCCCCCGGCCTTCACGCCCTGAAGAAAAGTCTTTCTGACTGTTCGCGCTGGTGTCTCGCGACCATGGCGCGGCATGAAAACGATCACCTTCATATGTCCGACGCTAAGTCAGACTCTTCAGAGTCAGACTCTTTAGACTTCAGCGTGGTCGATATTTGCCCCTTAGAAGCGAAATGCAACCCGTCGCTCGACGGCGTCTTCGATCAGGGCGCCGTCTTGGAACGCGTCAGGCACCTCTCGGCCTCTGAGCTTGCCGCGCTTTCGGAAATCTGCATGTGCTCAAAGGGGTGCAAGTACAAGAAAACAGTGGACAGCGACGCTGCGTGGTGGCCGCATTGTGCAAGTGCGTGGTACGAGCCGGGCCATGCACCGGAAAAGCCTGGCAAGCCCCCAAAGCAGCGGAAGTGTTGGAAGAATGCGTACTTGGCGCTCCGGCCAGAGGAGGGCCCAACTCCCGAGGAAAACGCAGCGAGGGAGGATAAGATTGCACGACACGAGGCCAAAATAGCGAGTTGGCAGGTTGGAAAAAAAGCCGGGTGTTTCACCATCAAAGGAAAGACCTTGGGTGGCAAGATACTGCTCAGCCCTGCAGATGGGAAGGGAGATAAGGGGGCCATGCGAGAATTCTACAAGAATGTGAGATCAAAACCCAAGGGGAAATCGCACAAGGGTCGGGAGAGCAGTCATGTGTCGAATTTCGGATGAAAGTGGATATTTGGCGCCGTGCTACTCAACACTGTTAGCTCTATTCTGGTTCACCTTTTGTGTTTCACATTAGACAAGTCTCTCGGTGTCTATAGAGCCTAGCGATGTCCAGAGTGACCTGTGGTGAAGGTCATGCGCAGAAGCTCTGTTTAATTGTAAGCAGCATGCTGGTTTGCTTCAAATAAAGTCACTCATTATTACAAAGGTACGAAGGAATATAAATGTATGAAACTTGTAAGTGGGGCAATTCTGCAAAGCAACCTACATCTGGTCGAATATCCCCGACCTCGAACTGGAAAGGTGCGCAAAGACAATTATTGTTCTGGGTGAGTTGACGGCAAACATCAGCGCCGTGCTCAAGCCGGTCTCTCATCGCAGTTGTCACGCTAAGAGTCTCAAAAGAAGAAGCGCAACACACTCTGATTATCTCGTTGCGCATCTGGTGCGGAAATCACTGCAATGCATTTCAATTCATTTCGCAAGTGTGTTGCAGATGGGAGGTGTCTCGGTTCATCTCGGGTGGCATCGATCTACACAGCAGACAATTTCTATTCGACCCAGGGCTGGGGCTGCAACTCAAGTGCGGCCTTCATTTGGGGGGTAAACATTTCTCATGAGTCCGGCCGGATCCGTGGACTTCCGTTTATTCGTGTATACATCATGCACATTTGATGCATGTCGTCTAATATACCTTCTATTTCACCCATATCACCTTCTTTTATACGTGCGTCCCTGCAATGTCCGGACGTTTTTCGTGCACAGATTTCCGTGCATATTGCACGCTCTTGTTTTCTGAGCTCACAGTTCCACAATCGGAATGAGGAGTTTCCCATGATAGACATGAGGGTTGGTTGTGCACGGGAAGGGAAATGAAGAGGCAAGATACCTGTGAAGCCGGTAATAATGGCAGACACATCAGCATCCCCGGGATCTGGCGCAATTGGTTAGTCGCCAATGACGACATTATGGGAGGAGGCTGCTGAGGAAGCGGAGCGGCCAAACTTCGAAAGCTGCTATCATCCTATCTGAATATACCTTCGTACCTTCGTCGGATCATTTGATGAAGCGATGATGAATGATGAATTAACAAAACAGGATTAAATTTTTAGCTGTGTGTTATTAATGCTAAAAGGATTGTACCCTCACCGGATCATCAGAATCCCAGTGACGACGCCTACATGACACATACAACAAATCCGCTCGCTCCTATATATATGTGCCAGTGACAGAGACTTGTCAAAGGGAACATGCTCTCCGAACCAGTGCCCATCACATCACAGGAGAGAATGGCAAAGTGGGCATGTGCTGCTACCTCGGAGCTCGCCATGAATGACCTTATGCATGCAGATCACGCAACGTAACACCGTGTCCATGGCAGTGATGCTCCGACGAGCAAAGTCATAAGTGCGGAAAGGAGCGTTTAACAGAAATTTCAAGGAGGAACAAAACAAAAACAAAAATCACCTGCCACTTGCGAAGCAAAGGTCAAGATATGAGGCGTTCTTCGTAGAAGTCCAGGGGACTAATCTTTCCTCTGGTGGTCGCATATTGCCAGAGGCGTGTAAAGAACGCCAGTTGGAGGGTCGGGAAGTTAAAACCGTGTTCATGCAATGCACGAAAGTAGACATGCAAAGTCAGGGCATTTCTTAAGTTACCTTTGAAAGTATTTCAGTTGTGAGCTCAGATATGTTCCCCTTGATTGGTCCAGGCTCAGCTTGAAGCTTCATGCATGCCTTACCACATACACTATAGTTACCACTGTAGTACGCTGCCAATGCAATCAAGGATTGTGAACGATAGAAATGCACGCAGTCCCTGTAATTTTCGAGAAGAAGAGAAGTTCGCTTTGCATACTCAAATCGACCTTCATAAAGCTGTCGATGAGCGAGAAGCAGAAAATGGTATGCTTCAGCTTTTCGCCAATAGCACATCTGCGCAGAAGCTTCTGCATAAGAGACGAAATAGTGCAATTAGTTCAAGGGAAATGTGGAAAAACACACATAACCCTAAACATTAGTGTCTGCTGTTTTCGTACAAGTTGCTGCTCAAGTCTTACCTTTTCCTCGTTCTGTAGAAAAATGGCGTGCTGATGATCGATTGATTTTGCTTTCCTGCGCGATGAGCCAAGATGCGGGACATGGTCAGTTCACTGTGCAACATGCAGGCTCCGAATCCATCGCGTGTATGCTCACCTCGAGCGCCCTCAATACATATATTTTCTTCATATACATTGGGCTATGCTTTACAGTAACAGACTGCATCGCCAGTTGTGACAACAAATGCACCACATTTTCATGATCGTTCGTTTCCCTGTACAAATTGATTGCGCAAAGCTTCATTTCTGCATGCAAAAGATGGCCAATGTATCTTTGAAGCACAACCTGCGAGAAATTGATTCGATATAAAAATGCAAAAAGTGATCACAACATGCGAGAAGCGCGGGCGGGCCCTCCTTGGGTTTGGTTGGGTTCAATTCCAGCAGCAAATGATGTACATCAGGGAAAAACACTTACCGTTATCTGTTGCCGATTATGTTGTGTAACAAGACTAAATGCAGAGCCCCAGCGTTTCAGCAGAACACATGCCTCTATTCCAGGATTCATGTCTGAGGTGCTTCTGAATGCGAGAACAGCCTGGCTACACATGCCTACACTACAAAACATGCTTCCAATGTTTGCCAGCAATTCATGGTTTCCTGCTGCAGCATGTATAATTTTCTCAAGTTCATCGTATTCTTCCTGTAGATATGAACAGACCACCAGTTTCTCTACATTTTTGGATTGAGTGAAGTATGATGCAGCCCGATCCCATTTTTGCCGTTCAAAAAAGTATTCGCCCATGTTATTAAACATGAAATCGCGAATCCAGTCATCATCAGCACCAACACGTATGATTTTGCTGACGTGAAACCAGTCGCCCATCTTTATCCGCATAGCCAAGGACAGGTCAACACGATTCATGCTTGCAAAAAGTTCCTCGGCATTGTCGAAGTGTTGGAAGAATGCTGAGACTTCGGCGCGTTGTTGGATTTCATCACAAATCATCTATTCAGGGAGCACCCAACACATTAAAATCTTGATCGTGGGCGAGCTGACGAGAGAGTCGCGGGAAAAAAAATACCTCAAGCTTTCGCACAAAATATACACCGTATATATCAGCAAAAATTGCAAAAGATTGTTTTGCAATGGCTAAGTCAAGCTTCTGTAAAGCACCATGAGCGAGCAACTGCCACAGTCGTTGATGGCCATTCTTCTGTACAAGTCGCCACGAGTCCTTCCAAGAAGGTCGAAAAGTGAGTTCCAGATGAAACAACTTTGTACTCGAAGCTGATAGAAATTACAAGGGTAAAAATCTTTCCTGAAAGGATATGTTATGGAGTATCATTGAGCGGGTATCTCGAAGAGCTTTCGTTTCGAAATGAACTACGTGCTCTTTTCTTGGAGTTTGGGGGGTTTGCATGATTTCCTCGAGCAAGATGGCCTTTATCTCGAGGTCGCTAAAGTCATAAACATGGCCTGAAGAGAGAACCTGTTACGTGGATCATCCTTTAGCAGTGCATCAAAATATGTAGAGCAAACTAAAGGTTGGCAACTGAAGGAGGAGAGCGTACCCACCGGCTCCTCTGGATCACCATTCCGGAACACATACATCCGGTTTTTCTCCATGGTGACATAGAGATCAGGCATATCTCTACTCCAGTGCATTCCCCGGCAATCTTTTCGCCGATTCACTGTGACTAGTTGTTGGTTGTGAAGAGGATCAGACAAGTGGAAGGAAGCAGAATTGAGGTCCAGGACTGTCATTAATCCATCGATGTCGATGACACTGAACTTGGTGTCGTTGCAATTCAGGTAAATGTTCTGCAAGAATGCTTGTTCAGCTGACAAGTTCAAGAAATGACTGATGGTGTTATCGCAACTTACACATGCGCGGCTTTCAAGATTATACGTGGCTTCGTGGCGCAAGGAACGCAAACTGTAACGCCGCACAGCCCCAGACTGCATGCCAACCAGGAGCATCTGCAAGGTTATATAGCGATGATTAGTGATAATGGCATCAAGATTGAGTTATCTTACGTTCTCAGATGCGGCCAAAGAGCATATACTGTCTCGCAAAGTAAACCGACTTACGGTAGGGTACATTTGAACCAAATTGAATCATTGTTGAATCTGAAGCATTCCATACTTGGCACTGTCCATCTTGCCTGGAATCTGATTCAGGAACTTTAGTTCCTGGATGGATGCCCACTTTTACCGTCTTTTGGGTACATCGATTTCCTCGACAAATCTGTAAAGTGACCGCATTGTTGGGTTCATTGGAACAGTAATGCCACAAGTAAACACATGAATCAGTGGCCGTGATAAGTTGAGATGCTGTCATGACGTTAAATTCGGGTTTTTCCTTCAGAAAAAAGGGGTCATACAGAGAGAAATCATTGATAAAAAAATGGCCAGAACGCACTTCCATGTATTTACCGATCAAAGCCGTGCCCTTGGCATCGCATATGATCAAAGCAAACGTGTTTTTCATGGAAGCTTCACTGATGAGGGCGCAATAGTCCCCAAACGCACAAATACCGATCAATCCACGGACATACTTAGCAAATCGTTCGTTTGATTTCGAATTCCAGAAAGTGACGCATATTTCATCTTTCCTGGGCATGGCAAAAGCATAAACTATCACATCGTCGATACATGCCCACTGATATTCGGGCTGAATGTCTGCAAAATATATGAAGCTGTCTACGGCGAGAGCCATCCGCATACTGCTGCCTTCCCATGCAATCGAGTTTATCCCATTACCAGGTACACGAAGCGTCCGAAGAAGATGACCATGAGGGTTATAGAACTGCACGAGACTGATGAAACGGCCAGCAGAATTAGCTCGTGCCCCTTGGATATGGAAGAAGAGCATGAGCAACAAAATTAGCTATAAATTTTGATTATGCATTCCTAACCTGCTACTGCAAGGATTGACCCTGAAACGTTCCATCTGATCTGGAAGAATCAGAAAGCTTACTGTAATTTTGCTCATGCTGGTTGTATGAATAACATCTTGCCTTCGAGACAGACATTCCTGTTTGAAACAGATCTGGTTTACGATCGCCTATATCTGACATTACTTGGATACTTCCATTTTCATATCCAAGAGCCTGGGAAGGAAGGTCACTTCCATAAATTGATTCGAATATGTTCAAATGAAAATTCGCACCAGTTTCGACCTTGCATGGTTTGCCGACTGGTGCCAGTCAATCCCTGTGATCGAGCTTTGACAAGATTGGTCTGAAATAAGCATGGAAATATTTGAAAGATGGTTTCCAATTTCATCGTAGACATGGCACTCTCCACGGACACTGCAAAAAATGATTGTCTGGCCATCCGGTGACCACTCGACAAGCGCGGGCTTAAGACCGAGATCCCGTCCCCACATCCTTTTTCCATCGACCGAACCAACAATAACAGCTCCATCTTCATAAACAATACAGATTTTCCTGCCATCTTTTGCCCATTTCAAATCACGAACAACTGACTTGTTTCGATTATTGATCATTTCCTCGAACCACATTCCCTTAGGATCGGTGAGAACAGGTTTAGGTAGCCACTTCACTAAACACGCCCTGAAACTTGATCGTTTTCACACCTTATGAAGCATCCAAACGATTATCAAGCCATGCTGGTCACTGGTTGTTAACTTTTTGTACTTCTCGTTCCACTCAACTATCAAAACATTTCCTAGTCAAACAGTTTCTCCTTCATGTGACAAACAAGCGATTGAGAGGATTTTTAGCAAGTGACGACGAACCTTCATGACCGACCAGTGTCTGGTTCATGGAAAGATTGCTCCCATCCTCGACGTTCTGGACATAAACACGCTTGACTTGACCGAATTCGAGACATTTCGAGATGTAACACCTGAGAGTTGGCGACGAGCAGCACTTTCAGCAAACCATTTTCGCCCCCACAAGCTAGCCAACCCTTAGCAGATAAAATATTTTGATGCTAACAGGATTGGTAAATGTTCTCCGTGTTTGCCAACCTCGGTGGTGCTCCACGAAATACAACTCAATTTTACACCGTTCGGAATAGCGATTTTCTTGCTGCGCAACGGAACTTGAGTCACAACAAGACGTAGGAGGCAATCTGTGCGACAGAACGCTCTAACCTGAGATACGCTAGCATGGTTTGCAAAAACGAGAGAAGAAAAACGAAAAGATCTGTGGTATCGGTGGCGTTCACAGTAATCTACCTCTTAGCTAGAATGCAGAAAGGCATCGTGGGTTGCGTCCTTATAACTACTTGTCCCTAGAAAACTTGCAATCAACGAAGCGTGTAAATATACCTTCGTAAAATATATGAGGTATAAATTCTCCAGGGGGCGAGTGTTGTGGTGGTGGGGTTTTTCACACACTGATTTTGGAATTCGACCCCAGGTGGATCGGCATAGCCAAATAAAGAACGACCGTGTCATTTTTTCTAGATGGATGTACATGGACTCTCGGACTCACGAAGGCACGCACAATATGACAAGACGGTACCTTTTGTTACCGAAGGTACCTCTTTACAGGTACCTTCGTATTAAATTATGACACGAAGATATCATATTATACGAAGGTAGTCTACCTTCGTATTAATACCTTCGTAACTTTTACCTTTGTAAGAGGTATCATCATAAGATCTTAGAAGTTTGCAATCAAGTCTGAATACGAGTTACACCATTCTCCCTATGTCGTTGACTTTCGGTCGGCAGTGTGGGTACCATACGATCACCGGTCGGTTGCAGATACAGACACGCCAGGAAATGTAACGCGGGTCCGACCCGCACGGGTCTGTGACGAAATCGTTGGTTTATAACTCAAGGAAAGCACGTGCCCTCATCGCACAGGCAAATAGTCACAACTTTTTGTGCAAGATTGGAGATGGCGAAAACGTGGTGAC
>MDSW01196746.1_pt1 | contig 16249 bp, 18 predicted proteins | sample 811171 | NCBI WGS metagenome assembly MDSW01 (sample SAMN05326641, study PRJNA326480) | marine metagenome | isolation source: seawater | place: Atlantic Ocean: North West | collected 2012
ACCTTTAGCAGGAGTCACCCACTCACCAGTTTTCTTGATTAGGTAACCTTTACCTTCAAGAACTGATTGCAGACACATCAACTTGTTTGAACCCAAGTCAACTTCGTCAAGAAGAAGAACAGCACCCTTCCTCATTGCTTTGATAACTGGGCCTTCCCTGTAAACAATGTTACCGTTCACAAGAGTGTGACCACCCATTAAATCATCTTCATCAGTTTCAATCGTAATGTTGACCCTGTAAAGTTCCTTCTTCAATTGAGCACAAACTTGTTCAACCATCAAGGTTTTACCGTTACCACTCAATCCAGTAACAAATACTGGAAAGAAAATCTCAGACTTAATTATGTTCTTGACATCTTTGAAATGTCCAAACGGAACATAGTTAGACATTTTCTCAGGAATGATTTTTACTGAATCATTCAGAAGATTAATGTCTGCCATTTCAGTCTTCATAGCGACTGGTGATTGAGCAGGTTTTTTAACTGCTGGAATCGGAGCAGATTTTACAGGGGCAATTGGAACCACTGTCTCAGGTTCGTAACCGCCGTTGTAACCACTCACAACCGCTTCAAGATTAAAAATAGTACCAGTCTCGGTAACCTCTTTAAAAGGATACCTTTTGGTATTATTCAACCAGTATGGAAAATGTCCACACGTTTCAATTTCTTCCTTCGTAAAGGAAGTCTGATTAGGATATTTCCCAATCAACCCTTCTAGGAATTCCTTCCTATCAGGAGTGTAATGAAACGATTTACCATCAACGGTAATCGACTCATTTTTATCATAAGATGCACTCATATCGTCTCCATTTGTTTATCTTTATTTCTCATCATGGCTAGGCTACCAAAAAAGTAACGTCACTGTCAACAGCTATTTGCATGGTTGAAGTAATTTTCCCATCTTTTTGACCTGTTTTTTGTTCAAATCACCGCCATTATTCACCCAAATTCTGAATGCGAAGCACTCCACTTCTTCTTCAGCACACTTGGATACCCTATCACAATTATTCGCTATGCAGGGCGGGTCACCTACGTCCATCCATGCTTCCATGAATGATGACTTATTCATATTGTCGATATTGACATAATAAATCGGGTCAACTCTCAAGGGGTCTCTAGTTTTCATTTGGATACTCCTCTCTGAATTTTTTTACCAAAAACGAATGATTGCTTTCATAGTAATCACTCACCGAAGCAAAGGGTTTTTCGCCCCATTGCTTTCTCTCTTTACAGTTCTCTGCGAACATGTAAGTTAAATATTCTTCAAACGTCATTACGCTATCTCCTTTATAAACTCATTAGTTAAGAACCTAGAACCAACTTTTGAACTTTGATTCTTCTTGAAGTTTGAAAGAAGTGTAGACTTCTTAGCACCTATCAAGTCATCGGAAAGTTCATCATCAACAGTTTTCAAATTACTTGAAGCAGTGATAAACAATTTACCGTATCCGAAGGTTTTAATCACAAGACCTTCTTTTCTGATAGCACCCCAAGTTTTTCTATAACCGTCATCATAACCGTGTTCTTTTCTAATCCACTCACCTAAATCAGGACATGCATTCAAGATACTGTAGAAGTCTCTCTTAGCATTCAGAGCAAAGTAACCAGTGACAATAACACCAGTCTCTTTTTCCAACCAATCTAACAAAGCAGAAGTCTTGAACCAATCTTGTCTATCATAGTAGTCCCTACCTTCAGCTTTTTTGTAAAGATAATTTTTGTTGGAATATGGGTCTTGAATGTAAATCTCTTTTTGAACATTATAATAAGACTCATCTTCTCCCAACTGGTCTTTAATCTCAGCGTCACCATAAGAATCTCTCAAGTATTGACTATCATGAGAAAACCCATCAGTGACAACCGTAAGGATTACCTTTTCTAACTGATACTTTGACTTGAACTCAGGAAGAAATTTTCTCATTGCAAGCAATGAATGATTCAATGGAGTTCCACCAAGTCTAAAGTTTTCAGGAATCGGCATGTTGAAGTAAGAATAATAATCTAATGATTCATCTTCAAACCATTCTTCCAAAACAGCAGGCGCCTTTCTCCAACTCACTCCACTCACTATGTAAGAATTGTAAAGACAACCAAAAGCAGTAAACAGTTTTTTCTGAATCGGTTTTTTGATATTGTTTCTGAATAACTCAACCAGTGCAACATCTCTACCGCCAATGCAATCGCCTCTATATTGGTCAGAAAACATTAGAATCTTGAAAGGTATGTTTACCTTCTTACAAAACTCTGCAAGAATTAGAGATTGTTCCAAAAGGTTTCCAACTGAATCGTGAATAGACCCACTCCAATCAAGAAGAACTACTACACCGTGATTTTTACCATCAGGAATGTAAGTCACTCTCTTAAAGATATCGTCCATTACTTGATACTTAGCAATTGAATTCATATCAAGTTTTCCAGTTTTACCTTGGAACGCCTTAACACTTCTCATTGCATTTTGTTTCATCTCAAACTCTTTCGCCATGTGAGCAATAAGAGTTTTGTTTTTGTCTAAAATCTTTTTAACTGAAAACTCAGCGGCAGTCTTCACTGCAGTGTAGTCTAAAGAAGAATACTGAGACTGAGATTCCCAAAACTTATCAAAGTCTTCGGCAACTTGTTCAGCAGGAATAATGATATCCATTTTATTATCTGAAAACGCTTCTTTCAGACTTTTAGTAACTCTGACTTTGTTGGACTCATCTTGAAACAACTCTTCATTGTTATGAGCGTTGTGTTCAGTGATTGATTCCCTTGCACCATCTTCATCGTCCCAGTGGTGAGCACCTTGATAATCAGGAGCACCTGTTCCACCAGTTTTCTTTTCAGCAGGTTCGGGTTGGATATCACCTTCACCGCCTTCTTCTGAATCACCGCCTTCGCCTGATTCTTCTTCTAATTCTTCATCTTCTATATCAGGAAGTGTGTCACCACCAGCTGAAGACCCTTCACCTTCTTCACCCTCTTCTGACTCTTCTTCACCATAAGGACTTTCAACCCACTCACCATCTTCATCTTGGTCAAAGTCATCTTCTTCATCAAATTCAGGCAATGAAGAAGGTCTAATCGCTTCATCTTCTTTTGTTCTTGTTTCGTTTTCTTTAGACCAATCGTAAATCGCTTGGGCGCATTCAACTACTTCTTCCCAAGTCTGACATCTCTCTGCCCAATCTATAAATCCCTGTTCTTCACCAACAAACACAACACCAGCGGAAGAACCCACTTTAGTATGAATATTGATTTTATCGATAAGACCCAATTCATTTACATTCTTCTTTTTGATTCCAAAGAAATCCATCGCAACCAACTCTTTATATGCTTTAAAGAATTGAGGTCTCAAGCCAGGATATTTGTTCTTGATTGCTTTTTCAATCCTAACGTCTTCAATAACGTTAAGATATCCTTTTAATGTTCTATTGTTTTCTAATGCGGAATGAAGACCCTCATATGGAGTATTCAAAGCATGACCAACTTCATGACCCATAAACAAGTCATAAAGTGCTGGGGATAAATCTTCTTTAAAGATAGGACATGCAAGAACCCTATTCTTTACATCGAAATATGCGGTAGGTATCCTTTTATGGACTACAGTCAGATTTTCACCCGCCATTAGTCTCGCAAGGTTGTCTTTTTGGGTCTTTAAAACGTCTTTATTCTCAATCATGTGGCTAGCCTACTAAAAAAGTGCTGTCACTGTCAACAGCTCATTTCGGGTTTTTATGCAAATTCCTCTAAACACTCTCGTGCATAGACGGCCGCTTCTTCTTCTGAAAGACCAAATTCGAGTGCTTCCTCGTATTTTTCTTCCAAAAACGCTTCTGTCCATTCGCAACTCATTGATATTACTCCTTATTACCAGTTACAGTATAAGGCTAACACTTTTTGGGGGTCACTGTCAACAGCTAGTTCGGGTACTCAGGTCGGATATCTTTGAAATCTGTGGTAAACCACATAGGCATGGTATATCGGGTGTTTCGATACACTTTTGAGACAGAATGGTGGAACTCCATTCCTTGAAAAAGAACCATTTCTCGTGCACAAGGGGTATATTCAAACCCCATAGGCAACATTTCAGCGGGTTCAAACCTTAATTTACCGCCTTTATAGTTCTCATTGAGATAAAGAACCCCAGCCCATGCAGACTTGGGTATTACCTCTTTTCCATTAAAATCGTCATATACGTCTATATGAGTAGGTATTTCTGTACCTACGTCCATTTTCATAATTTCGGTTTGTTCGGGAAATGTGTTAAGACCATATTTACCAATTTCGGCAATACAAAGATATTCTATTCTTCGCATTAAATCACGTATCCACTGGGTACGGATACTACCTATTGGTATTTTCTTTTTATGATAGTAAGGTGCCGTGTCTTCACTTAGAAGATGCGGATGAGTCTTGTGGAACTGTATCAGCTCCCTCGCTTCCTTGTCCGTTATCACTTCGGGAATCTGAATCAGATTGAAGTCTACGGATTTCTTCGGCAATTGCTCTTCGTTTTTCATAATCTAACCTTCGTGCTTTCTCCTTTGGTCTTGCTTTAAGGGCACGTTCAATTTTTAGTTGAGAAGCACGTTGCAAGAATATAATACCGTTCAAATGGTCTATCTCATGTTGAACACATCTTGCACCAATTCCTTCTAAACTTAATGACCTTTCTTCACCGTCTGTTGTTTGATAATCAAACACGATTGCTTTTGGTCGTTTCAGCATAATATATAGGTCGGGAAATGAGAGACACCCTTCTTTCATTAATTCGGTCTCTTGGGATATTTGTGTTATTTCAGGATTAAAGAAACCTACGATTCCTTCGTCTTGGGTTCTCATTACAAATACACTTAAATCAACACCAACTTGATTAGCACTCAATCCTATCCCGCCATTCTTTTCCAAGACGTTAATTAATCCCTCTATAAGTTCTTTGGGGTCAACTTGGGGATTTTCAAAATCAAATGGTACTGTAGGGTTTCGTAAAACTTTTGAAGCCTCTTCAACTAACTCATACATAATTATTTTTTTTCTAATCCGTTATACTTCACCGCCAAGTTATAAAACTGACCTAATTTTCTTTTTCCACCATGACCACTTTTATTACTTCTAACAGTCATTTTCATAGTTATTACTGTATCCTTAGATTGTAAATCTATAAACCAATTCTGTTTAGAATTTCCTGATGGACGTGCTTTTAAGAATTTAACTACTGGAAGGAATACTCCTAGTTCATCATCATCTGTCACTTGTTCATATGAAGTTCCAATACCTTTAATTACTTTAGTAGGTACATTAGGCGCTTCTCTTAGTATCGCACTTTTAATATAATCAAACGACTTACCGCCTTGTTTACCATGTTTATTGAAAAGGTCGATTAAGGTGGTTCTTACAATCTCTAACTGTGCATCATAAAGTTTCTCATACTGCGTGGAGTTGCTTTTAAGAAACTTATCTAATATATCTTCTGTTGTCTCTTTATCTTTACCGTCATATGTTTTTGCAGATGGCATACCTTCAATCTTTGAATATACTTCTTTATGTAATCTTTCAGATAACTTCGGAACTTCTTTTCCACTTTTAAAAAATTGAAATACTGGATTAACATAAGTGTTAAGTTTAGGTTCAGCAGATTTAGTAGTACCAGCTTTTAACGATACACCTAATACGTTTGGTTTCTTACCTACAAATTCAAGATAGATATCGCCTGGATGCTTATCATCTATACCAAAAGGTTTTGCACGATATCCCCAATAGACTTGTTTGATTTTTTGTTCTTTGTTTTCATCTTTAAGGTACTTATGAATACCTATAGCAGCTTCCATTTTCTCAACGAATTTAGAAGAGTCTTCTGCAAGTCCTATAAACTCAACAGCAGCTTCTTTATCCTTTCTACCCACGCATTTGAATTTGTTAGGGTCTTGTTCAATAATCCACTCATAAAACTTTGTTGCGTTCTTAGGAGTGTATCCCTTTTCCCATGCCATGCAGGGAAACAATTCAGTTATACTTGAGTTTAAAGTTGTTTCACTCATTCCGCCTGCTTTAGGTTTAAATAGGAAAATACATCTTCCACCTTCCATACCTGTAACTTCTACAGGGTCAAAACTAGACATAGAACTTCCAATTACTTTGTGTTCTATTCCAGCGTCCTTAAGGTTTTTTACTAATTCATCTCTGTCGCTTTCTCTATCAGGTGTCTTAACAACAAAGACAGTAGTTCTACTAGATGACTTCTTATGTTTCTCTACAGAAAATCCGTCCAATACTTCGGGGTCAAAGTCAGTAAGTTTTACTTCTTCGCTCAATAAAGGTTCTATAGGTAAAGATTCACCTATTGCGTAAGAATGTTTTTGAAATTGTGAGAAACTTTTCATACTACCTATTTATCTTTTCAAGAAGTCGGTTTGCCTTTTTACCATGTCTTCCACCCAATTGTCTTTTCTTTTCTGCATTATCATATGGTGGTACTCTACCTTTAGAATAATACTGGTCTTCTGTTATGTCAATAACCTTTTCGCCATTTTTATTAAACCAATGGTATTCACCCAAATCATCTTGTCCTCTCCAAATTTCTAATTCAGGGAAAACTTTCTGTAAAACAGCTGACGCATAATAACAATATCCTGCCATTGGATTGTTGTCTTGGTTTTTCTTTAACCAATAACCTGTGAGTAGTGATTCATCAAGATTTTCTTTAATCTTGTTGATTACTATCTCTAAGTTTTCTTCATTCAACAACACGAGAGAAGTTTTTGTATTTTTCAAAGCGTAAAACGTCATTAAACTTATCATATAATGCATCACCTTTATGACTAATGATAAAGGCATTTGTTTTTTCGGTTAATGTATTTAATAACTTTAAGAAGTCATCTGTACCAGCACTGTCTAGACTGCTATCAAATACTTCGTCAAGTATCAGTAAGTTTGTATTCACTGAGTTCTTCATTCTTGCGATTGCTCTCCAAGTGAATAGTAATGATAAGTCGATTCTCATTTTTTCACCCTGTGAGAAATTATCATATTTAAACACGTCTCTAAATCTAGACTTGATTGTTTCTTCAAAAGATTCGTCAATTTCAAAACCCACGTAGAATTCTAATTGTGCAAGATACTTGTTAATTAGTTTATTCATAATAGGAACATATTGTTTGATTATCTTTTGTTTAACACCTTGGTCACGCAAAAGCATTTGTGCAATATCATAATAATGAGAAGTCTCAGATTGTGATTCTTTTTTTGCTAATAGAACTTCCAACTCGTCTTCTGCTTCAAGAACTTTATCCTGTGCATCAGGTGAACTTGCTTCACTCTTTAGGTCTTCAATTTCTTTTTGAAGTTTAGAAATATACTTCTGATTAGATACCACCTCTGTTTGTAGTAAACCAATATTCTTTTGCATATCTTCTATCTTACTTTGAATGTCCTTTATGACTTGGATTCTTTCGTGGAGTCCTGAGATTTTTTCGTCAATAGTTGACAACGCCTCCTTGATTTCTGCGACTTTAGACGTTCTCTCCTCAATATGTTTTTCCTTGTGTTCATGGTCTAACCCCTGTTTACAGGTTGGGCAATTGTCATTGCTTTCGTAGAATTCAATGTCTTTAAGTGCTTTCTTTCTAGCTCGTCCGAGTTGAGTTTCCAACTCGAGCGTTTGCCTAAGTCTATCTTCCGTAGTATCTTTATCCGAGATAAGTCGTGTTTCCGCCACCACATTTTGCGTCTTTTCATCTATTTTCTCCATGAGTTGATTGATGTTAGTTTGAGTTTCCTCAACGGTGGATTCATATTTTGAGATTTTGGAATCTCTATTTTCACGCAATACATTAATTTGTTCATTCAATCCATGAATCCGTTCTTCCATGATTTTAATTTCATGACCAGTTTCAGTGATTTCATTTTTATGATTAGCAATCTTCTTCTTTAGTATATCTGACATAGTAGAGAAGATAGAAATATCCAATAAGTCTTCCACTAAGTTTCTTCGGTCTCTTGCTTTTAATTGCATGAACGGAGTAAAGTTAGCGGAACCTAGGATTGCTACTTGAGTAAATGAGCGGAAGCTCATTTTGAGAATTTGTTTTTCTAAATGTTCTTGATAGTCTCTTACATTTGCGTCTTGATTAATCATAACGTCATCAAGATACAGTTCAAACTTATTTGGTTTTGCACCACGTATTACTTTATAGTTTTTCTTACCAATAGAAAACTCTAACTCAACTAGTAAGTCTCTCCCATTAACTGAGTTAACTAAAAGGTCTTTCTTGAGATTTCGGAATCCACGTCCGTAAAGTGCAAAACAAAGGGCGTCTAACAGTGTAGATTTACCACTACCGTTATCGCCCAAAATTAAAGTGGTTTGGTGTTTGTCTAAACCAATTTCAGTAAACTTGTTACCACTTGATAGTAAATTTTTATATTTTATCTTCCGAAAATTTATCATAGAAAATTATGTTCTTCCAATGCCTCATGATACAGGGACTTCATGATTTTGTCTAGTTCCTTTTTCTTACCTTGTATTTCTAGACCGTCAACATACTTTGAAAGAATAGTAAGTGTATCTTCAACATTCTCTATTTCTTCGTCATCGAAAAAATCCATGTGTTTGTTATCGTCAACTATAGTTACATGTAAAGGATTAACTGCATGAAGTTTATCCAAGAACGTATCAAACCAATAAGGGTTATCCTTTTCTATTACAATAACCTTTACAAATTTACCTGCGTATTGTGAATAATCTGCATTTGCAATTGTTTCAAAAGTTTCGTCCGTATCATTATAGAATGACTTTTCAAACATAGTTAAAGGATTATGTACAGGAGTCATTTCTCTAGTATCAGTATCGAAAATGTGAAAGAACTTTTCGTCCCCAAAATCAGACCAAGTGAATTGCATCTGTGACCCAACATATCTTATGTTTGCTATATCAGTTTTGTGGTGGAAATGACCACTATAAACTTTTTCAAATCTTTTAAGATAGTTAGGACTCAAACCATGAGAACACATAACTGCAGGGTTCATCATCGCACCTTCAATTTCAAAATGACCAAAACATATAGGTGCAGCTACTTTTTGAAAAAACTCAATACAGTCTGCGTAGTTACTATTGTTTATCCATGGAACCATTGCACAATCCAAACCATCGTATCTAATCATTTGAGGTTCTTCTATGACGTTTACATTTGGTTGGTCATACAATAGTAATGCTGGGGAATTAACTTCATTAGTGTTCTTATAATAAGTATCATGGTTCCCTATGATTAAATCCATAGAGATTCCCCTTTCTTGCATAGGGTTAACAAAGTGTTCTATATTTTTTTGCAGGGACGCAAAGTTTATGAATTTACGCCTATCAAAGTAATCACCCATATGAATGATATGTTTGATATCGTGTTCGTCTAGATATGGGAAAAATACTTCCGTATAGAACCTGCCTTGATATTCAGACATTTCCACCATATCGTTTCGGACACCACAATGGGTGTCGTTAAGAATTGCTATTTTCATTAAGTGTTATTTTTACTTAAGTCTTGGTCAAGACTAGCTTTTGTCTTCCCAACTTTTTTCTTACTCTTTCGAGGTTCATAATCAACTCTGTTCATATGTTCTTGCATCCATTCCACATTTGTGTTTGAGAATGTAGGGTCATGTGAACCGTCAATTGTTGTGTATGAGTCCATAGTAACTCCTGCCTCTTCAATCGACTTCTGTTTAATAAAGACTTGTTTCTTTTCTTTTTGGATACGTCTTAAGAATGCGTAATAACAAATCTGCGTTACATAAGCAAATGCGTTATTAGATTTTTCAACGTTGAAGTTGTTGATATACTGTAGACAGTTTTCAATTGCATCACATATCATTTCATCACGATACGTGTAATTGATAAAGTTAGGACGTGTAGATAAACGAGTTGCTATTTTGTAAATACACTCACCAATATATTCAGTCATTCTTGGTGGTTCTTTTCCTTCCGCCTTTGCCTCTTTTACGGAAGCGTTATAAGCAGCCACAGCCGCTGTAAACTCTTTGTTATTTACATAATGTTCAGCTTGTTTCTTTTCAGTAGCTTTTTTAGTCATGAGTCTATTATACGTCACCTTAGTCTATAATGTAAGTGGGTTTCTAGTATTTAGGCGAATAATTTATCTATAATAAGCATTGCGCCTAACATAAGAAAAAACACACAAAGTTGTATGATAGATGCCCAAGCGACTTGTCGCATTGGGTGTATTTCAGTTAATTTTTCTAAATCCATTTTTTTTGTGAAAAGTACCTAGACAGAATGGGATTCTTCTGTAATAATAGCAGTGCGCCCCCGAGCTAGGCTTAAGTAACTGTTCGGTTAGTATACGTTATGCATTGCCAAATACATAATAACGAAAGGTATAGCAATGGGTGTACTTATCATAAGCAAAAACTGAATGTAGTCGCAGATAAGACAAACTTTTTTATTCTCCTTTAGTTTGTTAAAGCAATTTATTGCTAGTGTGGTCATGGTTCTCCAATAGGATTAAGTTATAAAAATGGTTAATGAAGGTATATAAATATTTGATATATCATTCGCAGTTATTTATAACTCTAAAATTCCTAGTACATAATTTTCGGCTGCGTTCTCAGCATACTGTTCACTCTTACCTTCAAAAAGTCTATCACCCTTCCATACTTGGTAGTCCCAAAAACGACAACCCCAGTTTCCTTTCTCGTCTTTCCAAACTTCTGCTCTTTTACTTTGGTCTACAAAAGTGTGGTGGTGTTCATCGAACATTATCATACCCTTATCGGTTAAGGGTTTATTAGTAGATTGAATTAAACTCATATAATCCTAATGCAACACTTTCTTATCCTTTTGTGAGAGATAAGCTTTGTATTCTTCTTCTATGTCCCAATCATCACTTTCCATAATTTCTAGTTTACGAAGTTCTTCGGGAGTTATTGGGCCACCTGTTGCGTCAATAATTTCTTTCATTGCTTGGTCGATATAATCATGAATAGATTTTTGATATTCTTGTCCTGACTTAACAGGTATGGTTCCATTCTCAATCATTTCCAACCACCTCGCACTAGCATTGTCGTAGTACGTTATAAACTGTTCGTTTAGATTGTTTCTATGGACAATGTGATTGAAGGGAATGAATAAAGTTGGTTCTGCACTTAAAGGTGCGTAAGGTAGGAAACGTGCAGTTGTATCATTAGTTACCTGTAATGTTAACTGACATATCATAGGAAGAGTTATGTTCAGTCCTTCTTTGGTTTCTCTAACCATACCAACTATATCCAAACCAGTTTTTAGTTTGATAACTTCGTATCGATTTGGAGCTAAGTCTGTTACGTTGTCCATGTAAGTATTTATGTGTTTCATCATAATTTAAATTGCTTTATGTTGTAAGGAAAGTTTTCCTCGTTGTAGATATTTATTCGGTCTTTTAAGTGTCTTAGTGTGTAGTTGTCCCCCCATAAATCGTCAGCAATATCAAACAACCTAAGACTTTCCTTACCATTACCCTTTCTCAACCCTCTACCAATAGATTGAAGATTTCTTATTCTAGATTTAGAAGGCGAAGCAAAAATTATGTTGTCTATCTTCTTTATGTTAACACCAGTGCTAAAGGTGCCGTATGAAGCTAGGATAACTGCGTCATCTTGTTTCTCTACCATACCTCTAATCGTTTCTCTGTCTTTTGTGTCTGTTCCACCATAAACATAATGTAAATTTTCTACCCTTTCTTTCATCATGTGGTGAAGTAAAAATCCATGTTTTTCTACAAACTGAAACAGACAAAGAGTGTTACCTTTCAGACTGTAAACCAAATTACAAATAAAGTCATTTCGTTTCTGATTGGTAACAAGATATTCCATTTCGTCTTGGTACTTCATTTTAGAAATCTTTTCATGTTCTAGAATAATAACGTCAATATCAATGTTTGCAATTGTCCCTTCTTCCATTAGTTCAGAAGAGGTTATAACCTTACTTGCAGGGCCGAATAAACCTTCTAATTGTAATCTGTGAACCTCTGTACCGTCTAATGTACCTGTAGTACCAAAACGTATTGAAGTGTTTCGCATTTTCTCTAAAATACCTTTTAATACATTTGCTTTAAATAAATGTGCTTCGTCACCTACAACCACTTCAAACTTTTGAAGAACGTCAAGGGGTGCTTTACTAAGAGACTGCCACGTTGTAATAGTTACTGGTGCGTCAAACACTTCTTGACCACTGTAGATTTTACATATCTTTTCATCGTAACCATACTCTTTAAAATCCTTTGCCATTTGTTCTACCAGTGAAGTAGTGGGAACAATGATAACTGTCTTCTTGTTATAATAACGTGCTAACATGTAAATGATTAATGACTTACCACTTGCAGTTGGTGAAACCAATAGTTTCCTACCATACTCTATACTTTTCTTAAACGATTCTAATTGATAATCTCTAGGTTCAAATGGTAGGTGTAAGGATTCTACAAACTCCAATATTTCATCTTCACCCATTTCATTCTTTTGAACTACATTATCTACTTCCATAGTATACTTTCGTTCCTCGCAGAACTCAGCAATGTATGGCAATAGACCAATATAAATTTTGTGGGTTTTTATACTAAAGAGATATACCTTACCGTCCCAGTGTCTGTTCCGATATGAGGGCATAAATTTTGCGTTAGGAACTTTAAACGAAAAGTAATCGTGCAAGTCTTTAGCAACTGAATCGTCACATGAAATCTTCATAAAGACCTCATTGACCTTGGTGATTTTTAAGTCCATGGGTGTCCGTTAAACCAACCCACGATTGATATACGTGTCCCTCTAGATACTGGTGTTACTTGGTGATATAGAAATGAAGGGAATAGACAGACGGAACCGATTGACTTAGCGGAAAACGGCAAAGTTCTTATTGCGGTATTCATGTCGAGTTTATGGTCTCCAAACTTTAATTTATCAAACTGAGGGTTTGGTTCCAACCATTGAAAATGTCCACCCTCATAATCATTGGGGTCAGACAACTGAATAGTCATACTTAACTTTCTATGCATTCCATCAGGATTAACTTCTCCACCATGGTCAGTATGCCAAGTATAAAAATCACCTGTAGGTAAATCGGGGTTGTAGTTATAGATTGTATATTGATAATTTTCTGAACCAGCTAGTTCCCATGGCCAGCCACATTCGTCCATTGCGGTTACAGTTGCTTGATTAATCTTGTCCACTATGTGTTGGGGCATTCTATATTGAGGTGGAGTGAACCATTTAACTTGAGATTGTCTTATTTCGTTTGTTCCATAAAACTCACTCTGTTCGATTGCATCAGGGTCATGTTGTCCACCACCAGTTCTACCTTCATCTAAAGGAATTCTTTTCGCTAATTCGTTTATCTCTTGGACTTCTGCTGGTGTGAAATACTCAGGGGCAGTCCACATGTAATTTTTTAATATCATTGTCCTGCCATGAACTTACGCCAATCAATTGTATTTTTAATGGTTTGGTGTCTCCAAGTAATATTCTGCATACACTCCTTTAAGAAGTTTATAACAATTTTTTGGTATTCCATTTTACCATTCGCCTTCTGCAAGTCGGGGTCAGCATTGTACCACACCTGCATATCATTTTTCATAACCTTTAGACCGTCAAAGGGGTCATCTTCCCAACCCAATTCCTTTATCTGTTCCTCAGACATTTTACCGTTATACCACAGCCACTTATTTTTAAGTAGAGAGTTATATTGGAATTCTAGGTTTTTCAAGACCAATAGATTATCAGTCAAGTATTCTTGATATTTTGCGTGTAGTTTAGGGACTTCTAATGATGACTTATCTAGTTCGATATCGTCAACTTCACAATCTTTCGCCCACTCATTACGTAGTTCTTCTAAGTTCATACTATAATTATACCATTAAAATGGATTTTTAACTAGTGGTTCCTATCTCATAATACGTAAATCTAAAATCTACTGTACATATGACAGAATCACCACTTTCACCTGATGCAAGTTCCAATCCACTTAGTGACGTTGGAAATGCGTCATAAAATTTAAAGAATCTATTTGGAATATTCTTATTAGTATTTAGGACTAATGTAATCATGCTATATTGACTCAAATCGTCACCAACACTTGAATATTGGTTAGTCGTTGTAGCAGTTGTTCCTGTAAGAGTTTTGTATTTGGTTGGGTCTTGCATAGGAACAATAGAATCCATCCAATCATAGATTTCTTTAAAGTTTTCTAAATCTTCGTCTACCAAAAACGATACAGATAACTTCTCAAATTCTACTTTATCGCCTGGAAAATATGCGTCTATTCCAATACCAGTAGGGACTTGAGTCTCACTGAATGATATGCCTGGCACATTTGCAGTACGCACATAGTATTCCACAGTTGGGACTTTGTCTATGAGAAGTCTAAAGTTGTTCTTTTGAAGAATCGATTTATTGATAGTAGCCATATACCTATTTAGGTATTTTTTAAACTACATTATGCACGTGCTTCCCTTTGTTGGTCGAGTTCACCCACATGTCTTTGATATGTGCTTACTCCAGCAGCTTTGCATACTTTGTGCAATCTTCCTGATTTCATAAGTTTATGAAATTTTCTTGTCTTTTTCCTTAAAAATTTTGTCATACTAGTATATATGACAGTTGTGTGACAAATGTTACAGTTTCATGACAAAAAAAACCCCAATAGAAATGCGTAGTAACTACTGGGGTTTTCTTTACTTCAATACTACCGTCCTGCACGAATGATATGTATCACTCGTATTTAGAACATTAAGCAACCCACTTAACACCACGGTATACACCTGATGTTTGAGTTGACTTAACACTTTTGATAGCACCATGTTTCTGTCCTCTGTAGATACCCTCAAAAGGTTTTGCCTTTGGGGTTTCTAATTCAGACGGATTGTATGAGATACCTCTATATTTGTTAGTCATATCATCTCCTATCTTAATTGATTAAAATAAAAAATGCGTTCCTTCGACTTTCGGTCTCGTTCCCCTTTCGGGTACTAGCTTGCCTTTCTTGATGAAGAAAGAGGTTTTCCTGTCTACTTCCGTTCACTGCTACATTTAGAGTGAATGAACGATTGTAGTCTTTTAACCCATGACATATGGAGTATAGTGAATACTATACAACAATATTTAGGACAAAAAAAACCCCACCGAAGTGGGGTTTTTTAGTTCGGATTCTAAAATTCTTATAGAATGTTAGATACTGCGAATTTCCTATAGTATTGGTTTGTAGCAGCGGTTGCTAATCCGTTAGCAGGAGTAGAACCTACGAATGGGTTTGAAACCATACCGTATCTAGTTTTGAAACCAATTTTAGGTTGGAAAGTATTCTCACCAACCGCACGAACCATTTGCAATGGAACGTATGGGCAATAGAAAAGACCAGCGTCATAAGGGTTTGAACCCCTATATCCAACTGTTAGATAATCAACACCTGCATAAGGGTCAATGTATACTTTAACACGTCCGTTAAGAACACCAGCAAAAGTATTACCTGTGTCATCAACATTGATGTCAGTGTTAAGAGCAGGAGTGTAATCCAATACCCCCGCCATTGATAGTGCAGACGCAACATCAGAAGAACAAAGGATAAAGTTACCTTTACCACGTCTTGTTTCTTTTGCAATTACGTTTGATTCTCTTTCTATTTGGAACAATAGACCTTTGAATTTCTCAACTGACCAACGTCCGTTAGCATCAACGTCAAGATTAAAAGTACCAGCTGAAGCAGTTGCAGATGCACCTACTTTTGCCTGTATATTAACGTTTCTTACTACTTCTCTGTTGATTTCAGCAAGAATCTCAGAACTTAGAATGTTTGCAAGTTCTGATTCTGCGTCAAGACCGTGGATTGCTTTAAGGTCTTGTGCCAATTCTAAAGTGTATTCCGCTTTAAGTGCTCTTGATTTAGCAGTTACAGTAGCTTTCTCAATTGTGAAAGCCATTTGAGCGAATCCATTGGAAGCTTCGACATCACCAAGTGCTTCTGCAGTAGCAGTAGACATACCTGAACCAGTTGTATCCTCATAATCGGGAGAACTAGTGTCAAATGGGTCACTGATTGCAGCTGTTAATGCACCAGCTGAAGTTGTCTGAGCCGCACTCGAATAAGGAGTATGAGGTTCGTCCACGCCAAGCGCTTCAGTTTTGTTCTCACGTCCTTGAGTTGGGTAGTCGTTATACCTTGCTTTCATAGCAAAGATAAGACCTGTAGGCCCAGTCATTGGTTGAACACCACAAATGTCGTAAGCAACCAAGTTAGGCAT
>MDSW01034537.1_pt1 | contig 16248 bp, 13 predicted proteins | sample 811171 | NCBI WGS metagenome assembly MDSW01 (sample SAMN05326641, study PRJNA326480) | marine metagenome | isolation source: seawater | place: Atlantic Ocean: North West | collected 2012
CTTTGCTCATTTAAATTTCCACAGGGTTTTATCATCTTTGTCTTCAATTAAAACTCCTTTATCTAATAATTCATTTCTTATTGCATCCGCAGCTTTATAATCTTTGTTCTTTCTAGCATTATTTCTTTCAGCAATTTTTTGCTTAATTTCATCTTCAGAAATTTTTGATTTGTCTTGCTTAAATTGATTCCATGAATTTTTATTTTCAGTTAATAGACCAATAAAATTACAAGCTGAAACAAATATTTCTTTATCCTGATTGGAGCCCTTTTGAGATTTTTCAAATAATTTATGAAGATTAGCAATATAACCTGGGGTATTTAAATCGTCATATAATGGAGAGAGACAATCTTCAGGAATTAATACTTGTTTTTTAATATCAGTATAACTTCCGTACCATTTATTAATTGTTTTTTCACAATCAGATAAAAGTTTATCATTCCAATCTAATGGCTGTTTGTAATGCGCACTAATTAAAGCTAATCTTAAAACTTGACCGTTTACTTTATTTTTAAAATCACTAATTTTTAAAATGTTACCTTGTGATTTTGACATTTTTTCATTTGAGCTTGTTATAAATGCATTATGAACCCAATAATTTGCAAAATTATCTTTTTCATTAGCACATCTAGATTGTGCAATTTCATTCTCATGATGTGGAAAAATTAAATCCATGCCTCCTCCATGAATATCAAATTTGTCACCTAAAAATTTTTTAGACATTACCGAACATTCTAGGTGCCATCCAGGTCTACCTTTTCCCCAAGGAGAATCCCATGATGGTTCGTTTTCCGTAGATGGTTTCCATAATACAAAATCTGCTGGATTTTTTTTATTTTCCGAAACCTCAACTCTTGCTCCAGCAATTAATTCGTCTAAATTTTTGTTAGATAATTTTCCATAATCTTTAAATTTTTTAACTTCAAAATAAACATGTTTATTAATTTCATAAGCAAACTTATTTTGAATAAGTTTATTAATCATTTCAATCATTAATGAAATATTTTCTGTTGCTTTTGGTTCGTGTGTTGGAATCTCGCAATTTAAATATTTACAATCTTCATGAAAAATTTTTGTAATTTTTTTTGTAAGATCTTCTATTGAAATTTTTTTTTCTATAGAAGAAGTTATTATTTTATCATCAATATCAGTAATATTCCTTATGTAAGTGACTGAGTTCTTACCATGTTTACTTTTTAAAACTTTAAACAAAATATCAAATATAACTAAAGGCCTAGCATTTCCTATATGGGGATTATCATAAACAGTAGGGCCACATACATACATACCAACTTTTTTAGAATTGATAGGTATAAATTTTTCCTTCTTATTTCCAAAGCTATTTGTTAAAAAAATATCTTTATTCATTATTCTAGAAATATACTTTAATTCAGTGTTTGTGAATCTTTTAGATTACTTAGGAATCTTACAAATTGGAATGGGCTGCATTTTGTGAAGATTTAATTTTCTTATTTTTATGTATTTTTCGTAATTTTGTGAGTTAGGGTTACTCATAGCATCTTCAACTTCTTCATATTTTAAACCTAATTGACTTTCATCTGTTCTCCCATCATCCCATAAACCATCTGTAGGTTGAGCGTTTATGATTTCGTTTGATATTTTTAATTCTTTTCCAAGTTCCCAAACTTCTGTTTTGGTACAGTCAGCAATTGGAGAAATATCAACGCCACCATCACCATACTTTGTATAAAAGCCTACGCCAAAATCCTCAACTTTGTTACCTGTTCCTACCACAATTCCTTTATTCGCTGCCGCAACTTGATAAAGTGTAGTCATTCTAAGTCTTGCTCTTGAATTTGCCATCCCATGTTCACTTTTGAAGTCTGATAATGTATTTTCAAAATTTGTAAAAACATTGTCAAGTTCTAATGAATGAGCTTCAATATTATTAAAATTATCTCTCAACCATTTTTTATGTAATAGACTTAAATCGTTTTGTTTTTTATTTTGCTTAATTGGCATAGTTAAAACTATTGTTTTTAGGCCAGTCATAGCACATAAGGTGCTAGTTACTGATGAGTCTATACCACCTGATATACCAATCACTAATGATTGAGCTTTGACAGGCATAGAATTTACATATTCTAATATCCAATCTTTTATAAAAAGAACTTTTTTATTAACTTCCATAAATTTATTATACTTATTTTATAGAGCTTAAGATACTGCTCTAATGCCGCTTCTTGCATAATTAGAATTCTTTTTTAATTCATCAGAAATTAAAAAAGCAAGTTCTAAAGCTTGATTAGCGTTTAATCTTGGATCACAATGAGTACGATATCTACTAGATAAATCTTTATCCGAAATTTTTTGCGTACCACCAGTACATTCAGTTACATTTTGTCCAGTCATCTCAATATGTAAACCCCCAGCATAAGATCCTTCGCTTTGATGAACAGCAAATACATTTTTAACCTCGTTTAAAACATTATTAAATGGTCTAGTTTTAAAACCAGTAGTGGATTTAATCGTATTACCATGCATAGGATCGCATGACCAAATGACATTTAGACCTTCTTTTTTTATTGCTCTAATTAATTTTGATAAAAATTTTTCTACATTGGCATGACCAAATCTAGAAATTAATGTTATTTTGCCTTTTTCATTATTTGGATTTAATACATTGCAAATCTTCACAATTTCATCTGGTTTAGATGTTGGTCCACATTTAATGCCAATAGGGTTCTCAATACCTCTACAAAACTCAACATGTCCTCCGTCTAATTGTCTAGTTCTGTCACCTATCCAAACAAAGTGTGCGGAAGTATCGTGGTATTCACCAGTTGTTGAGTCAATTCTTGTCATGCTTTCTTCGAATGGTAATAGCAATGCTTCATGAGATGTCCAAAAATTTACTGTTTTTAATCTTCTGTTAAAATCAGAATTAATACCGCAGGCATCCATAAATGCTAACGCATCAGCTATTTTATCTTCTAGCTCTCTAAATTTTTTTGCTTGTGGACTTTTTTTAATATAACCGAGATTCCAAAGATGAACATTTTTAAGATCAGCAAATCCACCATGACAAAATGCTCTTAATAAATTTAAAGTTGATGCTGCTTGAGAATAAGCTTTAAACAATCTTTTTGGGTCAGGTTTTCTTGCTTTTTCGTTAAATTCTATACCATTTATATTATCACCCAAATAGCTAGGTAGTTCTTTATTACCCTGTTTTTCAGTTGGTGCACTTCTAGGTTTTGAAAATTGACCAGCAATTCTTCCTAGCTTTACAACAGGTAAAGAGGATGAATAAGTTAAGACTAATGACATTTGTAGAATAACTTTAAAATAGTCTCTTATATTATCTGGATTAAACTCTGCGAAACTTTCTGCACAATCTCCTCCTTGCAATAAAAAAGCTTTACCATCAACAACATCCGCAAGCTGTTGTTTTAAATGTCTTGTTTCTCCAGCAAACACTAAAGGAGGAAAATTTTTTATTTTATTAAGAACCATATTAAGTTCCTTTTCATCCCCGTAGGTGGGAATGTGTTTTACCGGATAATTTCTCCAACTATTTGTTTTCCATTTTTTCATAATTCAACTCAGAAGTGTTCTATCAAAGTTTAGTAATTATTCAACAGTGACTGATTTAGCTAAATTTCTAGGTTTATCTATATCGTAACCTTTATTTAAGGCCGAATGATAAGCAAGTTTTTGCAAAGGTATTGTGATTAAAAAAGGTAATAGATCATCATTAGTGTTTTCAACTTCAATCGATTGCCAAATATTTTCATGAACAACTTCATCTTTATTTTTATTTGTTATCAAAAGTACTTTTGCTCCACGCGCAATAACTTCTTGCATATTAGAAATTGTTTTTTTGAAATATTCGTCCCTTGGAGCTAAAACTACAACAGGTATACCATCTTCAATTAAAGCTAAAGGACCATGTTTCATTTCACCAGCTGGATATCCTTCAGCATGAATATAAGCTAACTCTTTTAACTTAAGAGCTCCTTCTAATGCTATTGGGTAAGAAAAACCTCTCCCTAAAAACATAGATCCTTTTGCATCTACAAAACTTTTACAAACTAATTGAATTTGATCATCTATAAAAAGTGTTTTTTTAACATTTTTTGATAACTCCATTAAGGATTTAACTTTTGAACTAAATAATTTTTTATCTATTTCTTTTCTTTCATAAGCTAGTTTTAAGCACAATATATAAAGTACTAACATCTGACCTAGAAAAGCTTTTGTGGATGCAACTCCAATTTCTGGACCACAATGAATTGGCAAAACAAACTTTGAGTCTCTTGCAATGGAACTTTCAACCACATTAACAATGGAGCAAGTTTTAACATTATTCTTGTTGCACAAATCTAAAGCAGCGTATGTATCTGCCGTTTCTCCAGATTGTGATACAAATATATACAAACAATCTTTTTTAAATCTATTTTTTCTGTATCTAAACTCTGAAGCTATATCAATATTAACATCTAGACTGGTCATTTGTTCAAACCAATATTTTGCCATTAAACATGAGTGATAAGCGGTACCACAGCCTATTAATAATATTGAGGAAATGTCCTTTTTTTTCCAAGGAAAGTTATAAATATTTACTGTATTACTAATTTTATCTATATACTCATTAATGCAATTCTTTATCGTAATAGGCTGTTCATCTATTTCTTTTGCCATAAAATGTTTATAATCACCTTTTTCATATTCTTGATTATCTTTAGAAAGCTCTAAAATTTTTTTGTTAACTTTATTTCCTTTTTCATTAAAAAATTCCACATTATCTTTTTTAATTATACAAAACTCACTGTCGTCTAAATAAGTAACCTTATTAGTCATAGACTTTAGAGCATATGAATCTGAACCTAAATAATTTTCATTTGGGCCATATCCAACAGCTAATGGAGATCCACGTCTTGCACCAACAATTAAATCTGGTTGATCTTGAAATATTATTCCTAATGCAAAACTTCCGTGAATTCTTTTAAGCATTTTAATAATAGAGCTTCTCAAATCATTTTTTTTTAAATAATCAGTTATCAGATGAACAATAACTTCTGTGTCTGTTTGTGATTTAAATGTATAACCTTTTTTAATTAAAAATTTTTTCAAAATAGTCGAATTTTCTATTATTCCATTATGAACAACTGAAACTTTATCAGATGAATGGGGATGTGCATTAACTGTACTTGGCACTCCATGAGTTGCCCATCTAACGTGACCAATGCCAACACTGCCCTCTAAATTTTGTTTTAAAAGATTTGATTCTAAATTATTTACTCTTCCTTCGCACTTTACCTCATTTATCTTTCCATTTTCTAAAGTTGCGATGCCAGCAGAATCATAACCTCTATACTCTAATTTTCTAAGAGAATTCAGTATTGAACTGGAAACATTTTTTGTACTGGTAATTCCTACAATTCCACACATTTATTTTTTTCTTTTATAATTTTTAATTTCAACTTGTTTTGTTCTTGTAATTGCTAAAGATTTTTTATTTACATTTCTTGTTATAACTGAACCAGCTCCCACTACACTATTTTCATTAATAGTAATTGGAGCAACCAATGATGAATTAGACCCGATAAATACATTGTCTTTAATTTTGGTTTTATTTTTTTTAATCCCATCATAATTACAAGTAATGGTGCCAGCTCCTACATTTACATTTTTACCAATATTAGTATCACCAACATATGATAAATGGCTTACTTTTGAATTTTTACCAATTTTACTTTTTTTTATTTCAACAAAGTTTCCAATTTTTGATCCTTCTTGCAATATAGTTCCTGGTCTTAATCTTGCATATGGTCCGACTGAAACATTATTTTTAATTTTTACATCTTCTAAGTGAGAAAAAGATTTTATTACTATATTATTTTTTAAAATTACCCGCCCTATGAAAACTACATAAGGTTCTATTAAAACATTTTTTCCTATTTTAGTATTAATTGAAAAAAATACAGTTTCAGGAGACGCCATTTTAACGCCTTGTTTAATAAATTTATCTCTTAATTTTTTTTGAATTAATTGTTGCTTCATTTCGATTTATATATATTTAAGTAAATAGTATAATTAAGTCACAAATTATTTCTTATTAATACTTTAAAAATGAGTCAAAAATTAACAATAGTTTTAGATTTAGACGGTACTCTAATAGAAACTGCACCAGATTTAATAAGTGCACATAATCATGTAATGAAAAAATTTGGCTTTAAAACTAAGTATGAAGAAGACATAAAAAAACTAGTTGGAAAAGGAGCGAGTTCATTAATTACTAGATCTGTATGGGGGGTTGCTCGAAATAAGTTTAGCAAAATTAACGATGATAAAATTAAAAAAGAAATGGTTGAAGAATTTATAGATTATTATTCAAAAAATATATGCGTTGAAAGTAAACTTTTAGTTGGTGTAGAAAATTTTTTAAAATGGTCAAAAAATAATAATATTTCTTTGGGTGTTTGCACTAATAAGCAAGAATATCTTGCTGTAAAATTATTAAAAAAAATAAAAATAAATCATTACTTTGAATATGTTGCTGGAAGCAATACATTTGAATATTGTAAGCCTGATCCAAGACATTTAACAAATGTTATAGAAATCATGCAAGGAAATTTAAAAAATTCATTAATGATTGGAGATAGTGAAACTGATGCTGAAACCGCTAGGTCTGCAGGTGTGCCATTTATTTTAATTGAAAATGGATATACTGAAAAAAAAACATCAGAAATATATCATGATCATTTAATTAAAGATTTTGTAGGTATTGAACAAATTATAAGCAAATATATTAATCATTAATATTGATTAAATTAAAAGCTAGCTGTAAAAAACTATCCTTAAGGAGTTAAAGTGATATCTCATAAAGTAAAAGTTTATTCATCGAAAGCAAAACTATCAAAAAATAAGCAGTTAGCTTGGAAGATTGCAGAAATCGCAAGTGATAATGCAAGTCTAAATAAAGACTCTATAGAAATGGTAATTAATAGAATTATTGATAATGCTTCAGTAGCAATTGCTTCTTTAAATAGAAAGCCTGTTGTTTCTTCAAGAGAAATGGCTTTAGCTCACTCAAGAAAAAATGGAGCAACAATATTTGGAATTAATTCCAAAAAAACATTTGCCTGTGAATGGGCGTCTTGGGCGAATAGTACTGCAGTGAGAGAATTAGATTTTCATGATACTTTTTTAGCAGCAGATTATAGTCATCCTGGAGATAATATTCCTCCTCTAATTGCTGTGGCACAACAATTAAAAAAAAACGGTCTAGATTTATTAAGAGGCATTATTACTGCTTATGAAGTTCAAATAAACTTAGTTAAAGGAATTTGTTTACACAAACACAAAGTAGATCATATTGCGCATCTAGGTCCAAGCGTCGCCGCAGGTATAGGCAGTATGCTAAAATTAAAAACGGAAATAATTTATCAAGCAGTTCAACAAGCTTTACACGTTACAATTTCAACTAGACAATCTAGAAAAGGTGAAATTTCAAGTTGGAAGGCTTTTGCACCAGCGCATGCAGGAAAATTAGGAATAGAGGCTGTTGATCGTGCTATGCGTGGTGAAGGCGGACCTAGTCCAATATATGAAGGTGAGGATAGTATTATTGCAAGGATATTAGATGGAAAAAAAGCAAACTATAAAGTCTCGTTGCCAAAAAGAAATGAAGAAAAAAAGAGTATTCTTGAAACATATACAAAAGAATATTCTGCTGAATATCAAGCCCAAGCAATTATTGATATTGCTAAAAAATTAAAGTCAAAAATTAAAAATATAAATGAAATCAAAAATGTAGACATATATACAAGTCATCACACTCATTATGTAATTGGGACAGGGGCAAATGATCCGCAAAAAATGGATCCAAATGCAAGTAGAGAAACTTTAGATCACTCTATAATGTATATTTTTGCCGTAGCTTTGGAGGATGGTGCTTGGCATCATGAAAAATCATACAGAAAATCAAGAACAAATAGAAAAAGCACTGTTAAATTATGGAAATCAATACGTACACACGAAGATAAAAAATGGACTAAGAAATATCACGACCCTGATCCAAAAAAAAAATGTTTTGGAGCAAAAGTAATTTTAAAATTAAAAAACGGAAAAAAAATTACAGAAAAATTAGAAAGAGCCGATGCTCATCCTTATGGAGCTAGGCCTTTTAAGAGAGAAAACTATATAGAAAAATTTAAAACATTAACTGATAAAATACTTTCAAAGAAGGAAGGTAATAGGTTTTTGAAAGTAGTACAAAATTTAAAAAATCTAAAAAATGGTGATTTAAATAAACTAAATATTGAAATTAGTAACAAAAAAATTAAAAGGAATAATAGAAAATCTATTTTGTAATGCATTTTATTAATAAAAAACCTGAAGAAAAAAGAATTGATTTAGACAATAAATTAAAATCAAATAAAATCTTAAGGGTTCCAGGAGCTTACAATCCATTAACAGCAAAGTTAATCGAGGAAATAGGTTATGATGCAGTTTATGTTTCAGGTGGAGTAATGTCTAATGATTTAGGGTACCCGGATATTGGTCTTACAACCTTAAAAGATGTTAGCAGGAGATCAAATCAAATAGCAAGAGTTACAAATTTACCAACTATAGTTGATATAGATACGGGTTTTAAATCATGTAAAGAAACAATTGAAACTATTGAAAATTTCGGAGTCTCGGGTGTTCATTTAGAAGATCAAATTGAAAGGAAAAGATGTGGTCATCTTGAAAATAAAGAACTTATTTCAACTGAAAAAATGATTAAAAAAATTAAAGAATGTGTTGACGCTAAAAAGGATAATAATTTTAAAATTATTGCAAGATCTGACGCTAAATCAGTTGAAGGAATAGATAAAATGATCGAAAGATGTAAAGCGTATATTGATGCGGGAGCTGAAATTATTTTTCCTGAAGCCTTAGAAAACGAAAATGAATTGGAAAAAGTAAGAAAATCTCTTAATTCATATTTATTAGCTAATATGACAGAATTTGGTAAATCTAAATTATTGAACTACAAAGATTTAGAAAACTTAGGATATAATATAGTAATTTACCCTATAACCACTCAAAGATTGGCTATGAAAAATGTTGAAGATGGTTTGCGTGCTATTTTTACAGATGGACATCAAAATAATATTATTGATAAAATGCAAACTAGAAAAAGACTATATGAACTAGTTGAATATGAAAAATATAATTCACTAGATGAAAAAATATATAATTTTAATTCTGATGGGCATGAATAATGAGTGATGAAGTTAAAAAAGGTTTATTAGGTATAGTTGTTGATGAAACTCAAGTTTCTAAAGTTATGCCTGAAATTAACTCTTTAACTTATAGAGGTTATGCTGTTCAAGATTTATGTGAAATGTGTAAATTTGAAGAGGCTGCCTATTTAATTCTTAATGGAGACCTTCCAAATACCATTCAATTAAAAAGTTTTGAAAAAGAAGAGAGGGCTAATAGAGAGTTGACTAAAAATCTCAGTGAAATAATTAAACATATGCCAAAAAAATCACATCCAATGGATGTTGCTAGAACTGTTGTTAGTGTGATGGGTTTAGAAGATAAAGAAACTACGGATAATTCACCAAAAGCCAATATGAGAAAAGCAATGAGAATTTTTGCAAAAGCTCCTACTGCTTTGGCTGCTTTCTATAGAATAAGAAAAGGTAAAAAAATAATTAAGCCTAAAAAAACTTTATCCTTTGCTGAAAATTTTTTTTACATGTGTTTCGGAAAAGTTCCTAACAAAGAAATAGTGAAAGCTTTTGATGTTTCGTTGATATTATACGCAGAACATAGTTTTAATGTTTCAACTTTTACAGCAAGAACAATAACAAGTAGTTTGTCAGATATTCATGGAGCAATTACTGGAGCAATAGCAAGTCTTAAAGGGCCGTTGCATGGTGGTGCCAATGAGGAAGTAATGCATATGATGAACAAAATTAAGAAGCCTGAAAATGCACTGAGTTGGATCAATAGTGCATTGGACAACAAAGAGGTTGTGATGGGTTTTGGTCATAGAGTATATAAATCAGGAGATTCTAGAGTTCCAACAATGAAAAAATATTTTAAAAAGGTTGCAAAAATTAAAAAAGACAAAAAATTTAGTAAAATTTATGACATTGTCGAAAAGGTAATGATAGAAAGAAAAAACATTCATCCTAACGTAGACTATCCTACCGGACCCACATATCACTTAATGGGATTTGACACAGACTTTTTTACGCCTATTTTTGTAACATCTAGAATTACAGGCTGGGCTGCTCATGTCATGGAACAACACGCAGCAAATAAACTAATTAGGCCACTTTCTAAATATAGTGGACCTAAACATAGAAAAGTTTTGCTTTTAAATCAGAGATAGATTTACTTGTTTAAGTACCACATCACTGCAACAATAACGATTACTGCTTCGACCATTAGACCTCCTTTAAATAGTTAATTTAACTAAACGCTTCTGACCAGGTACCCTTAGTTGAAGCTTTAGAATATTCTGTTGCACGGCCTTCAAAAAAATTCATATGTTCAACTGCATTAAGCATAGTATCTAGCCATGTTAACGGATTTTTTTGAACATCGTAGATTGGCTCCAAACCTAATTGATTTAATCGTCTATTTCCAATAAATCTAATATAATTTTTTACTTCATCTGCTGTTAAGCCTTCCATAGGTCCCATTTCAAAAGCTAAATCTATAAAGGCGTCTTCATGATGTATAATTGTTCTGCATGCTTCATAAAGTTCTTTCTTTAGTTGAGGAGTCCAAATTTCTGGATTTTCTTTTATAAATTCTTTAAATAATCTTATCATAGAATTGCAGTGAAGAGTCTCGTCTCTTACAGACCAGGTAACTATCTGTCCCATTCCTTTCATTTTATTAAATCTTGGAAAATTTAATAGAATGGCAAAACTTGCAAATAATTGTAATCCTTCTGTAAAAGCACTAAAGACAGCTACAGTCTTAGCAATGTCTTCTTTTGAATTAACATTAAAGTTTTGCATATAGTCATATTTATCCTTCATTTCTTTATATTTCATGAAAGCTGAATATTCAGACTCAGGCATTCCAATAGTATCAAGTAAATGAGAATAAGCCGCTATATGAACTGTTTCCATTGACGCAAACGAAGTCATCATCATTAAAACTTCTGTAGGTTTAAATACAGTGGTGTAGTGTCTTAAATAACAATTATTAACCTCAACATCTGCCTGAGTAAAAAATCTGAAAATTTGTGTTAGTAAATTTTTTTCTGCTTGAGATAAATTTTTTTGCCAATCTCTAACATCATCACCTAGAGGAACTTCCTCAGGAAGCCAGTGAATTCTTTGTTGAGTTAACCAGGCATCGTAACACCAAGGATACCTGAATGGTTTGTAAACTGGATTCTCAACTAGTAAACCCATTTTTTTTGGTTTTATAATTGTTTGGTTTGATTTTTTTAAGTTTTCTACTGACATGATAAACATTCCTCGTATTCTGGTTCTTCGTTTTGTTTCTTTTTTGATTTATATACATTAGCTGTAACATCTGTTGATTTTGCATCGTTAACATTTTCAGCTCTTTGAATAGACTTTGATCTACAATAATAAAGACTCTTAAGCCCTTTTTTCCAAGCTTGAAAATGAATTTGATGCAAATCCTTTTTATGGATATCTGCTGGTATAAATACATTTATTGATTGAGCCTGAGATATAAACGGAGTTCTGTCAGCTCCTAAATCAACTACCCATTTTTGATCTAATTCGAAAGCTGTTTTAAATACATCTTTTTCTTCTTTTGTTAAAAAATCAAGATGAGATACAGAGCCTTGATTAGTTGTAATACTTGACCATGTTTCATCATCATTTTTATCATGTTTTTCTAGAAGTTTAGCTAGATATCTATTTCTTACATTAAAAGAACCTGAAAGAGTTTTATGAGTGTAGCTATTCGCTGCAATAGGTTCGATTCCTGGTGAAGCCCCACCACAAATTATTGATATTGAAGCTGTTGGTGCTATTGCAGTTTTGTTTGAAAATCTTTCTTTTATTCCATAGTCAGCAGCGTCAGGACATGGCCCTCTTTCTTCCGCTAAGTCTTTAGATGCTTGATCTACTTGTTCTTGAATATTTTGGAATATTTTTTTATTCCAAACTTTAGCCATTACTGACTCGAAAGGTATCATCTTTTGTTGAAAATAAGAATGTAATCCCATTACTCCTAGACCAACGCTTCTTTCCCTCATTGCTGAGTATGTGGCATCGTTAAATTCCTCTGGTGCTTTTTCAATAAAATCAGTTAGTACATTATCTAAAAATCTCATTATATCACTGATAAACATTTTATCATCTTTCCACTCATCATATTTTTCTAAATTCAAAGAAGATAAACAACAAACAGCTGTTCTATCTTTGCCTTCTTTATCCACGCCGGTTGGCAAAGTTATCTCGCTACATAAATTTGATGTTTTAACAGTCAAGCCTGCAAGTTTATGGTGTTGAGGAATTTGTCTATTAACTGTATCAATATAAATTATATAAGGCTCACCAGTTTCGACTCTTGCAGTCAATAGTCTTATCCACAAATTTCTTGCAGAGACAGTGGTCTGAACCGATCCATCTTTAGGGCTCTTTAATGCCCATTGTTCATCTAATTCAACGGCTCTCATAAAAGCATCAGATACGAGAACACCGTGATGAAGGTTTAGCGATCTTCTATTTGGATCTCCACCGGTAGGTCTTCTCATTTCAATAAATTCTTCTATCTCAGGATGATCAATTGGCAAATAGCATGCAGCCGAACCTCTTCTTAAAGATCCTTGACTGATAGCCATTGTTAATGAGTCCATAACTTTTATAAATGGAATAATTCCAGATGTCTTACCTACTCTTCCAATCTTTTCTCCAATGGATCTCAGATTTCCCCAGTAACTACCTATACCCCCGCCTTTTGCAGCTAACCAAACATTTTCACTCCATAGATCTAAAATTCCATTCAAACTATCTCCAGCTTCATTTAGAAAACATGAAATGGGTAAACCTCTTTTTGTGCCTCCATTAGATAAAACTGGTGTTGCGGGCATAAACCATAAATTGCTTATGTAGTTATATAATCTTTGAGCATGCAAATTATCATCCGCATAATGGCTCGCAACTCTAGCAAATAAATCCTGATGGCTTTCATTAACGCCTAAATACCTATCAGTTAAAGTAGCTTTGCCAAACTCAGTCAGATTTATATCTTTAGATCTGTCTATCTTTATTGTTATCCCTTTAGAATTTTGGAACAGTTCAGTATTATCTGAGAGCGAAAATAAATCTGGCCTTTTTTGTTTATTTTCTTCAATATTAATAACTGTATTATTGCTCGAATACTCGGAGACAGCTTTTTTGATGGCTTGAGACAAGACTTTATTCATGTAACTTCCTTATTATAAACGTTAAGCTTTTGTAAAACAACTATATGTTGTGTGCTGAAATCGTTAATATACTATATAAACTAAAATTCAAGGATTCATTTATAAAAAAATAGCTTTTTTATGCAAGAAAAAACCATAATAAATGTAGATATATCCACATGTCTAAATCAATAAAAATTGATCCTTTTGGTTTTAGAGAATATGACGCACGATGGTTGTATCCTAAAAACATAAATGAATTAGGAGTGATAGAGGTTGGAAAAGGATTTGGTACTCAGATCATACGCGCTAAAAAAAATCCAAGAGTTTCAGTTGGATATGATTACAGATCATATAGCGAGGAAGTAAAAAATAATTTTGTCGAAGGTCTAATTTCCACAGGATGTAATGTGGAAGATCTTGGCCTTTGTTTGTCACCTACAATATATTTTTCACAATTTGATTTAAATTATGATGCTGTAGCAATGATTACAGCAAGTCATAATGAAAATGGATGGACTGGTATAAAAATGGGAATCAAAAAAGGGTTAACTCATTGTTATGAAGAAATGAAAGAATTAAAGGATATAGTTTTAAATAAAAAATTTGAAAATGGCAAAGGCTCATATAAGAAAATAGATAACTATAAGTCAAAATATATAGATCATTTATCTAAAAATAGAATTAATAAACAGCTAAAAGTAGTAGTTGCTTGTGGAAACGGTACCGCTGGAATATTTGCTCCAAAAATACTTAGAAATACTGGATGCGAAGTAATAGAATTAGATTGTAATTTAGATTTTACATTTCCAAAATATAATCCAAACCCTGAAGATCTTAAGATGCTCCATGAAATCGCAAAATGTGTTAAAGACAACAAGGCAGATGTTGGTTTCGGATTCGATGGTGATGGTGATCGTGTAGGAGTTACAGATGAACTAGGAAAAGAAATATTTTCTGATAAAATTGGTCTTCTGATAGCAAGAAATATATCAAAAAACTATCCTAATAATAAGTTTATTGTCGATGTAAAATCAACTGGATTATATGAAAATGATGAAATATTAAAAAAAAATAATTGTGAAACTATTTATTGGAAGACAGGACATTCTTATATAAAAAGAAAAGTTAATGAAGATAATGCTATAGCTGGTTTTGAAAAAAGTGGTCACTTCTTTTTTAATGAACCGTTAGGATATGGCTACGATGATGGTATAAATTCGGCAATTCAAATATGTAAATTGCTTGATAATGAAGATTCTAAATTAAGTGATCTAATCAACTCTTTACCTAAAACTTATCAAAGTCCAACAATGGGACCATTTTGTAAAGACGAAGAGAAATATGGAGTAATAGATGAAATTACAAGGAAGATTATTAAAATTAAAGAAACCGGTCAAAATATTGATAATCAGCAAATTGATAATATTTTGACAGTGAACGGTGTTAGATTCAGCTTAAAAGATGGTTCTTGGGGTTTAGTTAGAGCGTCATCAAACAAACCTTCATTAGTAATAGTTACAGAAAGTCCTACTTCCGATGAAAGAAAGAAAAACATTTTTTATTTTATAGACAGTTTACTAAAAGAAACTGGAAAAGTTGGAGAGTACGATCAGAAAATATAAGCACCATATAAATTATTTTGAAAGAAAATTTAATGCAGACATTATTCCTCCTGGTTTATAAGGAATTTTTGAATTTTTTAAACCCATTTCAATACCAGCCAAAGTACCAGCTAACATAAGCTCATTAAAATCACCTAAATGACCAATTCTAAATATTTTTCCTTTCATTTTAGAAAGTCCTGTACCAAGAGACATATTGTAGTTATCAAGAATTATTTTTCTCAAATTATCTGCATTATAACCTTCAGGAACTAAAGCTGCTGTTAATGAATCTGAATATTCATCTTTGTTTTTACAAAGTATTTCTAAACCCCATGCATTAACAGCTATTCTTGTGGCCTCAGCAAGTTTTTTATGTCTTTTAAATACATTTTCTAAACCTTCTTCAAACAAAATTTCTAGCGCTTCATTTAAACCATATAGTAAATTTGTTGCTGGAGTGTAGGGAAAATAACCGTTTTTGTTATTTTCTAACATTGGTTTCCAATCCCAATAAGATTTTAAAAGTGTTGATTTACTGTAGGCTTCAATTGCTTTAGCGCTTAATACATTAAACGACAAACCTGGAGGAAGTAATAAACCTTTCTGAGAGCCGCCAACGGTAACATCAACTCCCCATTCATCATGTTTATAATCAATTGATCCTAACGAAGAAATTGTATCAACAAAAAATAATGAAGTATGTTTTGTGTTATCAATTGCCTTTCTGATCTCAGAGATTTTACTAGTCACTCCCGTAGAAGTTTCATTATGAACAACAAAAATAGCTTTAATTTTTTTTTCTTTGTCATCAAGTAATTTTTTTTCAACGATTTTTGGATCAACTCCAGTTCTCCAGTCTCCTGCAACAAAATCTACTTCTAATTTAAACTTTTTTGCTATTTCTAGCCATAATAAAGAAAAGTGACCAGTTTCAAACATTAGAACCTTATCACCTTCGCTTAGAGTATTTACTATTGCTGCCTCCCATGCTCCAGTTCCTGAAGCAGGATAAATTATCACCGGCTCCTTTGTTTTAAAAACCATCTTTATTCTTTCAAAAATATTTTTGGACATTCTTGCAAATTCTGGCCCTCGATGATCGATAATAGGTCTATCCATCGCTCGTAATACCCTATCAGGTACATTGGTTGGACCAGGTATTTGTAAAAAATGTCTTCCTGGTTTAAAATTATTTGAAATATTCATAAAAAATTCTAATTTTTATAATAAATTTGCATTAAAATTTTAAATATTCAAGAAATAACCAGC
>MDSW01126490.1_pt1 | contig 16247 bp, 19 predicted proteins | sample 811171 | NCBI WGS metagenome assembly MDSW01 (sample SAMN05326641, study PRJNA326480) | marine metagenome | isolation source: seawater | place: Atlantic Ocean: North West | collected 2012
ACAACTAAATTATTTATATCATGAGTTTGACCATATTTATTAACAACTGAATTTTCTTTAGACTCTCCCATTTTGGTAGTTCCCATAAGATGCCAGCCCGTATATCTAACAGGAGCAAAAGCAATTGTTGAATTTGCCCCAATAGTTTTCATAATTTTTTTAACTTTATCAATGCCATGAGTTAACATTTTTTTTGAATTATCGCTTAACTTATAATTTATTTTAACTCCAGGAATCCCTGCTAAGTCTTTTTTAAAATTATCGAGTTCTACACTATTAGTTTTTTCTGGTAAATCTTCACAAATAATTGCAATTGGTATTGTGCACCCATAGTGGGCAAAAAAATCTTTATGAAATTTTTTACCGAAAGAAAGTTTTTTGAACTTTCTTGCTGATAGCGCGGTTTCTAGTGGGCCAGAGCCTCTTAAAACATGAATAGAATAACCTCTTTTAAATTCATTTTCTTTTCTAGTTTCATAAAACTCGTGGCTTGCAATGCAACAGCCTTCTGGTCCATCGAATGAAGCCATAAAATTTTTAAATTTACCTTCTACGTAGCCTAAGGGGTGTAACATTAAATTTTTTCCCACCAACCCAGAACTGTTTGAGAGTCCCTTTGGGTGTAAATTATTGGCTGAATTTAGAAGCAGTCTAGGTGTTCCAACTCCATTACAGGCTAGTATTACCAGCTTTGCTCCTTGAAATTTTTCTTTATTCTTGGGGTCCAAATAAATTACTCCATTTACTTTTCCTGCCTTGTTAATTGTTATTTTCTTCACTCTGCAGTTTGATTTTAGTTTAACCCCGTTAGAAATAGCTTTTGGCCAATAGTTCTTATCGACACTCATTTTTTGGTATCTATTTTTTTTGTTCTTATAAACGGCGCTATAAGAGGGCCACCAATGCCATTTTAATTTTTTAAATCCCTTTGCTACTTTCTCTCCTGCAAAACCTAGGGGCACGGGATTTTTCAAATTTGATATTCTAGGATAGGCTGGATCTCCAGATAATCCTGCTACTCCCATCATTTTATCATTTAGATCGTAGAATGGTTTTAGATCATCATAAGTTATTGGCCAATCATCGCCCACCCCATCTTGTGAGTTAGTTTTAAAATCAGATTCATGGAATCTGGGGAAATGTCCGGAGTATAAAATTGTTGAACCTCCAACAGCATTAAAATTTGCAATAGAAATTGGTGAGTTTTCGTCGTCTATAGGATAATCACTTCTAAGCTTTCTTATGTTTGGATTTGCATTAAAATTTTTTAGTTTTAATTTTTCCCATTTTTTTTGAAGATTTGAATAATCCTTATTATTCAGATGAGGGCCCTGCTCAAAACAAACTATTTTGTAATTTGTCTTGCTTAAATTCCAAGCTGCCGCCGCTCCTGACGCACCTGCCCCAATAATGAGTATATCTACATCGTCGTTTTTCATTTAATTAAAAAGAAGTATTCTATTTTTTATCTTTTGGTAAGTATTGTTCTAGTATTTCTGGAATAGTTATTTTCATTCTTGCTTCACAAGCAATTTCACCGTCCACAATACCTTGTCCAAATCCATCACAAATACCTCTTTTCCAAGAGTTAACTTTTGTTTTTATTACGAACTTTTGATCGGGCAAAACTTCTTTTCTGAACCTAACTTCGTGAGATAAAGCGTGTGTAATCTTACCTTTGTTTCCAGGTAAAGTTGTTATCGCTACAGTAAGCATTTGGGCTAAGGCTTCAAGTTGAAGAACCCCTGGCACATTAGGATGATTTGGAAAGTGAATGGGAAAATACCATTCATCCTTAGGTAAATTTTTATAGCCTTCTGCACTTACACCTGGAACAACTTCTGTTACAAAATCGATCATTAAAAAAGGAGGTCTATTAGGTTGGTAATCTAATAACTCTTTAGAATTCAAACTAAATTTTTTCAAATTTTTAAAATTTAAGAAATATCAACTTTATATTTCTTTAAAATTTCCTTTCCAGTATTGTATGAACTAAAATCAATAATATCATCCATTTCAAATGTAATATTAAATGCCTCTTCTAACGCTGCTATCATTGACATATGACCTACAGAATCCCACTGTGGAATGGTGTTATATTTGAGGTCTTTCTTTAGTCTGTTTTTGTCGACTGAAAAACAATCTATAAAAACTTTTTCATATTTTTTGTTATTATCCAAGGCTTTCTCCTAAATAAATAGTTACAATAAATTAATTAATTTGTCTCTCAAAATTTTTCTACTAAACGTCATATTAAGTTTTGATACGACCAAAATCTTCTTGGGAACCTCAATAGGTCTAAGTTTTTTTTTTAATATAGAATGGATTTCATTAGTTTTTTTGCTTTCATCAACTTTTTGATTAAAAACAACAAATAGATACAGCTCTTGTCCGGCAAAAAAATCTTTTTTTCCTACTGCGGTTGCGGCTGAGACTCCTTTTACCTCTTTAGCTGTATTTTCAACTAGATCCAAAGAAATTAATTCCCCACCTTTTTTGATAATTGGACGATCCGTATCCTTTATGAAAATTAATTTTTTTTTATAATCACCTAAATCTCCAGTATTATAATAGCCATTTTTATCTAGCGGTCTTTTTATTCCTTTGGTTGTTAAGTAACCCTTCATAAAAAATGGTGTTTTCACAAAAATATTATTAATTTTATTATTATTAATTTTCTTAACAAGGATTTTAATTTTTTTAGAATGATTGCCTACACAATAATCTTTAAATGAATCTTTCCTTCCCTGAATAGACAGCGGACCGCCTATCTCGGAAGTTCCATAACAAGAAAATATTTTTTTTTTAAATATTTCATAAAATTTTTTTCTTACCTCTGGATAGAGTGTGCTTCCTGTAGCAAATATGGATCTATATTTTGAAACATGTTTTAAAATTTCGTTTGAAGGTTTTCTAAAAATTGTGGTAATAAATGCTACGATAGATGGAGTTAAAAATAAAGTATTACAATTATTTTTTAATGGTAATGTCCAAAAATCTTTAGCATTTAATATAGAAAATTTTTCTCCAACAATAATTTTAGATCCTGAAAAAATAGGTGAAAAAAAAGTGTCTAAGATACCCCCCATATAAAACATTGGAAGACAATGGAGAATTGTGGTTTTTTTATTATACACTGCTAATTTAGAAAACGACTGCGCACTATTAATGATTGAGCTTGATTTAAAGAGTATTCCTCTTGCTTCACCCTTCGGTCCATAGCTACTGAGCATTAAGCAATCGGTGTCCCTATAGTCTATGATATTATTGCAATTCTTTCCTAGATGAATTTTATCAATACCCAGATTATCTAAGTTTTTTAATAAAAATTTGGCTTTATATAATTTTTTTATATTTTTAAGTCGTAAATTTTTAATACTTGGGTCTAAGGGACAAGCTGTAAATCCTCCAAAAACACAGGCTGCTAGAGTGGCAAGATAATTTACAGAGTTTTCACTCAAAATTAAAATTTTTGATTCTTTTTTGCAGCCAATTTTTTTTAAAAAAATTATTATTTTTAAAACACGATCAAAAAATGCTTTGTAAGTTATTTTTTTTCCTGTTTGGTCAATAATGAATATTCTGTCTGAATAAAACTTAAAACAATTTTCAAATTTTCTTTTTTCTGCATACTTTGCTTCAGCCATTAATGTTAAAGCTTCCTTTCAACTAAATCACACAAAATATGGCCCATTAAAATATGCATCTCTTGGATTCTTGCTGTTGAAATTGATGGAATTATAAAACTTAAATCTGCTTTATGTTTGCATTTACCTCCCTTTTTTCCAAGAAAGCTAATTGTTTTAATTCTCTTTTTTTTTGCTGCTTCCAAAACTTTAATTATATTTTTACTATTGCCTGAAGTTGAGATGGCAATTAAAATATCATCTTTTCTTCCCAAGCCTTCAATCTGTCTAGAAAAAACATTGTGATAACCAAAGTCATTCGAAATACAGGTTAGTGTAGATGGATTACCAGCCAATGAAATTGATCTTAAGGGCTTTCTTTTTTTATTAAACCTTCCTATTAATTCTGCTGATAAGTGCATACTATCAGAAGCACTACCGCCATTCCCACACCAAAAAACTGTTCCTTTCTTTTTTAGCGATCTACAAATGATATCTGAAGCAAGATTAAGTTTTTTTTCAAATTTTAAAAAAGTATCTTGTAAAACATTCTTGTGTTCGGAAAAGTGATTTTGAATAATTTTATACATTATTTGAACATAGCTCCGCACTTTGTAAAATAACTATTTAATATTAAAATCATTGACAGTTTTATTTAAACAGGTCTAAACAAAAATTTATCTTTACCTATGTTTGTTTTGATGCTTCCAATTAAAATATCAATTTTATTTTTCTGTAAATTTATAATTTTGAAAATTTGATCTGTAAATGGTCCAGAGGTAAATTTATAATTATTGTTTAAACACATTTGATAAAACTTTTGGGTTAAATAACCATCATTATTTTCTGACTCTTTGCACTTACTTATAAAATTCTTTATTTCTATTTGTGATTGATCAAAACCATTTAAAAAATATTTCAATCCTTTTGTAAATCTTAAAGAATTTAAAATGTTAGGATTGCTAAATTGATTGTGAAAACAAAAAATATAATCCCCTAAAAGAGTGAGTTCTTTTCTTATTAATTTATTTTTATAGTATTTTTCAACGCATAATTTAGGATTATAGATATCAAGACCTGCTCCAAGTTTTTTATCCAGTTCTCTCTTCAATAACCCCAAATATTTTTTGTCTATTTTAATGATGGTCCACATGTTATTTGTCGTCTAGTTCTTTTTTAAGTTCATCATATTCTTTCATTTTTCTTTTCATAAAATTAATTGTTAGCTTAGTTCTTTCTGCGATCCCTTTAGGTGTAATAACGTATTGAAGATATGTAATTTTGTTAGTTTTCTTTTGAAAATTTTGAAGTTTTACCAACCCTTTTTTTTGAAGAGCTTTAAGGCAATAGTTTAGTTTTCCAAGACTAAAACCTAATTCTTCTGCCAGTTGACGTTGTGAAGCGTCAGGCTTTTTTTGTATTCTTCTTAAAATTTCAAAATGATCTTGGTCGTTTTTCATAATGTTCAAATTTTGAACATTTTAACGTTCAAATGTTGAACAGTCAAGTCTGATTTTTCTATAATATATGCTAATTATTTCTTAAATGAACATTTTTGTACCAACTCACAATATCTTCGGATCTGATAAACTTTTTTGATCTATAATAACTGGATATTCTTTTTATAAATTCCAAGTCTTTTTTAAAATTTATATCTAGAATTAGATCGGGGCATGATTTTTTTCGAGTGCAGTTGATGGTGCCAATTTTAAAATTAAATTGTTTGTTTTTCTTTTTTCTTAAATAATCATAAAAATTTAGTGCCAAATGTTCCCTAAATCTTTTACTTTTTTGTTTAAAATAAATTTTTTTAAGAGCCTCGAAATTAAAAATTTCTATACCAATCCCATCTGGATAATTATTATTCATAAAATTGCATATATTAGATGAAAAATCTTTTTTACTTTTAATATGATAATTTATTAATTTATTTATTTCTTCAGGATCAGGATAAGGATTATCTGCAGGATGTCTTAATATATATTTTGCATTAAACAATCTGGATACATTGTAAAATCTATCCACCAAATCATTTACAGATCCACTAAAAAAATTTATAGAATGTTTTTTTGCTACTTTTTTTAAAATTTTATCTTTATTATTTTTCGTTGTAGCAAGAACTATATTGTCAACTTTATTTACTTTCTTAAGTCTAATAATAATATTATCAATAAGAGTTTTTTTACCAATTTTTTTTAGAATTTTATTTGGAAACCTTGTTGAACCAGTTCTTGCTTGTATAATAATTATTATTTTACCAGACAGTCTTTCCTCCATCGACTAGCAAGTTGTGGCCTGTAATATATGAAGAATTATTTGAACATAAAAAAACAACCGCATCACTTATTTCTTTCTTTGTAGCCATCCTTCCTAAAGGAATTCTAGATGATAAGACTTTTACAAATTTTTGATTATGATTGTTATAAACCCCAGATGGTGATACTGAATTTACTCTGATATTCAAATTTGCCCAATATGTAGCTAAATATTTTGTTAAAGAAATTATAGCTGCTTTCGACATGCTATAACTTAATGGGGTATTAAATTTTACACCTGGGTAATTAATTTTTTTATCTGGCTGATAAATTCTATGATCCGGAGAAATAACCCCAACATCTGATGCCATATTTACTATTGATGATGACTTATTTTTTTTAAGATATTTGGAAAAAACCTGACAAGATAAAAAAACAGACTTAATATTCTCTTCAATAGATTTAGTAAATAAATTAACAGAATAACTTTCAAATTTAGCAAAAATATCTTTTACTCCATATTTTTTCATTGAATAATATGTCAAACCTCCACAGTTAACTAAACAATCTATACGTTTGTGTCTCTTGATAATTTTTTTAGCAATCTTTTCAAGATTTTTAATATTGTCTAATTTAAGGTGAAAACAATCGCCTGAGATTCTTTTTGATTTAAAAGCTTTCTCCAATTTTTTAATTGATTTAGATTGTAAGTCTAACACGATCGGATAGCCTCCGTTCTTAGCAATTGAAAAAGAAATTTCACTTCCTAAAAAACCTGCGCCACCAATTATTACTACAACTTTATTTCTTAATAACATCTACTTAATCGATTGCCCCCCATCAACCTTTACATTTGTACCAGTTATGAATGAAGCTTTGTCGCTCAACAAAAAAACAACCATTTTTGAAATTTCATCAGGCAAACCGAACCTTTTAAGAGGGACCTTTTCTCTTATCATTTTTGATATTTTTGATTTATTTTTTTTTATTTTTTTTTCCCAGTTACCGTTTTTAAATAAGATGTTACCTGGAGAAACAACATTAATTCTAAAACGATTCGAGTATTTTCTAACGAGCTCATTGGCATACAGATTTAACATTGCCTTACTAGAAGTATAATGAAAAGGTGCGATTCCAGGTTTGTTCGCTGCAATTGATGAAATAAATACAATTGAATCCAAGGTATGGGAAAATTTTTTTATAAAAAAGTTAATAAAATTATAAGAGTTTAAAAAATTATTTTTCAAGAACCAGTGAAAATCTTTTTCATTAAATAAATTAGTATTTGGTTTGGTTGATCCTGAATTTGCAATAATACCATTTAGTTTTTTCCATTTATTTTTTTTGAAAATTGAGTGGATCATATTTAAAGTTTTTTTATTACCAACATCCCCTTGGCAATACAAAATAGTGGAATTTCTATATATTTTTTTTAATTTGTTTTTCGTTCTAATTAATTGCTTTCTGTTTCTTCCAGTAAGAAGAACATTGCCTGAGTTTTTTAAAATTTCTTCAGCAATAGAAAGGCCTATCCCTTTGCTTGATCCAGATATTATGTAATTTCTATTTTTAAGCATTTTTAAAAAAATTTTTTAGAAAAGTTAAGTTGTTCCTTAGCAATAGCATAATTGTTTTTGCCTCGATACCCTTGAATAATAAAATCTTTTTTGTATTTATTTTTTTCTAATAATTTAGAAATGTTCTCGAAATCAACTGATCCTTGACCAAATTTAACACTATATAATTCTTTTGAACAATCTTTTATATGAACATTTGCAATTCTTTTTCCGTAAAGCTTGAATTCTAAATTTGGATCATAACCCCAATAAGCACTATTACCCATATCGTAATTTATGCATATATATTTAGATTTAAATTTTTTTAAAAGTTTAGATATTTTAATGGGTGGTAAATCAGTTTCGATTGCTAAAAAGACTTTTTTATTAATCAAATCTTTTTCAATTATTTTTAATAATTTGATATATTTTTTAAAATTCACTTCTCTTATTTTGTTTTTTTTAAGAAATGGAACATCTAATATTTTTATTTTATAATTTGAGCACAATTTATTAACTAAAAACTTTAATAATTTAAAATTTTTTTTATTAATTTTATTTTTTTGTACCAAAGGATGATTCATAAAAATATCACAGCATATAGATTTAATTTCAATTTTGTTTTTCTTTTTAAGATAAAATATTTTATCTTTTATATTTTTTTTTAAAAGTGGATTTTTTTTTGTATCCAACACCCACTCTATAGATTTAAATCCAATTTTTTTTGCTTTATCAAACTCTTCTTCCCATTTTTTTGGAAATTGTTGAAAATGTTTAGTTTTAGTTAGTCGACCTTGGATTATCCCAATTTTTTTTCTCATTTTACTTTCTTTTTTTTTTTATTGTTTCAAGATTTTTTTTAATATCGGCAATCTTGGTATCTCTATATTCAAGAACTTTTGGTATACCAATCAATTCACGATCAAAAATATATTTGCTATACCACTGATTTTTTTTAATAGCTTTATGCTGGTCTTGTTTGCCATTATTATGGCTAAATTCCATACATGAAATTTTATTTTTAAATTTTTTAATAAAATTCTCTTTTGAGAAATTAAAAGCTTTTGAAGCTAAATTTAGATGTCCAATATTTAAGTTTATTCCAATTTCTTTTTTTCTAAAAATTTTATAAAAAACCTCAAATTCCCTGGGTTCCTGCATAATTAAAAAATCTTTTTTGCTTATTGATCCTTCAGTTTCAATGGCAATTTTAACTCTATTTGCTTTTGCAAAGGAAATAATTTCGTTGATGGAGAATATTGCATTCGTAAATGCTTGGATTTTATCTTTATAATTATTTTTCTTCTTCCAAACAAAATCATAGCTTTTGCTATTTTTATTTTGGCTTAATGGATCATGAACAAACCCGGGGTGAAAAGTGTATAGTTTTGATTTTATTTTTTTACTAAAAAGAATGCATTTCTTTATATGGGCAATACTTTTTTTTCTAATTTTTAAATTATTTGAAGCCAGGTTTATTATTAAGTTTTTTTTTGCCGGAGGAAAATAATTGTGTGTTAAATAATTAAATTTAAATTTTTTACAATATTTTAAATAATTTAATGAAAATTTATGATTTGAACCTAATTCTAAATTATTAATTTTATTTTTTTTGCATAGATTCAAAACATCCAATAAATCTGAGTTATCTTTATAAAATGTAGTAGATATATACAAATTTTTAATATACTTTTTATAAGTATCCATCGTCTTTTTTTCTATTCTTAATTTTTTTTGCAGGTGTTCCAAAATATAAACTATTTGCTTTACAATTAAAATTTACAAAAGAATTTGCACCTATAACAGTATTCTCGTTGATTCGGATATTGTGTTTTACAGAAGAATTAATTCCTAAAAAGCAAAGTTTTCCAACTTTAACATTTCCGCCAGTACATGCGCCTGGTCCAGCACTAGAAAAATCATCAAAAAAATTATCATGATCTATAATTGCTCCAGTATTTATACATACATGTTTTGAAATTACAGTTTTATAACACAAAATTGAACCGTTAAGTATTTGAGATCCTTCGCCTATTTTTACTCTTGAGGAAATTGAGGCTGACGGATGTACAATTGTTCCCCATTTAAGATCTGAAACATTTTTCTTTAAATATTCGTAAATTTTTTTTCTGATATAATTTTCCCCAATCGCTATAGTCAAAAATGTTTTTTTATTAGCTTTCTCTTTTAATTTATAACTAAGTTCTTTTAGATTACCCATATACTTTACTTTTTCTTTGGAGAGATTTCCTTTTGCTTTATCTGAATATCCTATAATTTCATATTCACCTTGGGCTTTTATACAATCTAAAATTATTCCAGCATGACCTCCACCTCCTATTATTATAATTTTTTTTTTCATAATCTATCTGACTATACTTTTTATTTCTTTTAAATTATTTATTGAAAAATTAGGATTAATTTTTTTACATTTATAATAATTATTTTTTAAAAAAATTGTTTTTATTTTTGATTTTTTCCCAGCTTGAATATCTTTTTCTCTATCACCAATCATATAACTTTTTGAAATATTAATTTGCCATTTTTCTATAGCTTTTTTTATCATTCCGTTATTTGGCTTTCTATTAATACAGCTGTTGTTGCTACAATAACAAACATATGTGTCATCTAATTTTATTTTTTTTTTTATATAATTATTAATTTTAATCACTTGATTCATGCTTAGTTTTTTTCTACTAACGTCAGGTTGGTTTGTAATCATGATTAGATAATAACCTTTCGATTTTAAGAAATTTGAAATATTAATTATTCCTCTTTTTAGCGTAAGTTCATTCAAATTTTTAGGCGACCTTATTTCTTTTGAATTGATAATTAATTCATTAATTATACCGTCTCGATCGAGAAAAAAGGCTTTATTCATTGACATATAAGATACCACAACAAGCTTGACTGTTCAACTATTGAACGTTAAAATGTTCAAAACTTGAACATTATGGCCAAAAGAAAAGTATTTTTTAACGGAAAGTTTGTAGACGAAAGTGAAGCTAAGGTTTCAATATATGACTCCTCGCTTATGTTTGGAGACATGGTTTTTGAAATGACACGTTCTTTTAATTCAAAACAATGGAAGCTTGATGAGCACATAGATAGACTTTTCGCAGGTATTAAAATTTTAAGAATACCGGTAGATTTTTCAAAGAAATATGTAAAAGATAAAGTTTTAGAAACAATAGAAGTAAACAAGCCTGCTTTTGAACCTGACGATGAACACAGAATATTAATTGATGTTTCTAGAGGACTTTTATCAATTTATGAAAATATCCCAGATTTACACAAGGGATCAAATTTAATAATTGCTGACTTTCCTCTTAAGTGGACGGTGCAAAATTGTTCATTCCTTTACGACAAGGGTATTAATCTACATATAACTAACCAAAAAGCTATACCCTCTTATTACATGGATCCAAAAATAAAAAATCGAAGTAGATTATTTTATTTGATGGCTAATATCGAAGCATCCCAAGTAAAAGGTGAAAATAATTGGGCACTATTACTAGATGAAAATGGATTCATAGCCGAAGGTACTGGCAGCAATTTTTTTATGCTTAAGAAAAATAAACTTTATACTCCATTTGGAAAAGACGTTTTAAGGGGAATTACTATGGAAAGTGTTATAAAAGATATTGCTCCAAAACTTAATATTGATATTGAATATGCAAATATAGAACCATTTGATGTTTATGATGCTGATGAGTGTTTTTTGACATCCACTCCATTTTGTTTGCTACCATGTACATCTTTAAATAAATTGAAAATTGGTGACGGAAAACCGGGAGAAAAAACTATGAAACTTCTTTCAGAATGGAGTAAATTAGTTAATGTAGATATAGTTGATCAAATTAAAAAATGGGATAAAAAAGCAAGTAATTATTCAGGCACTACTCCATATAAATTTCAATCAAATAATTCGTTTACAACAAAATTAAAAGAAGACTCTAATTAATTAATTTTTATGAAGAAAAAGATTCCTATTTTTGAACCTTTTTTGAATAAAAAAAAAACTAATTACAATTTAACTAACTGTATCAAAACTAATTGGATTTCTAGCCAAGGTGTATATATAAAAGATTTTGAAAAAAAATTAGCCGCCTTCAATAATGTTAGATATTGTTTAACAACATCTAGCTGCACTTCAGCATTGCATTTATCAATTCTATCCCTTGGTCTTAAAAAAGGTGATGAAATATTATGTCCAAGCCTTACATTTATAGCGCCAGCAAACATGATAATTTTATCTCAGTTCAATTTAAAGATAATAGACATAGATGAAGACAGCCTTACAATTGATCCCAAACTTATATTAAGAAATTTAAGTAATAAAACTAAAGCAATATTAGTAGTCCATCAATTTGGTCATGCTGCTAAAATGGATGAGATAATGAAAATCGCAAAAAAAAATAATCTAAAGGTTATTGAAGATAATGCTGAAAGTATTGGAGGGTATTTCAAAAACAAAAAATTAGGCTCAATCGGTGACGTTGCTACTTTGAGTTTTTATGCCAACAAGATAATCACTACTGGAGAGGGTGGTGCAATCTTAACAAATTCAAAAAAAATATTTCAGAATTGTTTGGTTATGAGAGATCACGGCATGTCTAGAAAAAGAAGATATGATTTTATTACTTTAGGATTTAATTACAGAATGACTAATTTGCAAGCTGCTATTGGATTATCGCAGGTAATGGATATAAAGAAAATTCTTTCTTTAAGAAGGAAGCAACAAAAGCTCTATGAAGAAAAGTTAGCTAATAACAAAAATTACAAAATAAGAAGTTTTGCAAATTGGGTAAAGCCAGCTCATTGGTTAACTACAATAACACTGCAAAAACAAAAAGATAGAAATTTACTAATTAAGTTTTTAAAAAATAAAGGTATTGAAGCAAGGCCAATGGTTTTCCCTATTAATGAGTCCGAACATATAAAGAAAATTGAAAAAAAAACCTTTCCTATAGCAAAAAAAATTTCATACAGAAGCTTGCACTTGCCAAGCTCAACATCTTTAACGAAATCTCAAATAGAAAGAGTTTGTAATGGAGTTAACAGTTTTTTCAAATGAAAATCAAATATGCATTAATTTTATGTGGTGGAAAAGGAACTCGTTTGGGTAAAATCACAAAGAAAACTCCAAAACCATTGGCTAAATTTGGAAAAAAGATTTTTTTAGAATCTATAATAAGCCAACTAGTGAACCTAGATCTAGAAAAAATTTTTTTACTATGTAGATATAAAAAAGAAAAAATTTTTGATCTATATAATTCTAAAAAAATTAATAATACATACCTATATTGTATAGATGAAAAAAAATATTTAGGAACGGGAGGAGCAATTAAAAATATTTTAAAGAAATTAGATAATAAATTTTTAGTTTTAAATGGAGATAGCTTTTTTAATATTTCAATTAAAAAATTTTTAAAGCAAGATTTAAAAAAGCACTCTTTAATAAAAATAGCTTTAACAAATAATTCTTCTTACAAATCTAACAAAAAACTTGCCAACCTAAAATTAGGTAAGGGTAGAAAAATTTTCATTGAAGAAGGGGGAAGGTTAATGAATGCAGGAATATATCTATTGAAAAAAAAATCATTAAAAATAAAAGAAAAAATATTCTCTTTAGAAACAGATATTGTTGAAAAATATATTATTAAAAATAAGGTAGAGGGCTTTTTTCAAAATGCCAAGTTTATAGACATTGGCACAATTAAAAACTATAACTTTTTAAAAAAGAACTATAAAAAGATTTTAAAATGATTTTAGCTAAAACACCTTTTAGAATTTCTTTCTTTGGCGGAGGAACTGATTTTCCGGAATATTTTAACGAATATGGAGGACAGGTTATCGGAGGTACTATAAATAAATTTTGTTACAATTTAATAAGACATCTCCCTAACAGTTTTGAACACAAACATAGACTCTGCTGGTCTATAAATGAAGATATATTCAAAACAAAAGACATAAAACATCCTATGGTTAAAAAATTTTTAGAAAGTATAAAATCAAAGAATGGTTTTGAAATTTTTCACTTTTCTGATATGCCAGGAAGATCGGGTATCGGATCAAGTTCTGCTTTCTGCGTTGGGCTAATAAATTCCTATTTCAAACTAGTTAAAAAAAAAATTAGTAAAGAAAAACTAATTAAAGAAGGAATACATATAGAAAGAAAATTGTTGAAGCAACAAACTGGTCTTCAAGATATAGTTTGGGCTGTTCATGGAGGTTTTGGTAAAATTTTATTTAATAAAAAAAAAATTATTTATAAAAAATTAAAAATAAGTAAGAAAAATTTAAAAAAACTTCAGGATAATATAATACTCATCAATACCTATATTCCTCGATATTCTGACGCTATAGAAAAAAGTAAAATTGCGGTTATTAAACAAAATATTCAACATTATCATCAGCTCAAAGAATATGTTGATATAGCATCAAAAATACTGTCGGGATCAAATTTAGACAATTTTGGAGAGCTTCTTGGTGAATATTGGAACATAAAAAAAACCCTATCGAGCAATGTATCTAATTACAAAATTAATGACATCTATAGTGAGGCTGTCAAATGTGGAGCTGAAGGAGGTAAAATATTGGGTGCTGGTGGTGGTGGAATGATGTTAATTTATTGTCCTAAAAAGAGTCAAAAAAAAATTTTTGAAAGATTCAAAAAACACAAGCCAACAAAAATACAGTTTTGTGAAACTGGATCAGAAACTATAACTAAATTATGAAGATTCTAATAACTGGTGGTCTTGGATACATTGGGTCGTATTTTATAAATATACTTAAAGAATTTGATGAGTTTAAGGTCACAGTAGTTGACAATTGTAGGTTTGAACAAAATCCTAATTTTACCTCAGAATACAAAAATTTTTCTTTTGTTAAAGAAGATGTAAGAAAATTTAATGATATGAAAAAATATTACAATTCAAGTGATATAATTATCCCTCTGGCGGGGCTTGTGGGTGCTCCATTATGCGAGAAATTTCCAAAAGAAGCTGTTGAAACTAACCAGACTGCTATTAAAGAAATGGTAAGTTGCCTTTCAAAAAACCAAAGTATAATAATGCCAGTTTCAAACAGCGGTTATGGGGTTGGTCAAAAAAATAAATTTTGTGATGAAAATTCCTCATTATATCCGGTAAGTATTTACGGAAAAACTAAAGTTGAAGCGGAAAAACATGTTGTTGAATTTGGTAATAGTATAAGTTTTAGATTGGCAACAGTTTTTGGTGTTTCACCTCATCGAATGAGAACTGATTTGATGGTTAATAATTTTACTTTAATAGCATATCAACAAAAAAAATTAAAATTATATGAGCCAAACTTTAGAAGAAATTTTGTTCATATATCTGATGTTGCTAAAGCATTTAAGTTTGGAATAGATAACTTTTCAAAAATGAAAAATAACATTTTCAACTTAGGCCTGGATAGTGCAAATATAACAAAGAAAGAATTATGTGAAAAAATAAAAAATATTCATCCTAAATTTGACTATGAGATAATTCGTGGAGTCAAAGATCCGGATCAGAGAGATTACTTCGTTTCAAATGAAAAAGTTAAAAAATTTGGTTTTCAGGCTTCCTATAATTTAGAACAAGGTATAAATGATCTATTAAAATTTTACTCAGCTAATAGAAACTCAAAATGATAAATAGTTTAATAAAAACCAAAGTTCCTTTTGTAATTGCTGAAGCGGGTGTAAATCATAATGGTTCCATAAAAATAGCAAAAAAACTTGTGGACATTGCGGTTAAAGCCAAAGCTGATGCAATAAAATTTCAAACATTTAATACTGAAAGGTTAATTTTAAAAAGTGCTCCTAAAGCAAAATATCATAAAAAAACTACGGGTTCTGATAAAAAACTTTCTTGGTACAATTTGTTAAAATCACAAGAGATGGATATTGGGATGCATAAAAAACTTATAAATTACTGTAAGAAGAAAAAAATTATATTTTTAAGCACGCCTTATGATGAAGAAAGCTCAGATGTTCTTGAAAAGTTAAAAGTTAAAATTTTTAAAGTTGCATCCACAGATAACAATAACTCTTTTTTGTTAAAGCACCTGGCCAGGAAAAATAAGTTAATGATAATTTCAACAGGTATGATGACAATGAGTGAACTTGAGGACTCCCTTAAACTTTTAAAAAAACACAATAGTAAAATTATATTAATGCATTGTACTTCTTCTTATCCTTGTGAGAGTAAAGATGCTAATATTAATTTGATAGAACAATATATTAAAAAATTCCCTTTTAAAGTCGGTTTTTCCGATCACACATTGGGGAGTACCGCATCAATTCTTGCATTAGCTAAAGGCGCAAGAATTTTTGAAAAACATTTTACTTTAAGCAAAAAAATGAAGGGTCCAGATCATATTATGTCATTAGATCCAAATGAACTTAAAAATTACGTTAATGATTTAAAAAATGCATACAAAATGCTAGGCAGTAAAAACAAAAAAGTTTTCAATTCTGAAAACGAAAATTATAATAAATTGAAAAAAAAAATTGTTACTAAATTTTTTTTATCGAAAAATACTAAGATTAAAAGAAATATGTTAACAGCTAAGAGAGCTAACGGAGGTATCTCTGTTAGCAGTTTAAAGTTTTTTATTGGAAAACATACAAGATTGAATCTCAAGCCGAATATAGTTCTAAAAAAAACACATTTAAAATAGTTTTTTTAGTTTATCTAAATTTACAAAAATTTTTTTCAGTGCATAAATCAAGCCAATTGAGCTATTAGTACTGGTCAGCTACACGCGTTACCGCGCTTCCACATCCAGCCTATCAACGT
>MDSW01184523.1_pt1 | contig 16247 bp, 17 predicted proteins | sample 811171 | NCBI WGS metagenome assembly MDSW01 (sample SAMN05326641, study PRJNA326480) | marine metagenome | isolation source: seawater | place: Atlantic Ocean: North West | collected 2012
ACATGATCACAAAATAAATTAATTTCATCTTTTAGATTTTTTTCATCTAACAACATTTTATTTTCGTCAAAATTCCCCTGTATAAAGCCTTTTGTATATATCGAATTAGTTTCTTTTAAACTAACTGAGCTGTTTATTCCAATACCAGCTAAAGGAGCCTGAAAAATATTTTTGGTTTCTTCTAGCTCTTTTCCTTTAAAATAATAACCTATCTTATTAGGAAATGATTTTGCAATATCTTCTATCATTAGTAAATATTTAGATCTAAATATATTTGAATCAATATCATTTAATCCACTATCAAATATCATAACTATCTCTGCACCAGAATTTAGTTGTAATTTAATATTTAACTTTAATAGTGGTATCAAAATATCATTAAGAAAACCTAGATGAAAATCTTCAATTTTAATTAACGGTTTTTTTTTATTTGTAGCAAAGCGCAATAATGTCCACGGACCTCCTACAAAACCGATTAGGCTTTTTGAATTTGGTAAAATTTCTCTTGTTAATTTTATTGCTTTACTCTGAAATTCTAAATGATCAATTGCAGCATTAATATCTGTATAATTTTTATAATTATCTTTTGTAATATAATCTTCAAAAATAGGCCCTGGATTAAATTTTAAATTCATTCCTAAGCCTTCAAGGATAAATAAAATGTCACTAAATAAAATTGCTAAATCAAAATCAAATTCTTTAACTGGACCGTAAGCAACTTCACTAGCTAATTCAGGATTTTTACATAATTGTTCGAATGAATATTTTTCTTTTAATTTCTTATAATGACTGTGATATCTTCCTGCTTGTCTCATAAACCAAATAGGAGGTGTTTTTTGATCTAAACATTTTAGAGAATTTTGAAACAGTATATTTGACATGCTGAGCTATTATATTAGATTAAATTATGAGTCATTTAATAAATCATTTTTCCAAGAACTATAAGATAATGCAATACTTAATTTATTAGGGTCAGTAATAGTTTTTTTAATTTCCTGATATGTATTTCCTGGACCACATGCATGATTTGCTTGAATAATATCAGGAAAATTTTGAATAGCATATTCAAAGGCGGATGAACTCATCCAATAAAAATATTTTTTAGTATTTAATTTTTTTTCAATTGGCTGTTTAAGCAAATCATAAGTAGCAATTGTTTTTTTAATTTTGCTTATTGGAGCATTTGAATGAGTTAATTTTATCCAAGGATTAGAAGTTAGAGAATCAATATTTGCTTCTAAGTTTTCTCCCATTCCGTCTGCTGTTCCATTAACCCAAATACCCCTTCTTGTTAAATGTTTCCAAGTTTTTATACCGCTTGTCCATATGATATTGCTATCATGAATTTTGACATTTTCTGGTATAGAAGATTTTCTTGCTATCCAAATACAATGTTTTCGTAGAGCATTAATTTTACTGATGCTTTCTTTGATTTCTTTTCTAAAAAATAATTTATTATCTTTTAAGGACTCGGGGTATAAATTTTTTATTGAAATTTTTTCTTTTTTCAAAATATTATTTTTGTATTTTCCCCAATTTGAAAATTTTTGTCCATTATCTGTTTCACCCTTTTCTGATTTCATAAGACCAAAAAACATTGGGAAAAAACTTACACCTATTTTTTGATGACATCCTCCACCATATTTTTTTAAAATTTCTCTCTCATGATTTACACATTCTATTGTCATTGTATCTGAAATTTTTTTTAAAATTTCAATTATTTCATTATTATCTTTTCTCACTTCAATTCCCAAGGCTCCTTGGCCGGGAGATGTTGGATTTTGTGATAAAGGAGTAATAGTCCAAAGACATTCATTTATTTTTTCTTTAATATTTTTAGATAAATTATTAAATTGATCCATATTACTATGTATTAATCGATCAATAGCAGCTTTGGCAACAACCATACAATCTTCATGGCCTAAAATAAATTTTTCAAATCTAGTTGGAATATTACCTCTAATATCTTTAAAAAAAATTTTTTTACAATTAAAAGGTAAATACTCTTTTATAAATTCATTAAGATTATAGATCCTTCTTGGAGAAGATGATAAAACAGAAATAGATTTAGATTTATTAATTTTTTCTATATTATTTTTTTTTACAAATAATATATCTCTTTGATCTGCTCTTTCTAAAGATCCGCCTAAAAATGTTTCTCTACCAAGATCAAGTGGGAGATCCTTCCAGGAATGAACTGCTATATCGCATTCATTTTTAACTAAATCACTTCTTAAATCATCTGTAAAAACTCCGACATTTTCCATTTTAGATAGAGGAGTCTTTAAATCAATATCACCTGCTGTTTTTTTTGTAATATATTCTATGTCAATATTAGGAAATTTTTCTTTTATTCGCAAACCAACCTGATTTGCTTGAATTATTGCTAAATCACTTTTTCTTGATAGTATTTTTATTTTTTTTAATTGTTTCATGAAATAATATATTTTGTAATATCATCAACTTAATATAAATCGCATATAAAAGAGATATCAAAACTTAAATAAAAATCATAAAAAATATAATATTCTTAGGCTGCGACCTTAAAACTTCTAAAAAACTGTATTTATTGATAAATTTGCCCTAAATATAACCAATGGATTATAATTTATTTTTTAAAAATGAATTGAAAAAGTTTAAAGATCAGGGTCTTTATAGAAATTTCAGAGAAATAGATCGCCCTATCACTAAATTTCCTAAAGCTGATGAAACCAATATTGATAACTCTCGTGATGTAGAAGTTTGGTGTACTAATGATTATCTTAATATGAGCCAACATCCAGAAGTTGTTAATAAAACTGTCAAGACATTACTTGAATTAGGTACTGGATCAGGTGGTACTCGTAATATTTCAGGCACAACTTCCTATCATGTAGCCTTGGAAAAGCGATTAGCTGATGTTCACAATAAAGAAGCTGCATTACTTTTTGCCTCAGCATATACAACAAATCAATCTACTTTGTGGCTTTTAGGGAAAAAAATAAAAGATCTTCAAATTTTCTCAGATGAACTTAACCATGCTTCATTAATTCAAGGAATTAAAAATAGTAATTCAGATTGTCACATATTTCATCACAATGATGTTGAGCATTTAGAAGAATTATTAAAAAGTGTTGACCCTCAGCTTCCTAAATTAATTGTTTTTGAAAGTTTATATTCTATGGAGGGAATAAGAGCTCCAATTAAGAAGATTGTTGAATTAGCAAAAAAATATAATGCTCTTACTTATCTAGATGAAGTTCACTCCGTGGGCCTTTACGGAAAAAATGGAAAAGGAATTGCTGTAGAAATGAACGTTGATCAGGATATAGATATAATTAATGGTACTTTAGCAAAAGCATATGGACAAATGGGTGGATATATTGCAGCTAATCATGAAATAATTGATTATGTAAGAAGCTTTGCACCAGGCTTTATATTCACAACATCTATTTGTCCTTCAATTGCAGCTGGAACATTAAAAGCTATTAATATAGTTTCAATGGCTGAACAACTTAGAATAAAGATTCATCAAAATGCAGCGCTCATTCGTCAATTACTAGATTCTATTGCAATACCTTATATTGATTCTGATAGCCATATTGTAGCTGTATTAGTAAATGATCCATTTCTTTGTAAAAAAGTTTCAAAGGAATTAATTGATGTATATGGAATATATGTTCAACCTATATTTTTCCCTACAGTTCCTAAAGGCTTAGAAAGAATAAGAATTACAGTCACTCCTAAACATCGAAAAGAGCATATAGAAAATATGGTTATGGCCCTAGACAAAGTTTGGACAAAATTAAGTCTACCCAGAAGGAATACAAAAAATATACTTAACAGATAGCTAGGGTAAAATCGGTGTCCTTTTTCTTTTTGCACCAATACCATGCATTAAAACTGCAAAAGTAATAATTATTCCTCCAATTATAACTGTCAAACTTGGAACTTCATTAATTCCAAAAATTGGCATCCATACCCATAATACTCCTCCCACTACTTCCATCAAAGATAGTAAAGCTAATTCTGCTGAAGGTAAATATTTGGCACCTAAACTATAAAGAATTAATCCTGATGCGACTAATCCTCCATGCAATAAACTCAAATAAGAATTTTTTAAAGGCATTTCAGTAAAAGATCCAAAATTTAAATCTAATATAATAAGGGAAAAGATAGAGCAAAAAATTCCTGCCATAACAACTGTTGTAAATTTAGGGGTTTCGGGTTTCCAACGAATTGTAACAGTATAAAGAGCAAAAGCAGTAGCAGAAATAAAACCTAGAATCGCACCTAATGCACTTCCAGATATTGTATCATTCATAATCATAATACAAACACCAATAAAAGCTATTACCATTGAAATTAATGTAGATCTTCTAAGTATTTCTCCTAAAACAAAATATCCTACTATTGCTGCAATAAACGGCATTGCAGCAAGCATAAATAATGTAACAGCTGCGGTAGTCATAGTAATAGAATATATAAAACCAATAAAAGCTATGCTTAAAAAAATTCCACCCAAGATTCCAGAAATTCCAATTTTTAAAAAATTTTTATAAAAATTAAATCCCTCTGTAATAAATAAATAAAAAATTAGGATACAAGCAATGGCTATTCCTCTATAGAATAAATATTCGAAAACATATTCATTCGCTGAAGTCATGTATCGAACAGTTACTGCACCAAAACTCCAAAATAATCCTGCCATAAAAACTAAAATAAAGGCATAAAAATAAGGGAATTCTTTTTGACTGTTTTTAAAAAACATAATGAAGATAAAATAAATACATGTTTTTTTTAAATGTGAAATCAAATAATTAACTAATCTTTTATTTTAATCCCTGATTTTATTTCGGTAGAAATAGTTACTTTTGATTTATTATCTTTTATTGAAACAGTTGGGCTATTTTGAGCAATATTATGGCTACTACAGCCAATAAAAATAAAAATAATTAATAATAATATTAATTGCACGTTCCAATTGAACCAAGAGCACATGTTCGTCCATCAACCCAAATAGCGCCAGATAAATTTGCCTCCTCAAATATAGCGCCTGTAATATTTGCTCCAGTTAAATTTACTTCATACAAATTTGCTCCCTTAAAAGAAGAGGAAAAAAGATTTGCTCCTTCAAAATTAACTTTAGCTAAATTTGAATTATTAAAATTAGCATTATTACAGTTTGCATATTGCAGGTTAGAAGCAAATAAATTGGAATTATTAAAGTTGGTAAAAATAAAGTTACCATAAGCCATATTTGTATTATTTATTTGAGATTTTTCTAAATTAGCTAAAGCTAAATTTACACCTGCCATTTCTGCACTTGCTAATGAAACTCCTGATAAATCCAAACTTTCAACAAAATTGCAGTTTGTCCAATCTACTTCATTTGTTGGTTGATCGTTACAAGCCGCGAAGGAATTAAAACTAGTTAAAAAAGTAAGTAAAAAAATAAATTTTATCATTTTTGCCATATTTCAAAATAATATTACTTTATGTTTTATTTATGACTAAATTATCTTGAAGTTAATTTAAGCTCAATTCTTCTGTTTTGCTGAAGTATTTCATTCGAATCCCCCTCTGCAAGTGGATAAAACTCCCCATAACCCGCAGCTGATAATCTATTTGGAGGGAAGCCTAAATCAAGTAAAAGTTTTAATACTGAATTAGCTCTTGCCGTGGAAAGTTCCCAGTTAGATGGGTATTGTATAGTGTTTATTGGTCTTTTATCAGTATGACCTTCCACTTGTATAATCCAATCTATTTCACTAGGAATTTCGTTTGTGGTATCTTTTAAAGTAATTCCAATTTGTTTCAATTTCTCCATACCGGCATATTGTAGATTTGCTGATGCTGAGTCAAATAATAGTTCTGATTCAAAAATAAAGCGATCACCAACAATTTTAATATCTTTTCGATCTCCTAATACATTCTTTATTTTTCCAAAAAACTCAGAGCGATATTTTTGTAATTCAAAAACTTTGGATGTAAGGGCCTTGTTTAATCTTTCTCCAAGTACCTCAATTTTTAAATCCTTGGTAATAAGATCCTGCTCACTAGACTCTAATGCTGCATTTAAAATATTTATTTCATTTTTTAACACATCTATCTCATCAGTTAAAAACTCAACCTGCTTTAAAGTTTGTGATGATCTTAATTTCAAGTTTTCTATTGTCTCAGAAGATTGATTTTGAATTAAAGACTTTTCTTCTTGTGATAAATTTAAACTTTGACTCAGTTCAGATATTTTTTTCTCTTGTGATAGATTTTTATCCTCACCTATAGTTAAAATGCGATTTAATTCTGATATTTTACCCCTTAAATTAAAAATTGTATTATCTTTTTCAACTAAATTAAGATTTAATTCAGCTAGTTCTGCATTTTTGGACCGAATAGCTTCTAATTGTTCAATTAAAGAAGCATCTTTTAAACCTAAACTATCATTAATAGCTAATAAATCATTAGTTATTTGTTGGTATTGCTTTATCTTATTTTGTAGAGCTTCATCTTTTTCATACAATAAAGTATTTAATGAAATTAATTCATCATTTTTCTTTTTTATAGCTTCTAATTGTTCAACCAAACCTGCATCTTCTAAACCTAAACTCTCATTAATAAATAATAAATTATTATTTAATTTATTTAGTTCATCTATATTATTTTGTAATTCTAATTTATTAATACTTAATTCTTTATTTTTAATTTGTAATGCTTCTTGACTAAGTGCTAATTGGTTATTAGCTAAGTCTAAATCTTTATTCAATTCATTGAGTTGTTCAATTCTATTAGCTAAAGCCTTGTTAATTCTATCACCTAAGCCCTCTGTTTTTAGTGAGGTTATCTCTGCGCCTTCATATATTTCAAGAGCTTTTGCTACAATCCTAAGTTCATCCAATAGATCTTTTATTTGATCACTTAAAGCAAAAATATTCTGTTCTTGAATAAACAATTCAGATTCTTTTTTAGCAATATCTGATTGCAAACTCTGCGAATATAATTCTTGCTTTTTTAAATCAGTTTCAGTTTCTTGAAGGGACTTAAGAGCAGATTGCTTATCTTGAGATTCGATAATAAGTATTTTGGATAACTCATTAATTTGTTTTCTTAAATCTTGTAATGCTTTATCACGACCAGTTAAAGCATCACTCAAATATATTTGAGATACAGTAAAAACCATAAGAACAAAAATAATTACTATTAATAATGTTGCTAATATATCGACGAATCCAGGCCAAATATTGTTCGACTCACTTAATCGATAGCGTATCGATCTTGCTGACATAAATTATTTATTTTTTAGTTTAGATAAAAGTTCCTGTATGCTCTTATCTATATTTTTGAAATATTTTTTTGTTTCTTTATCTAAAATACCCTCTTTAGTAAGTTGGTTTGTTAATTTATGCATATCAGATTGAGTATTTAATTGTGTTGATAAGAAATTAGATAGTTTTTTATCTTGATCTTTATTATTCTTGTTTAATTCTTTCATCTGTTCAGAAAAAGATTTTATATAATTAAAAATCTGGCTTTGATTTTGAGAAGTTTCTTTCAAAACATAAACTAAATTCTGTAAATTATCATAAATATTTTGCATTGCTAAACGAGTAGCGTCATCTGAAACATTGGTGTTAATAAAATCAGGAGAGCTATTACTTTGTATAGTTTTTTCAATAAATTGAGTAAATTTATTCTGAGCTTGTCCTAAATTTAAATCAAGAAAACCTAAAATCAATGAACCTGCTAAACCTAAAAGTGAACTACTAAAAGCAATGCTCATTCCTTGCAAAGGTGCATTCAGTCCGTCCTTTAAACTATTAAAAAAACCTGCTACATTTGTATCATCAATACCAAGTCCGCTTATCACATTGCCTACTGAACCAATTGTTTTTAAAAGTCCCCAAAATGTTCCAAGAAGACCTAAAAAAACAAGAAGTCCAACTAAATATCTTGAAGTTTCTCTTATGCTCAATAAAGCCATATCAACATTTTCCAATATCTTTTCAATTTTTGAACTTTTAAAAGTATATTGAGAGTTATTTTCATGTACTTGCTGCATTAAATTTTGCAAAATTGGTGATGCATTTAAAAAAACTTGTGGTGACTTATGTATATTAAAATTTGCTAAACATGAGTAATCGCTATTGAGTTTAGATAATTGGTAAATATTAAAAAATAATCCAAATAATAATGACAAACAAATTATTAAATTAATATAAATATTAGATAGAAATGATGATTGTAAAATTGGATAAAGAAAAACAACTACCAATAGGATTAAAAAAAGAAAAACTCCTGCTCTTATTAGATACTGACTAAGTGATCCTTGCATAAATTCCTCTATCTCTTTATTCCATATACTAAATTTATTTTCAAATTAAGGCAGATATTAGAAAAAAGCTATTTTAATTATAAATATAATTACGAGTTAAAGGTAAATTATTGATATTTTTAGCAATTTGAATTTGATAAACAACATTTCCCATATTAATAAAAGAATATTTGCTAATGAGTAAGTAAAACTCCCACATTCTTAAAAATCTACTATCATACATTTTTCTAATTTTTTCTTTATGTTTCATAGTATTCTTATACCAATGATTTAGTGTGTGTGCATAGTGCATTCTCAAAACTTCTATGTCAGTAATATTTATGTTATATGTTTCTGAAACTTGCATAATTTCCGATAATGAAGGAATATAGCCACCTGGAAATATATATTTTCTAATCCATGGACTAGTGGAAGTTGGCTTTCCTCTCTGTCCAATTGTATGAAGAAGAAATATTCCAGAGTCTTTTAATAAATTATATGTTTTAGATAAAAAAATTGGAAAGTACTTAACACCTACATGCTCAAACATACCAACTGATACTATTCTATCATAATAATTTGTTTCATGTCTGTAATCTTGAAGGGCGAAAGTTACTTTTTCATTTAAGCCTTCTTCTTGAGCTCTTTTTTTTGCTGTGGCAAATTGATTTTCTGATAGAGTAATTCCTTTGACTTTAGCTCCAGTATCTTTTGCAATTTGTATTGCCATTCCACCCCAACCACATCCGATATCTAAAACTGACATTCCTTCTTTAATTTGCAATTTTTCAATAATATGTTTTTTTTTATCTAATTGTGCCTGATCTAAATCTATGTTTTGATTGTGAAAATAAGCACATGAATATTGCATGTCTTTATCTAAAAATAAACGGTACATATCTTCATTTAAATCATAATGATGCGCAACATTCTTTTTAGATTTTATTAACTCATTTACTTGTTGAAATGGTTTAAAAATTCCATAAACTTTTTCATAAAATTTAAATACAGGATTGTGATATAAATAATCCTCATAAGCTGATGTTATAATGTGTAAAAAATCATCTAATGTTCCTTCTTCAATAATTATATCTTCATCCATATATCCTTCACCAAGATAAAGACTAGGGTTGCGAAACAATTTTCTTTCAATTGATTTACTAGATAAGCGTATTTTGCAGTAAGGTTCATTAGATCCATAGGAATGAAGTTTTCCTTTACTATCAACAACATCTAGTTTGCCTTTAAATTTTATATTTTTTAAAATCGAAAAAAGCATAAAGTTAATATATAAAATATTATATTTTTTGATCTTAAAATATCTTTAATGAAAGTCAATAATTGTAAACAAGAAAGCTATACAAAAATAATTGAGTTAACTAAAATTAAAACTAAAACTAAGCTGCAATACGACGATTTTTTTGAGCTTCTTTTTCTTTTTTCAATTCTCTTTCATCAATGTACGCAATATCACAATGGGCTTTGCAGTAAGGCTTACCAGCAACATTAATTTCTTCACAAAAGTGAAAATCTTTTTCTTGCGGATCACCAATTGGCCACTGACAACTTGAAAAAGTATGAGTTACTTTATTTTGTCTTAAATAATTCTTAATAATTGACATCTATATACCTTTAAAATTTGGAAATAATTTATGTTCAGCGACTTTATATGTCTTGGAAAGAAATGAATCAATAATCAAATAAAAAAAATTGTTATTTATCAATATGTTGGAATAATCTATTATATATAGCACTATATATAGTAACTAATAACTTTTTTATAAATGTCAAAAAACGAATCGGTATAACTTTTTTAAATTAAGAGAATAATTATTATATAACCTAACAAAAACACAAGGAAAGATTTGACACATAAACTTAGTGTTAATTTAGATTTTGCTGGTTTTCTAAGAAAAATAAAAATTACAATAATGGTCCAAAAAAAAAGCAGGATACTCCAACCAGTCAAAATAGCATAATAAAAATCTTTTTCCATTAAGTCATAGTTTTAAAAAGGTCATAAAAAACTTTTTTATCTTGAGCGCCAAATAATACAATTTTTTTGTCTACAATAAAACAGGGAACGCTTTTAATTCCTAAATTCTGAGCTTGAATTTGCTCACCTAGCAGATTTTCTTTATCTTCATCAGAACTTAAATAATTCAAAGTATTCTTATCATAAATATTATGTTGTTTGGCAATTTTAATTAATTCATTTAGATCGCCAATATTGTTTCCTTCAATAAAGTAAGAATAAAACAAAGTTTGTAAAACGGTTTCCTGTTTTTTTTCTAAAAATGCCAAAGCAAGAAGTTTGTGTGAAGCAAAAGAATTTGGAGTTTTGTTTATTTTATCAAATTGAAAATAGATTTTATTATCAACTCCAACTTGATAAATTTTTTTATAAATTTCTTGAGCTTTCTCCTCACTTCCAAATTTTGTTTTTAAGTAATCTTTTCTATTCATTCCTTCTAATGGCATATCAGGATTTAATTGGAATGGTCTCCAAATAATTTCAAAATTTAATTTTGTAAAATTTTTAATTGATGAATAAAATTTATTATATCCAATATAGCACCATGGACATATTGTGTCAGAATAAATATCTATAGTAATTGTTTTTTTCAGATCAGGCTCTTTTACATATAAATAGTTGATGATAATCTTCAGCTATAAAAAATTCTTTAAATGGGGCTATTTCAGTAACAATATTGTTTTTCATAGATAATTGTTTTAATTCTTTAGATTTTTTAGCTTCTTCTAATTGAATATTGTCATAACAAAAAATTATAGATCTATATTGAGTTCCTATATCTGGTCCTTGACGATTTAATTGAGTTGGGTCATGAGAATCCCAAAAATAATTTAGAATTTCCAAAAATGATATTTTATTTTCATCAAAATCAATTTTAACAACTTCAGCATGATTTGTGTTTCCTTTACAAACTTCCTCATATGTGGGATTATTTGTGTGTCCTCCAGAATATCCTACCTCAGTATTAATTACACCATCAAGTTTTCTATACAATTCTTGAATTCCCCAAAAACAACCTGCACCAATTAAAGCTTTTTTCATAATAATTAAGATATATAGAGTAATTTAAAATTCATTCAAATACGAACCTATTATTATGAGTTATAAAATAATAAATAAGCATAAAATACATAATGGTTTTTTTAAATTAAATGAAATAACCTTTAAACATAAAAAACATGATGGTTCTTGGAGTCCAGAGCTTAAAAGAGAGGTTTTTGGAGGAGCACACGTTGTAACTATTTTACCATATGATCCCAATAAAAAGAAAATTTTACTAGTAAGTCAATTCAGAGTAGGAACTTTAAAAAGAAAAGATGATCCAATAATGCTTGAAATAGTAGCTGGTATGGTTGATCAAGGCGAAACAGAAGACACAGCAGCTAGAAGAGAATGTTTAGAAGAAACAGGATGCAGCCCTAAAAAATTAACCAAGATCTTATCATATTATCCGGCACCGGGCTCGTCAGAATCTTATTATCATTTGTATTTTGCAGAAATTGATTCATTTGACGGTAATAAAATTTTAGGTCAAGAAAGTGAAAATGAAGATATATTGGTGTGTAGCTATACGCTGGAGCAAATAAAAGATTTAATTAGTAATAAAAAAATAATTAATGCTGCTACTCTTATAGCTCTACAGTGGTTTTTTTCAGAATTAGATAAAAACTAAGTTCCTAAACCCTCAACAAATGGTTGTATTAATTCTCTACAAATAACTGATAAACTTATGGTGTTCATGTCAATATCAAAAGTTTGATATTCCTGGCATTCATATACTTCTTTATCTTTTTGTAAAACAGTTACAAAAAACATAATTGTCATACCATTCGCAACTTCTAATGTTGATGTATCATATGCTTTTACTTCAAAGCCACTGTCTATTAAATCTTTATAAGTAAAATCACTATCACTCCATTGATCAGTTATATTTTCTGCGACAAGTTTATTACTGATAAATAAAATTATAATTAAAATTAAAAATTTTTTCATATTTAATTTTTTCTTAACCAATCTATTACATTATAAACATTATTTTGTGGTGGAAAAATTGGATAAAATACATTTACAATCTTAGATTGTTCTATGATTAATGTAACTCTTTTTAAATAAGTTTTTTTATTAATGGTAAATGTAGGTAAACCAATACTATTAGCAAATTTTAAATCAAAATCACTTAATACATCATAAGGTATTTTTAATCTTAAGGTCATTTCTTTAATATCAGAAATATTTTGTGTGGATATGCCCACTGGAATAGCATTTAATTTAATTAGTTCGTCATATTCATCTCTAAATGAACAAGTTTGAAGCGTACAACCTTTAGCTCCTGGTATAGAGTTCCATTTTTTTGGCAAAGGTTTTTTAGGGTTTCCAGTCATAGGAAAACAATAAATTATTAACTTAAAAGTATCATTTCTGTTTAATTTGAGAAAATTGCCATCTTGATTTAGCAAGGAAATATTAGGAATTAAAGAATTAATCAAATGGTTGCAAGCACCATCATTTTCAGGAATATGAAGATTTGGTGGTAAATTTGCAAAATTCATAGTTACATTTTTTTTCTATTAGTAATAATGTATTAAATATAAAAAAAATTACAATAATATTATGTCAAAAATTAAACCAATATCTAGTATGACTACTCCTCGTTTTGCTGATGTAGCAACTTTTTTTCGATTGCCAGTTGTGAAAGATCTAAATAAATTAGATTATTGTATTTGTGGTGTTCCTTGGGATGGAGGAACAACCAATAGACCGGGTGCAAGACATGGTCCAAGAGAAATTAGAAACTCATCATCTTTAGTTCGTTTATATCATCCGATTTCATTAAAAAGCCCTTATGATAAATTCAATGTTGCTGATATTGGTGATTGCCCTGTTAATCCAGCTGATTTACAAGACTCTTTAAAAAAAATTGAAGAATTTTATAAAAAAATTGATAATTCAAAAACAATTCCAATTACAATTGGAGGAGATCATCTAGTTAGCTTACCTGTTTTAAGAGCTTTAAAAAAAGATAAACCCATAGGTTTATTTCAATTTGATTCACATACTGATACCTACGATACTTATTTTGGTGGTTTTAAATATACGCATGGAACTCCTTTCAGAAGAGCTATTGAAGAAAATATAATTGATCCCAAAAAATATGTCATGCTTGGAATAAGAGGTTCTTTATATCATCCAGACGATTTACTTTGGGCAAGAGAACAAGGAGTTACAATAATTACGATTGATGATTATTATAAAATGGGTTTTGAAAAAGTTATAGAAAAAATTTATGATGTTTTACATGAAGTTCCAACATATTTAACCTTTGATATTGATGGTATAGATTCAACTTTTGCTCCTGGTACTGGAACTCCTGAAGTAGGTGGTTTTAATGTTCGTGAGTCTCAAACAATTATTAGGGCTTTAAATAGGATTGATTTTATTGGAGCTGATGTTGTAGAAGTTTCTCCACCTTTCGATATTAACAATATGACATCACATGTTGGAGCCACAATGGCTTTTGAAATTTTATGTACAATGACAAGAACTAATTAATCAAAACTAAAATTTAATAAAATCATTTCTTAATCGCATAACAATTTTTGATTTATATTTATTACCCTTTCGTAAAATTGGTGAAGGAAAATTTGGATGATTAATTGCATCTGGAAATATCTGAGGTTCAAAACAAATACCAAAATTTTTTCCATATGATTTTCTATATTTTCCATGATATTTTTCTTCCATCATATTTCCAGTGTATATTTGCATACCTTTTTGATTTGTATAATATTCAACACCCATTCCGGTTATATTAGAAAAAACTGTTGCGTTAGGTTTATTAGAAATTTTTTTTCTTAAAACATAATTATGATCTATGCCACCTTCATTAAGTAATTTTTTTAAAATATTTCTTGAATTATTGAAATCAAATTTTGTATTTTTTATATTTAACAACTTTCCAGTTGGAATAGAATCTTTATTTATCTCACAAATATAATCTGAATTTATATTTATTTTATGATTTAAAATATTTTGATAATATTTTTTATGTCCATGAAAATTCCAATAATTATGATTAGTTAAATTAATAATTGTATCTTTGTCACTTGTAGCCTCAAAACGGATTTCAAATTCATTCTTATTATTAAATGAATAAATAGCTTTACAATTTAAATTTCCAGGATAATTTTCTTCAAGATTCTTTGATTTATATGTCATAACACATTCTAAAGAATTATTTTTTTTATTGATTTCCTCTATTTTCCATATTTTTTTATTAAAACCTTCTTTGCCACCATGAAGATGATGGCGAGGTATGTTTTTATACAATGTATATTTTTTTTTATTCAATATAAAACTTGCATTAGATATTCTATTACTTACTCTTCCAACAATGCAATTAAAATAACCACTAGAAATTTTGCATCCTTTTAAATCTTTATAACCTAATATAACATCCTCGGTATGTAATGAATTATTTATACAAGGTATTGAAACTCTATGAATATAACCCCCTAAATTAAAAAAAATAATTGAAAAATTATTTCTGTTTATAAATTCTATAGAATGGATGTTTTTGTTTTCTACAGTACCAATTTTTTTTTTTAAAATTTTCATTTAACTTGATTAACTGATTTACTTTTTAATCTAATTATTTATAACTAAAAAAACTAATCTTCTTTAGTATCAAATCCTCCAAAATCCTTGAATAAATTTGTGTCCCCAAATATATCTCCATAATCTTTATTCCCTCCTAACTCTCCCCCTTCTAAAGATTTTTCATCAACTGCTTCTGCATTTTTTTGAAGTAATTTAAGTTGATCAGAAAATTTAGATTTTTTTTCACTTTCTGCAGCGGCTACACACTCAGATCCATACAAACCATTTTTGACGATTTGATTAAAGCCAAAAATTCCCACAATTAACAAAAATAGGATTAAATATATTGATTTTGGAATTCTAAATGATCTTTTTTCTTCTTTTTTTAAACGACTATCTTTAGTTTCTTCATAAAGTAGTAGGTTTTGTTTTTCCTTTTTCTTTTTATCCTCACGTCTTCTTAAAACTTCATAAATAATCGCAGCTATTAAGGTTATTGCAATAATCACTAAAGCAAGTGCACTTATTGCAGGACTAATACCTAGTCTAACCTTTGATGCTATTACTGTAGTTAATGTCTGTTCAGACAAAATACTAAAAACTGTTGTATTATAATTTTCAAAAGAAGCTAAAAAAGCAATAACTGCCGAGGAAGCTATTGCTGGCATTAAATAAGGAATTAAAATTTTAAAAAATACTTGCGTTTGGCTGGCACCTAAATCAAGCGCCGCTTCTTCTTGTGTTTGATCAAATCTTTGCAATCTAGCTACAAAAATTAAAAAACAATATGTTGAGATAAAACATGTTTGACCTAAAATGGTTAAAAATATTCCATTTCTTCCTAAGTCAGCAATAAATCCTTCTCCACCAATAGTTGCAATTCGATCCCAGAGAACAACAGTAGAAATTCCTATTATAACTCCGGGAAATAAAACTGGCATTATAGATACAGAATAAAAAATAGTTCTTAATCTACTATGGACTTGAGTTAAAACAATAGCGGCAGCCATACCGATAGGAACTGATAATAAAACTACTCCTAATCCTATCATTAAACTTTTTATTAAACCATCATGTAATCTCCAATCTGAAGCTAAACCAGCCAAATGCTGACCATCATAGGCAATTTTTCCCTCATTAAACCATCTCCAGCTAAAACATTCCCAAGGAGTAATTGAAGGAAACTCAGCAGAGTTAAAAGCTGTTACACTCATTATTAGAAGTGGGCCAAATAAATATGTGAAAAATATAAAAATATATATTCCTAGTAAGGCATTCATTAAATGACCAGACTTCATCTGATTATCTCACCTATTTTAACTTTGA
>MDSW01148502.1_pt1 | contig 16245 bp, 18 predicted proteins | sample 811171 | NCBI WGS metagenome assembly MDSW01 (sample SAMN05326641, study PRJNA326480) | marine metagenome | isolation source: seawater | place: Atlantic Ocean: North West | collected 2012
CCTTGGTATAGAATGTTTGCCAATGCAAACAAATTTTTTACTTAATTGAAGGAAATATTATGAAAGCTTTATCTATTTTACTTACAATTTTTATAACATCTTTTTCATTTAATGTCTTAGCATTGAATGATGATCAAGAACTTGAATTTACTGGCGCTGTAAATGATGGTGATTTAAAAACTGTTAAAAGATACATCGAAACTACTGATGTAAATATCGATGATAGTTATTTTGCATGGACACCATTTCTCATGACTGCTGCAAAAAATCAACTTGAAATTATGAAATATCTTGTTAGCAAAGGAGCAGACATATCATATACGCACCCAATTACTAAATTTAATGCACTTCATCATGCTGCATTTAATGGAAGTAAAGGTATGGTAGATTATTTAGTAGAAATTGGTATTGATAAAAAACAAAATCTTAAAGGTGATGTTTCAATTATTAGAGCATTAAACGAAGATGGTAAATCAAATATGGCAGATTATCTGATATCCCTTGGATTTAAAGATGAAGGTTGTCAAGAAAAAAGATGTTTCTAATTGATTTAAATTAAAAAGCCAATTTCTTAATTGGCTTTTTTAAACGCTATTACCTATCGAATCAAATTTTTCACGAAAATTTTATATTTTCCTTATTATAATAAGTATTATTCAGTACTTTAAAAATATAAAGAATACCGTTAATGTTTAAAAAATATATTGTATTTATAATTTACTTAACTTTTTATAATTTATCTTATGTAAATTCAACAGAAAATTTTAGTAATTATAAAGAATATGCTTTAACTAAATCAAAATTTACATTACAGAAAGTCACAAATCAATTAAATTTTCCATGGGCGATAACATTTATTGATAATGATAATTTAATTATTACGGAAAAGAATGGTGGTCTTTATCAAATCAATAAAAAAACAGGGCAAAAACAAGTAATTAAGCATAATATTCAACATATTGGATATACCGGAAATGGCGGACAAGGTGGTTTTTTAGACGCCTATTTTAATAGTAAAGATGGTTTCCTTTATTTTACCTATAGTCATGACTTTAAAGACATTATGCCTAATAAAAAATTAAGTAAGGCCTCAAGCACTGCTGTTGCTAGGGGTAAATTAATTAAAAATGAGATAAAAGAGCTTGAAATTTTATTAATTGCAAAACCAAAACAATTATCTAATAAACATTTTGGGTCAAGAATTGCTATTAAAAATAATTTTCTCTATGTAACTTTTGGTGAAAGGGGTAAGGGTATGATTTCTCAAGATCCAACTAAACATCCTGGAAGTATTATTCGTATAAAAACTAATGGCAAAATCCCTACAGATAATCCAAAATTTACAGGTAAAAAGGAATGGCTTCCTGAAATTTATGCAATTGGAGTTCGCAATCCACAAGGTATAACAGTCTCGCCGCATAATAACAAAATTTATTTCTCAAATCATGGGCCTAGAGGTGGAGACCATATTGCACAATTAAAATCTGGAGCAAATTATGGCTGGAAAGATATTGCTTGGGGGGGGACTAAATATTCTGGCTTTAGTATTGGTAAAGTTCCATTCAAAAAAAAATATGATAAACCAATTAAAACATGGGTTCCATCTATAGCTATAAGCAGTATTCAATTCTATAATGGAGATGTTTTTCTTGAATGGAAGGGTGATCTTATTGTTTGCTCATTAAGTGGAAAAAGTTTAATAAGATTAGATTATGAAGATAATAAAATTGTAGATGAAGAAATTATTTTTAAAAATAAAATTGGACGTATTCGTGATTTTAAAGTCGATAAAGAAGGAAATATTTTTCTTATAAATGATAGAAAAAATGCAGAACTTTGGAAACTTACTAGATAAAATTTAATAAAGGAGTAAAAATGAAAAAAATATTAATAGTTTTATTTTTAATAAGCTCAATAAACCTTTGTATTGGTCAAGAAAAAAAATTTATAGGATTTGATTGGCCAGAATCAGTTGCAGAAGGAATTGATGGCCAAATTTATGTTTCAGAAATTGGAGAGCGAGATAAAGACGGTGATGGAAAAATAAGTAAGATTGATAAATATGGAAATATTTCTACTTTTGCAACTGGCCTCAATGATCCGAAGGGTATTATTTTTTATAAAGAAAAATTATATGTAACAGATAAAAATGTAATTATTGAAGTAAATAAAAATGGTTCGTGGTCAATTCTTGGAGCAGAAATGTCTTTTCCAAAGACGCCAGTTTTTCTTAATGATATTGACGTCGACTCTAAAGGTAATTTTTATATTACAGATACTGGTAATTTTAAAACCGGTGGGATTGTTTTTAAAATGAATTTAGCTGGTGATATTACCGTTCTTTTTGATGAAACCCATGAGAATAATAAAGCTCCAAATGGAGTTCTTCCTATAGGTAAAAATAAAATTTTGTTACTTGATTGGGGTGGTGAATTATTTGAAGCAAATACCCAAACCAAAAAAATAAGAAAATTAGGTGATGGTTTCCCTGGCGGGGATGGTCTCGCAATAAAAAATGAAACTATTTATATAAGCAGTTGGAAGGAAGGAAAAATCTATGAATTTAAAAATGGAAATTCAAAAATAATAGCAGAAGGATTTGAGGCTGCTGCTGATATCGCATTAAATCGTGATAAGACTCATCTGATTATTCCTGATATGAAGGCTGGAACCGTAAGTATATTTCCAATAAAAGAATAATCTTTATTGGCCCTTTACTCACATTCTATAAAATTGATTAAGCATTCTGATATCATAATGAAATTAGTAATTAGTTTAAAGAAATGTAAATGAACCTTCATGAGTACCAAGCAAAAGAATTACTCAAATCTAATGGAATAAGAGTTCCTAAAAGTAAAATTTCAAATAGTATTAATGAAACTTTTTTAATTGCAGAGCAATTTCAATCAAAAGTTGCAATTAAAGCACAAATACATTCTGGGGGAAGAGGTAATGCAGGAGGTATAAAAATTACTTCAAACCCGCAAGAGGCAAAAGAATTTGCCACATCCATTCTTAATAAGAATCTTTTAACTAAACAAAATAAGCCTCATGGTCAACCTGTGAATCAATTATTAATAGAAGAAACTATTTCAATAAAACAAGAAATGTATTTTTCTATTTTGATAGATAGGAAATCTGAATCAATAGTTTTAATAACTTCTAGCTCAGGAGGAATGGATATAGAAGAGATAGCTAATAAAGATAAAAATTCTATTACGAAAGAATATTGTGAAATCAATTCCAAATTAACCTCTTCACAAATAAATAATTTAGCTAATGGGCTTAATATAAAAAGTGAATTACATAAAAAATTTAAAGAATTTCTTCTTATTTGTTTTAAATTTTTTAAGAATTCTGACTTATCTCTCCTAGAAATTAACCCTTTAGTTATTTCTGATGAGGATGAAATTATTGCAGTTGATTGTAAGATTAGTCTAGATGATAATTCTCGTTTTCGTCATCAAGAAATCAGTCAGAGTTACGATTGGTCTCAAATTGACAAAAAAGAAGCAGAAGCTTTTCATAGTGGATTTAGTTATGTAGCTTTAGAGGGAAATATTGGTTGTATGGTTAATGGAGCTGGATTAGCGATGGCTACAATGGACTTAATTAAATTATCAGGTGGCCAACCTGCAAATTTTTTAGATGTCGGTGGGGGAGCAACTCCGGAGACTGTAAGTAAAGCATTTAAAATTTTACTTTCAGATGATAATGTTTGTGTTGTTTTAGTAAATATTTTTGGAGGAATTATGCGTTGCGATATTATTGCTGAAGGAATAATATCAGCTGTCAAAGAAGTAGGTGTAAAGATTCCAATAGTGGTCCGCCTTGAAGGTACAAATGTTGATCTGGGAAAAAAGATTTTACAAAAAAGTAATCTTAATATTATATCTGCTGATAGCCTAACAGATGCTGCAAAAAAATCTGTTGAATTAACCATATTGCAAAAATAAATGTCTATTCTTATAAACAAAAATACTAAAGTAATTTGCCAAGGGTTTACTGGAAAACAGGGTACATTTCATAGTGAACAGTCAATTAAATATGGCACAAAGCTTGTGGGAGGAGTTACCCCTGGAAAAGGTAGTCAAACTCATCTAAGTTTACCTGTTTTCAATACTGTTAAGGAGGCAGTCAAAGAGACGTCAGCAAATGCAACCATGATTTATGTTCCCCCAAAATTTGCTGCTGAATCTATTATTGAAGCAAGTGATGCAGGTATTGAAATTATTGTTTGTATAACTGAAGGTATACCTGTAATTGATATGCTTAAAGTAAAACAAATAATAAATTCAAATGGTAGTGTTTTAATTGGGCCAAATTGCCCAGGTGTTATAACTCCAAATGAATGTAAAATTGGTATTATGCCGGGAAATATTCATAAGGCAGGAAAAATTGGCATTGTTTCTAGATCAGGCACTCTTACTTATGAAGCTGTTCATCAAACTTCAATAAATGGCTTAGGGCAAACAACTTGCGTTGGAATTGGTGGCGATCCAATAAAGGGATTTAATTTTATAAGCTGTTTAGAAATGTTTGAGAATGATCAAAGTACAGAAGGTGTCATAATGGTGGGAGAAATTGGAGGATCAGATGAAGAGCTTGCTGCTGAATTCATTAGTAGTAATATGAAAAAACCAGTTGTTGCATACATAGCAGGATTAACTGCGCCAGAAGGAAAAAGAATGGGTCATGCAGGTGCAATTATTTCTGGTAGTTCTGGAAAGGCTATTGATAAAATAAATGTTTTAAAAAAATCAGGAGTCTATATTGCAAATTCACCAGCCTCTATGGGCACAGTGATGTTAGAAGCACTAAAAAATAAAGTATGAAAAATATTTCATACATCCTATTTATATTTATCTTATTTAATCTTACTCAACTTAATGCAGAAGAAATTCCATATTTATTAACGGCATCAGCTAAAGGAGATATCGAAACTGTAAAAGCTATTATAGAAAGTGGGGGTAATCCAAATACTGAAGACAAAGATAAAATCACTGCATTAATGTATGCAGCAAGGAAAAATAAAGGAGAAGTAGTTGAATATTTAATTTCCCAAGGGGCTAAAATTAATAAGATTGAAAATGATGGATGGACTGCATTAATGTTTGCCGCAAAAAAAAATTATACTGAAACTATTAAAATTCTTCTTAAAAATAATGCAGATCCAAAAATAACAGATCCTGATGGTTGGTCTGCTTATGGTTTAGCAGCTACGTCTGGACATTATGAAACAATAAAACTCCTCCTTAAAGGTGGTATTGATCCAAATAGTAGAAATAATTCAGGATTAACCGTATTAATGCTTGCTTGTAAAAGCGGAGATGTTAAAACTATAGAAATATTAATCAATAACGGAGCAGAACTTGAACTAAAAGATAGGTATGGTAAAACAGCTTTAATTCATTCGGCAGCGCTTGGAAATGAAAATGCAATAAATTTTCTTATCCATAACGGCTCAAAAGTTGATACTTATGATAAATCAAAATGGAGTCCACTAATGTGGGCTATTAAGAACAAAAAATATAAAGCAGCTAAAGTCCTAATTTTGCATGGAGCAAATGTAAATCATGAAGATAATGAAGGTACCCCTTTAGTTCATTATGCTGTACATACAAAATCATTTAAATTTGTAAAATTATTGATAGATTCAAAAGTTAATTTAAAAGCAAAAGATCAATATGGTTTAACACCTCTTGTGTATGCACTAAAAAATAAGAACAAGAATATTGTTGAACTAATAAAAAAAGCTGGTGGAAAATACTAATAAATTATGAAGATTAGTTTAGCTCAAATAAATCCGACTGTAGGTGACCTTAATTATAATTACAAACTTATAATTAAACATGCACAAATAGCCAAAAAATCAGGGGCAGAAATCTTAATTACGCCAGAACTGAGCATTTGTGGCTACCCTCCTGAAGATCTACTTTTAAATAATGAATTTATAAGTAAATGTAAATACTATGTTGAAGAAATAGCAAAAAATTGTATCGGTTTAAAATTAATTGTAGGTTATCCAAGAAAATTTAAAGGTAAGCTTTTTAATTCAGCATCAATTTTATATGGGGGTAGAATACAAAAAACTTATAATAAACAAATACTCCCTAATCATGGAGTATTTGATGAAAAAAGATATTTCGATGCGGGAAATACATCACTAACCTTTTCTCATAAGAATAAAAAATTTGGAATTCTAATATGTGAAGATATATGGGAAAAAGGACCTATTGAAAAATTATTTAAAAAAAAGATTGATTTTGTAATATGTATAAATGCTTCTCCATATGATGTAAATAAAAATAAACTTAGATTAAAGGAATTAGAAAAAAGAGTATCGTTACTTAATAATATAATAATTATTTATGTTAATTTAATTGGTGGGCAAGATGACCTTTTATTTGATGGAGGGTCATTCATTTACAGTCAAAAAAATGGATTAATAAAAACTCTTCAACAATTTAAATCAATAAATCATATTATAGAAACAAAAAATTTATTAGAAAATAAGCAATACTCTGTAAATACCAAATTAAATAAAACAAAAACTCTACTTGATGGCTTAATTCTCGCTTTGAAAGATTATGTTCAAAAAAATTCAATTAAAAATATTTTTATCGGATTATCTGGTGGAATTGATTCAGCGGTAGTTCTTTTTATCGCATCTAAAGCATTCAAAAAAGAAAAGATTAATGCTTTGATGATGCCAAGTAATTTCACTTCAAAAGCTAGTTTAGAAGATGCAAAAAAACTATCGAGAAATTTAGGTGTTAACTATAAAATTAAAGATATCCAACCACTTATGAAATTATTTGGTAAAACACTTGCTAATGACTTTAAAGGTTTTCAAAAAGATATCACAGAAGAAAATATACAGGCTAGAATTCGGGGAGTTTTACTAATGGCATATGCAAATAAATTTAATGGTATTGTTTTATCAACCAGTAATAAAAGTGAAGTTGCTGTGGGATATTCTACTGTTTATGGAGATATGGTTGGTGGTTTTTCAGTATTAAAAGATGTGCCAAAAACATTAGTTTACAAAATAGCAAATGAAATAAACTCTAAAAATGAAATTATTCCAAAAAGGATAATAGAAAGACCCCCATCTGCCGAACTAGCTAAAAATCAAACAGATCAAGATAATTTACCAGATTACGATATATTAGATGAAATCCTTGATTTATACGTTGAAAAAAATCAAAGTCCAAAAGCAATAATAAAAAAAGGATTCTCAGCACAAATTGTTAAAAAAGTTGTAAAATTAGTTAATGACAATGAATTTAAAAGAAGGCAAGCAGCCCCAGGACCAAAAGTTACTAATAAGGCATTTGGTAAAGATAGAAGGTATCCGATTACAAGCAAATATAAGCCATAAAATAAGAGGAATATAACATGAAAAAAATTGAAGCAATTATAAAACCTTTTAAGCTTGATGAAGTGAGGGAAGCTTTATCAGAACTTGGAATTATGGGTTTAACTGCAACAGAAGTTAAAGGTTTTGGCCGGCAAAAAGGTCACACAGAATTATATAGAGGTGCTGAATATGTTGTTGATTTTTTACCTAAAGTAAAACTTGATGTTGTTGTTACAGATGATATGGTTGATAAGGTCATAGATTCAATTACTAAAACAGCTCATACGGGTAAAATTGGTGATGGGAAAATATTTGTAATGAATGTTGAAGATGCAGTTCGAATTAGAACTGGCGAAAAAGGCGATACAGCAATATAAATTTTAATTATTATTTTAAATAATTTTCAATTGCCAATAAATCTTCTTTGGTATCTATACCCCTATAAATTTTACCCTTATATTTTATCACCATTAATGATAAGTTATTTTCCAGAGCTCTAAGTTGCTCAAGTTTTAGAGCCTGTTCTGATTTTGCAATTGGTAAGGTACAAAAATTATCTAATAGTTTTTTTGTATAGCCATAAATACCAATATGATGATAATGTTTGTCTGAATTCCACTCTTTTATGTTATTTACTAATGGCTTTCTATAAAAATCTAAAGCAAATTGATTTTTATCAAACACAACTTTGACATTGTTTGGATTTAAATATTCATCAAAACTTTCAAAATTTGAACAAGCACTCACATAGTTAATATTATTTTTTTCTAAAGCTTTAGCTAATAACTTTATTAATTCAGGATTTATAAGGGGTTCATCACCCTGAACATTAATGATAATTTCATTACTTAACCATCCTTTCTGATTTGCAATTTCTAAAACTCTATCTGTTCCAGACGGATGATTTTTATCTGTAATTAAAGATTCAAAATTATATTTTTCAGCAATATTTTTTATTCTTATGTCATCTGTTGCAATAATTACATGACTAGCACCACTTTTACTTGCCTGTATAGCTGTTCTTACTACCATTGGAATACCACCTATTTCTAATAATGGTTTGCCCGGTAATCTCGTACTTTCATATCTAGCTGGAATCACTACATTAAAATTCATTTTATTTTTTTCCAGTTATTTTCCTAGCTTCACTTTCAAGCAAAATAGGTATGCCATCATCAATACGATATGCTAACTTTGCTGATTTTGATATCAGCTCATTATTCTTCTTATCATATGTAAGCGGGCCCTTAGTTACTGGGCAAACAAGGATATCTAATAATTTTTTATCCATTTAATTAATCCTTAATTTTTCTTTCATTTTTTTAAATAATTTTTCTTCCACAGCTGCATGTATTGGTAAATACCAATAATTTTCTTTTGAAAAACTCTTACACTTCACAGCATCTTTTTCAGTCATTATGATATCCAAATCATTACTATCATAATCCCAAAAATCAGATTCATTAAATGAATGATGGTCATCAAAGATTCTTATGTTATTCGGACGAAGATTTAAAGTTTTTAAATGCTTTATAAATCTATCTGGATTTCCAATTCCAGTTATTGCAACTAAATATCTTTCAAAAGTGTTTGGATCAGATATACGATTACTATGAAGACAATTCACAAATAAATCGCCACCGCATCTCATTTGAAAAACCATATCTTTTTTTTCATGGAGTCGTTTTTTTTTGGCAGGTCCATTTAAAACTAAAGCGTCTACCTCATTTATTCTTGAAAGGTACTCTCTTAAGGGTCCAGCTGGAATCAAAAAATGATTTCCAAACCCCCTATCTCCATCAACTACAGCAATTTCAAAATCTCTTGCTAATTCATAATGCTGGAGGCCATCATCGGAGATCAAAATGTTAACATCGGGGTAACTATTTAATAAGGCCTTACCGACCTTTGCTTTTCTCTTGCCAACAAAAATAGGTATATTTTTATTGCTTTTATTAAAACGTAATTTAATCATTAAAGCCTCGTCACCTACATCCGATACTTCTGAATCTATAAAAACTTCCTGAGGGGATCTAGCTTTAGAATTATAACCACTACAAATAAGACCGGGCTGCATTCCAATTTTTATCAATTTTTCTAATAACCAAATAACTAGTGGTGTTTTTCCTGTACCTCCAATAGTTATATTCCCAATAACTACCACGGGCACATTCATCTTGATTGATTTCAAAATACCATTCCTATAAGCCCAAATTCTTAAGAAAACTATTAGGAAATAAATGAAACTTAGTGGAAGTAAAAGTAAAATCCAAGTAGATTTTTTGTAATACTGCCCATTTAATATCTGATGAATTGACCTCAAATCAACTAAAACCTTTTTTATATAATCTAAAGTAGTGCTTTTTAGATTTTAATAAACTTTGATGCGTCCCAACCTCGATAATCTTTCCATTATCAATAACTGCTATTCTATCAGCATTCATTACAGTGCTTAATCTGTGAGCAATTACAATAGATGTTCGACCGTGCATTAGATTGTCTAATGCTTGTTGAACAAGTTTTTCTGATTCAGAATCCAAAGCTGAAGTAGCTTCATCTAATAATAATATAGGTGCATCTTTTAAAATAGCTCTTGCAATAGCTATTCTTTGTTTTTGTCCGCCAGATAACCGTACACCTCTATCACCTATCTGATGCTCAAAACTATCAGGAAGCTTTTCAATAAATTCAATTGCGTTTGCTGCTTTTGCAGCATTCTTAATTTTTTTAAAATCCATTTTATTAAGATTTCCGTATGCAATATTATTTCTAATAGTATCGTTAAATAAAATTGTATCCTGACTTACTAGAGATAAATTATGTCTTAAATCATTCAGCTTGATTTGGGTGATATTAGTTTTATCAATTAATATAGATCCAGCATCTAATTCATAAAATCTTGGTATTAAATTTATTAAAGAAGTCTTTCCTCCACCTGATTTTCCAACTAATGCTATTTTTTCTCCTGGTTTTATTACAAAGTTTATGTCTTTTAAAATAGGTTTTTTAATTTTCTCATAAGAAAAAGAAACATTTCTAAACTCAATATGGCCAGTAATTTTTTTAAATATTTTTTTACCTTTATCAACTTCTTTTTTTTCATCCATTACACTAAAAATACTAATAGCAGCTGCAATTCCTATCTGAATTTGTTCATTAATTGCAGTTAATTTTTTTATTGGTGAAATTAACATTAACAATGCACCAACAAATGCAGCAAATTCTCCAGGAGTAAACCTTCCAACTGAATAATAAACTACTAATGCAAGAGAAATAGAAGCGAGTACTTCTATTACAAAACTATTAGCACCTGATAATTGAGCCAATTTTGTTTGCATTTTTCTATTTCGTATTACTATTTTAGAAAATTTCTTAAATTCAAAAAAGCTTGATTCAAAAATTTTAACAATTCGTTGTCCTGATATTGCCTGTTCTGAGGCGCTTGTCATATCACCCATGGTAGTTTGAACTTCTTTACCGGCTTTTCTCAATTTAGGCGAAACTAATCTTAAATAAAAAAACATTAATGGTGCCATTAATACAAAAACGAGCGTTAAAATCCAATCTAGATAAATCATATAACCAACTATACCTACTATAGTAAGGCTTTCACGTATAGATTCCAAAGCAACTTTTGTTGCTATAAATGATAATTGTTCTGTTTCATAAGTTATCTTAGATACAATGTTTCCCGAAGCACGGGAATCAAAATATGTTACTGGAAGTATCATTAATCTTTTAAAAGCATCGAAACGAAGATCTTCAACAATTTTTCTTGAAACCCAACGCATTGAGTAGCCTGAAATAAATCCTGATAATGCTCTTATTGTCATCAATATAATTAAAGCTAGTGGCAGAAAGATTGAAGAATCTACAGCTTGCTCAACAAAACCCTCATCTGTAATTTTTTTTATTAAAGCAAGGAAACCAGTATTCGTTAAAGCTAAAATAATCAATGCAAAGATACTAAGAGATAATATCCACTTGTATTTAAGTGCGTATTTAAAAATTCTTGAATAGATTTTTTTAAAATCTTTTAAGCTAACCTTAGTCGTTTGTTCTTTCGACATAAAATAATGGTATTTTCTGTTAATTTACTTTTGTTGAAAATGTAATTTTAGTTAAACCGACTTTACGCGAAGCCTCCATAACATTAATTACTGATTGATGAGATGCTAAAGAATCTGCATTAATTACAAGTGGAGTATCAGTCTTACTTGCAGATACTTCTCTTAATTTTAAAGTTAATTCATCTACGGATTTAGCATTAATTTGTTTTTCGTTTATAGAATATTGGCCATCTTTAGTTATTCCAACATTTATATAATCAGGTTTATTTTCAGCTATATTTGCTTCTGCCACAGGTAAATTAATTTTTAATTGGCTAAGGCGAGCAAAAGAAGTGCTCACAACTAGAAAAATGATAATAACTAAAAGAACATCAATTAAAGGAATAAAATTAATTTCTAAATCGTCATCTTTTTTATCTTTTTGAAAATTCATTTATTACCCCCTACTTTCTTTTTCCTTGAATAATTTCAACTAATTTAATTGCTTGTTGCTCCATTTCAACTATAAGATTATCAATTTTTGATCTAAAAAAACGATATGCAATCATCGCTGGAACCGCAACAGCAATTCCACCAGCTGTATTATACAAAGCAATTGAAATACCTTTAGCAAATGGGGCAACGTCAGTCGCACCACTAGTAAATGAACTAAATAATTCAACCATACCAATAATAGTTCCAAATAAACCCAGTAAAGGAGCAACTGTTGCAATAGTCGCTAATGTAGAAAGATATCTTTCTAGTTTATGATTAACAGCTCTGCCAGTTTCTTCAATTGCTTCTTTGATTATTTCTGAAGAACTATTATAGTTATTTAATGCACTTGCGAAAATTTCACCTAACATAGAATGATTCTTAAGAGATTCTAAAGCCTCTTTTCTAACTCCATCTTTTGTAATCATCTTTTGAACTTCAGAAAGTAAATCATTCGGAGCGATAACGTTTTCTCTTAAACTCCAAAGTCTTTCAATAATAATAGCTAAAGCAACAACTGAAGCAAAGATTAATGGCCAAATTGGCCATCCTGCTGCATTAATAATATCCCACACTTGCGTCTCTCCTATTCTATAAATTTATAATTATTATGGTTATACTAACTCACTTTTATTTTACCCTGACTTAAATTGTAAATTTTATTCATTTTCTTTGCTAAAGATAAGTCATGCGTTACTAAAATAATTGAAGTACCAACTTCTTCTGCAAGCTCAATAAATGAATTAAAAACTAAATTAGCATTTTTATTATCTAAATTACCAGTTGGTTCATCAGCTAAAATAATTTCAGGAGATGTAATAATAGCTCTTGCAATAGCTACTCTCTGTCTTTCACCTCCAGACAGTTGATTTGGATAATGATTAATCCTATTTCCTAATCCTAATTTTTTTGTAATTGAAAATAATTTTGAAATATTTATATTATTACTGTCTCCTCTTATTATGAAGGGCATCATTATATTTTCTTTGACAGAAAAATCAGGTAACAAGTGATGAAATTGATAAATAAAACCTAAATATTTATTTCTTAATAAAGATAATTCATTTACCTTTAAATTTTTTAAATTCTTATCTGCTATTTTAATAAATCCATGGTCGGGAGTTTCAAGTCCTGCCATAAGATGTAATAAAGTACTTTTCCCTGAACCAGAGACTCCGGTTATAGCAATTTTTTCTTTTGATTTTACACTTAAATTAATATTATCTAATACAGGCTGATCAAGACCAGCAAATGATTTTTTTAACTGTTTAATTTCTAAAATTTTTTGATTATTCATATTTTAAAGCTGTTGCTGGATCTATCCTAGATGCTCGAAAGCTGGGATAAATAGTTGCAATTATGGATAAAAATAAACTCATAAAACCTATAAAGAATACATCACTTAAAAGAAGCTTTGATGGTAATACAGAAATATAATAAATGTCTTTTGATAAAAATTGAACACCAAATAATCCCTCAAGAAATGGAACAATAACATCGATATTTAATGAGATAGAAACTCCCAAAAGTATTCCAAAAAAAGTCCCAACTACTCCAATCAAAATTCCTTGCCACATAAAAATCAATAAAATACTTTTTTGAGTAGCTCCTAATGTTCGTAAGATTGCAATATCAGATTTTTTTTCAGTTACACCCATAACTAAAGTTGAAACAATATTAAATGCTGCAACTGCGACGATTAAAGTTAATATAATTGACATTACTTTTTTCTCCATTTGAATCGCAGCGAATAAGTTTGCGTGTTGTCTAGTCCAATCTGTTATTGCAAGATCAAAACTATGAACTGCATCTGCTAGAGCACCGCTTGTTTCTCTAGTCCGTTCTATATCTTTTAACTTAACTCGTAGACCAGAAACAAGTTTCTTCATTTGGAACATTTTTTGAGCATCTTTTAAATGAATTAGAACCAAACCAGCATCATATTCATACATCCCTACTTCAAATATTCCTTCTATACTAAATTGCTTAAGGCGAGGCATCATACCTGCAGGTGAATAATTAGCCTGAGAACTAATTAACGTAACTTTATCGCCAACAGATAGGCCAAAATATCTTGCAATATCGGCACCAATCAAAATTCCGAATTTATTCTGCTTAAGATTAAATTCTCCATCTTTAATTTTTAAATTCAGATCACTTACTTTAGGCTCTAAACTTGGCTCTATTCCTCTAACTATTACTCCTCGATTATATTTACCTAAAGATAGCATAGCTTGGTTATGTGTATATGGAGCAATGTTTTCTACGTTTTCTAAAACTTCAAGATCTGATTTCAATCCCTGCCAATCTTTTAGATTTCCTCCTAATTTAATTACCTCAACATCTGAAGCGACACTTAATATTTTATTTTTGAGTTCAGCCCTAAAACCATTCATAACTGATAGGACCACAATTAGCGCCATTACACCTAAAGAGATTCCAATAATACTTGTCAATGATATAAAAGATATAAAATTTTTACTTTTAAGATGTGTGTATCTGGAAGCTATCCAAAATTCATACAAATTATTTTTAAGAAAGTTTTTAATCATATTATTTTTAAATTAAGCCTGGGGCGGAGCATTCTGCTAGAATTATGGCATGTTTACAGGAATAATTGAATCAGTTGGTCAAATCACATCAATAAATGACAATCATGGTGATTTTGAAATTAAAATTAAATATGACTCAACAAGATTAAATGATATATCCCTTGGTGAGAGCATATCAATAAATGGTATTTGTCTGACTGTTACAAAATTTGATAATAATTTTCTACACTTTGATTTATCTAAAGAAACAATATCAAGAATTTCTAAATTTAGAATAAATGAAATGGTAAATCTTGAAACCTCCTTAAAAGTTAATAGTAAAATTTCTGGTCATTTTGTTTTTGGTCATGTTGATGGAATAGCTAGATTGATAAATAATGAAAAAAAGGATAGAAGTGAGGAATGGACCATAGAGCCCCCAAAAAAAATTATGCGATATATTGCAGAAAAAGGTTCAATTTCAATTAATGGCGTTAGTTTAACTGTAAATTCCATAACTGAAAAAACATTTAAGATCAATTTAATACCTTTTACATTAGAAAATACTGCTCTCAAACATATCAGTGTTTCTGGTGAAGTAAACATTGAAATAGATATGCTTGCTAGATACGTGGAAACTATTTTTAAGAAACCATAATTAATTATGAATACAACAGAAGAAATTATTGAAGATTTAAAAAATGGTAAATTAGTCATTTTAGTTGACGATGAAGACAGAGAAAATGAAGGTGATTTGGTTCTGGCAGCTGAATTCACTTCTGCAAGCCATATAAACTTCATGTCGAAATATGGTAGAGGATTAATATGTTTAACTCTTACTGAAGAGCGATGTAAAAAACTTAAATTACCTTTAATGGTTCAAGAAAATGAAGGGAAATTAGGAACAAATTTTACTGTTTCTATTGATGCTAAAAAAGGTGTTACAACAGGAATTTCTGCAAGTGATAGAGCTAAAACAATAATGGCTGCCATTTCAAAAAATGCAGATCATAAAAGCATTGTTCGACCTGGTCATATTTTTCCTTTAATTGCTCATCCTGGAGGTGTACTCTATCGTGCAGGCCACACAGAAGCTGGTTGTGACTTTGCTGAACTTGCAAATTTAGAGCCAGCATCAGTAATATGTGAAATCCTCAGTGAAGATGGCAATATGGCTCGCTTACCGGAATTAACAAAGTTTGCAAAAGAACATCAAATTAAAATTGGCACTATTGCTGATCTAATCGAATTTCGCAGTAGAAAAGAAAAGCTAATCAAAAAGATAAGTGAACAAACAATCAGTACGAACTATGGCCAAATGCAGCTTTTACTTTACTCTGATTTATTGTCTAAAAATTCTCATTTAGCATTAGTTAAAGGAAAAATTAATGCCAAAGATGAAGTACTAGTAAGAGTTCATGAGCCATTATCAATTCTAGACTTTATAGACAAAAAATCTCAACATTCATGGCCCCCTCTTAAAGCATTAGAATTAATAAATAAAGCACCTAATGGAGTTCTAATTTTTCTTAATTACCAAGAATCACAAAATAAAATTTCTAATATTTTAGAAACAATTAATATTCCAAAAGATAATTCAAATGATTTAAGAAATTATGGCATTGGCTCACAAATTCTTGTTGATATTGGTGTGAAAAAAATGAAATTACTTGCATCTCCTAGAAAAATGCCAAGTATGATTGGTTATGGTCTTCAAGTAACTGAATTTATTGAAAATAATAATTAAAAATATTTTATTCCATGATAAAATATAAGAGTTGATTACACTAAAATATATTTTATATTA
>MDSW01123477.1_pt1 | contig 16244 bp, 13 predicted proteins | sample 811171 | NCBI WGS metagenome assembly MDSW01 (sample SAMN05326641, study PRJNA326480) | marine metagenome | isolation source: seawater | place: Atlantic Ocean: North West | collected 2012
ATAAAGTAACATCTTTAGAAGGATTTTTTCTAGATCTCCAATATTTGTATTTTGAAGTTCTAATTCCAATAATTTTCCCATCTACTCTAGGATTTTTGGAATTTTTGATATATTTTGCTCCTGTTTCAATGTAAGCTGGAATTTCTTTTACATCATTATCTAAAAATTGAGGTTTTAGACTTTGTCCATCAACTATATCTCGTTCATATGAAATTTCTAATATATCAGCAATAGTTGGAAAAATATCAACTTGCCTTACCATTTGCTTAATTATTTTATGAGATGTTCCATATCCTGAAAAAATTAGAGGTATTCGAATAGTTTCATCAAAAAGATGACTATTTCCTCTACCACTTAATGCAGCCATCTCTCTTTCAGAATGAGTATCTTTCAAAGAATCAAGTTCTTTTTTAATTTTCAAATTTTGATAGGCAAAATAAAATTTAACTACTAATGGTTCTAAAAAAGGAAATAATTTTTTACCTTTTTTTAAAATTGGATTACCTTTTGGATGATGTAATGGATCAGTTTTATGTAAAAGATAATCAGCATGATCAGAACTAATTATTACTAGTGTATTTTCCAGATTAATTTTTTCTAGAAATTTTCCTAACCAAGAATCAATTGCAGAAATCATTCTATCATGTTTTGTCTTGCCATATTTTTCTGAATTAAATTCAGAAGGTATCTTAAAAGGTGCATGTAAATCCATTAGATGAATATAGTATAACCAAGGTTCTAATAATTTATTATCTAATTTATCTACAATCCTGTTACCTAATCCTCCAAATAATTGAATCCAAGATTCACGCTTACTATACACATATGGATCATTTTCAATTAATGGTTTTGTTATATTTAGAAAAAAAGAAGTATCAGGATACATAGTATATACATTGTATCCTGAATCTTTTATAATTTCAAAAAAAGTTTTAATTTTAGAATTAGGTGTGAATAAAGTAATTCCTGTTTTAAAAGGAAATAATGATGTGAATAAACTTCCTAAAGATGGTCCAGTAATATCAGATGTACTAATTGTTTGTGTGAATGATACACCATTTTTCATTAATTTATCAAGATTGGGAGTGACTGAGCTTTTTTTAGAATCAAAAATTTTATCTGCACGTAATGAATCAATTGTGATAAATAATACATTAGGTTTCATATTAGTAACTAAAAAATTTTATTATATTAGGATTATAAATTATATTAAAAATATGCTTAATCAATATCTATTAAAGAATTTAATAAAAATAAGAATTATAACCACATAATTTAGCTGTTAGCTAATTGATAACACAAAATGATTTAGAGAAATTTGATACTATGAAAGTACATAAAATTTATGATTTATGGCCAAAAATATCCCATGATAGTTATTTTTCAGATATGCCTGAAATTAAATTAAAAGAATGCTCACACATCGTATTTGCGGGAATGGGTGGTTCCGGAACAATTGGAGATATATTTTTTTCAATTTTATCAAAAACAAATACCCATGTAACAGTAGTAAAAGGATATAATTTACCAAAAACAGTTAATGAGAAATCATTAGTAGTAATTACAAGTATTTCAGGAAATACAATAGAAACAATTTCCTTATTAGAAAATGCTAGAAAAGTTGGGGCTAAAATAATTGCATTTTCGGATGGAGGAAAAATTGAAAAAATATGTTTAGAAAACAATATTGAACATAGAAATGTAAAAAAATATCACTCCCCAAGAGCGTCTTTTACTTCATTTTTGTATTCAATGTTACGAGTGTTAAAACCAATATTACCAATCAATGAATCAGATATTGTTGAATCCTTAGAAAAATTAGAAATAGTTTCAAAAAAAATTAATTCAAATAATCTTTCCATAAATAATCCAGCAATAGAAATTAGTGAATGGTTAAATAATTTTCCAATTATTTATTTTCCATTTGGTTTACAATCAGCAGCAATTAGATTCAAAAATGCAATACAAGAAAATGCAAAAACACATGCAATAGTAGAGGACATTATAGAATCTTCACATAATGGAATAGTTGGATGGGATAGAAAATGTAATTTCCAACCAATTTTACTCCAAGGCAAAGATGATGTTAAAACAACTAAAGAAAGATGGGGGATATTAAAAGAATTTTTTAAATCAAAAAATATAGAATACAAGGAAATTATGAGTGAAGAAGGAAATATTTTAACAAAAATTATTTGTCTTATCTATTTATTAGATTATTCAAGCATATTTGTTGCAATAAAATTAGAAGTAGATCCTAGCCCAGTAACATCAATTGACTTCATAAAAAAAAGATTAAATTAAAAATTAAAAGTAATTGAAGAACATATATCAAATGAAGTAAATTTAAAAAAATATGAAATTTTTGATTACTGGAGGAATGGGTTTCATTGGATCATATCTAGTAGATTATCTTTTAAAACAAGGTAATGAAATCACAATTTTAGATAATTTTTCAAATTCTAATAAAAAATCAATGAAAAAAATTGAAAATAATAATTTGAAAATAATAGAAGGAGATATTAGAAAAATCAATGATGTGCTTAATTCAATAAAAAATCAAGAAATAGTAATTCATTTAGCTGCAAAAATATCTGTTGAAGAATCAATTAAAAATCCTAAAGAAACATTTGATGTGAATGTTAGCGGAACAAAAAATATTATCAATGCATGTGAAAAAAGTAATATAAAAAAATTGATTGTAGCATCATCTGCAGCAGTGTATGGTGAAAATTTATCAAATATTAAATTAAAAGAAACATCAAAAACAAACCCAATTTCACCGTATGGAGAAAGTAAATTATTAATGGAAAATGAAATAAAAAAAACTCAAATAAAAAATAAAAAATTAAACTGTATAATTTTACGATTTTTTAATATTTTTGGAAAAGGACAATCAACAGAATATGCAGGAGTAATAACAAAATTTATTGAAAAAATTTCAACCGATGAAACCATTGAAATATTTGGTGATGGATTACAACAAAGAGACTTTATTTCAATATATGATGTTATTGAATCAATTGATAATGCAATTAATAATGGAGAAAGTGGAACATACAATATTGGACGTGGTGAAACAATAACAATTAAGGAACTTGCAAAAATAATGGTTGCATATTCTAAAAAAAATATAAAAATATCTCATTTACCTCCAAAAAAAGGAGACATAAAATTTAGCGGTGCAAATATTTCATTAGCAAAAAATGAAATAAAATATTCACCAAAATATGGTCTTGAAAAAATTAAAGAATTACTTTAATAATTAATCTAAAAATTAGTCATAAAAAATCAGCATATTTAATCGCTAATAATAGAAAAGAAAGCCATTTTACCTTGTACAAAGAAACAGATTCATGAAAGTTGTAATTACAGCAGCAGGTAAAGGTACTAGACTACTACCTATGACAAAGGAATTACCAAAAGAAATGATGCCAGTCTTTTCAAAATTAAATAAAAAAAAATATGTTCTACCATTATTACAATTAATTTTTGAACAACTCTTTGAATCAGGAATAAAAGAATATTGTTTTGTTGTAGGAAGAGGAAAAAGATCAATTGAGGATCATTTCACTCCAGATAATTCCTTTTTAAAAAATACTTCTCAAAAAAATAAAATTGAAATTATGAATTTTTATAAAAAAATTAATCATGCAGACTTATTCTGGATTAATCAAAATGAACCAAAAGGTTTTGGGGACGCAGTTAAAAATTCAAATAAATTTATTGGTAATAATAATTTTATTGTACATGCAGGGGATGTTGCAATAATAGGATCTAAAATACACCCCGTAAGAAGATTGATGGAAGCAGGTGAAGATCCAGATGTATCTGCAGTATTATTATTTAGAAAAGTTAATGATCCTGAAAGACATGGGGTTCCAACATTAGAAAAAATTTCAAATAAAAAATTTATTGTAAAAAAAGTTGTAGAAAAACCAAAAAAACCTTCTTCAAATTTAGGACTAATGCCAATATATTATTTTAAACCAAAAATATTTGAAAAGCTAAATAAAATTAAACTTGGAAAAGGAAATGAATTTCAATTAACTGATGCAATTCAAGAATTAATTTCCAGTGGAGAAAAAGTTTTAGCAATTCCACTTTTAGAAAAAGAGAAAGTTTTAGATGTTGGAACTGTCGAATCGTACATGGAATCCCAAATCACATCTTTTAGATACGCATGATTTTTAATCTCAGGTTCTAAAAATAGAGTATGAAAATAGGAATTGTAGGGTTAGGCTTTGTAGGATTAACATTTGCTTCTGTTTTAGCTAATAAAGGGTATCATGTAATTGGAGTGGATACAGATAAGTTAAAAATTAAAAGTATTGAATCTGGAAAATCACCATTTTATGAACCAGAATTAGACAATATTCTTAAAAAGGCTTTAAGTAAAAAATTATTTCTTTCTGAAAACATTGAAGAAATTGTAAAAGAATGTGATTTTATTTTTTTGACATTAGGAACACCAATGGATAAAAATGGAAATATTAATTTAAAAATAATTTCAAATGTATCTAAAAAAATAGGTGAACTGTTATTAAAAATGAAAAAGAGACCAATAATTGTTATTAAAAGTACAGTAGTACCAGGTACTACTAGCAATAAAATAAAAAACATATTAGAAAAAAAATCAAATAAAAAAGCAGGTAAAGAGTTTGGATTAATTACAAATCCAGAATTTTTAAGAGAAGGAAAAGCTGTACACGATACATTAAATCCACATTTAGTAGTGATTGGTAGTAATGAAAAAAAGGATTCTAAAAAATTAGAAAATTTTTATAAAAAATTTCATAAGGAGAAAATTTCAATTATTCTTACAAACAATACTACTGCAGAAATTATAAAATATGCAAATAACTCATTCTTAGCAACAAAAATTAGTTTTATTAATAATATATCAAATTTATGTCAAACATTACCAGGTACAAATATTGATGAAGTTGCAAAGGCAATTGGAATAGATCCCAGAATTGGAAATCAATTTTTAAATGCAGGCCCAGGTTATGGCGGATCCTGTCTTCCTAAAGACGTTCAAGCACTAATTGCCTGTCAAAAAGATCTAGGTGTTGAATCCACATTACTGAATGCAGTGCATCAGACAAATGTTTTACAAATAAAAAAAATAATTGAATTAATAAAAAAAACACTCGTTAATGTCAAAAATAAGAGAATCACAATTTTAGGACTATCATTTAAAGAAGAAAGTGATGACATTAGAGAATCAAGATCAATCAAACTAATAGAAATGCTTCTTGAAGAACAATCCACAATAATTGTTCATGATCCAAAAGCAATAAAAAATACAAAGTTAATTTTTGGGGATAAAATCATCTATAATGAAGAAATTAAAGATGCAATGAATAATTCAGATTGTGTTGTACTAATGACACCATGGGAACAATATTCAAAACTTCAAAAAGCAGATTTTAAAAAAATGAGGAAAAAAAATATTATAGATACTAGACGAATTTTAAATATACATGAGACAGATATTAACTACATAGGATTAGGAATAGGTTACTAGTATGAGGGAAAAATTGATTTGTGATGGTGAAAATTGAAATGTCAAAACTAAATCTTTATTCAATTTTTCATGGAAATTTAAATTATTCATCAATATCTCCAAAAATATATGATAAAATAATTGATTCATGCTATTGGCCAGTTCTTGATCTAGTTAAGCAATATAAATTCAAATCAGGTATAGAATTTCCATTAAATACAATATTACAAATAGAAAAAATAGATCCGTTATTTTTAGAGGAATTAAAAAAATTAATTAATAAAAATAAGTTTGAAATGATTTGTTCAGGTAAAGAACAAGTTGTTTTTCCATTAGTCCCAAAAGACGTAAATCAAATAAATTTAGAAGTAGGAAAAAAGGAATTAGAAAAAAGATTTAGTACAAAAATTAAAACTGCTTTCATAAATGAACAATTATTTAGTTCGAGCCTAGCTAAGTTATATGTTGAATCAGGATTTGAAAATATTATTACCATCTGGGAATGGGCAAGTAAAATTTCTATATTAAATAATGAAGTAAAATTTAATCCAAAAACAATTTCAACAGATTTAGGAAATTTGAATGTAATATGGAATAGTTATATCTCATATCAAAAATTTCAAAGATATGTTAACGGTGAAATTGAAAAAGATGAATTTTTTGATTATATTGTAAAAAATAAATCTAAAAATATTTCATGCTTTCCATTTTATGGTTCAGATATGGAAATTTTTGGATATAAAAATCCAGTTTTAGGATTGGAGGGCACTGGGAAAGAAATAGATAGATTTAGAGAAATTTTGGATAAAATTGAAAAAGATGATGAATTAAGTTTTATTTTACCCTCAGAAATACCAAATAATTTCAAACCAGATGGAGAAATTAATTTAAAATCAGCTAGATTCTCCATATTAGGGAAAAAACAGGATAAATTTACAGTTACACGTTGGGCAACATGTGGTAGAGACAACAGTAAAAGTAATTCATTATGTTACAATGCATTAAAAAAAATTAGAATACTTTATGGAATAAATGAGAATGATGATGAAAGAAAAGAATTAATTTCAGAATTATGCGATTGTTGGGGAAGTGATTTTAGAACTCATGCTGTTGAAGAAAAACATTCAAAATTTAATCACATAATAAGTGTACTAAATGAAAAATTAAATGTAAAAATAATAAATGAGAAAGAATTAATCAAAAATAATAAGAAAGGGGATATAATAATTTTTAACCCAAATCATCATGATTGGAATGAATTACCAATTGAAATTGATTTAAGATTTGACTCAAATAAAATAAAAAAAGAATTTGATGTATTAAGTAATAATAATAAAATTATTTCCCAAATAGAAGATGAGCAAAAAAATAAAGATGGGAGTTTACGTAGTGTTAAATTAGTAATTCAACCATTCATCAAATCACGTGAATCAATAGTAATCAAATTAGTTGAAAAAATGAATTACCAAGATAAAATATTTACAGAAACCAATTCAATTTCTACTAAAAATGTAGATTTAGAATTACTTGAAAAAAGGGGTGCAACAATTTCAAAATTAAAATTTTCAAAAATAAATGAGAAATCACTATTAGGATTTTTAGAGCATGGAACTTATGAAGATACAAAATTATCACCTGATTTCTATTCTGGTCACACTGTAGCATTTGATAGAAATACAAATAAAATTACAGATTTAGGAAATTCAAAAATATTATCAATTGAAACGAATTCACCTATACGAAAAAGATTATTTTCTGAAATCAATCTACCAATAGGTCATCTCAAAAAAATCTATTATGTTTATGAAAATGAGCCTAGAGTAGATATTAAATTAATTTTTGATTTTAAAGAATTTAAGCCTGCATCATTCAGAACTGGAATTTTGACATTCTCGCCATTGGCATTTAACAAAGATGAGATAAGCTATACTACCCATAATGGAGGGGAAATGACTGATCACAGAATAACAGAAGAAAATATCATGCAGGATGAATCAACGGATCCAAGATTAACTAGTAATGGTTGTTTAGGAAGTACAGAAGGAATTATTGATTTTGGAGACAATAAAAAAGGCATAACAATATTTACAGATAAATCAGATTGGTATTCAGTACCAATGATAAATTATCAACATATAGATAAAGAAAAATTCTTTTTTAGAGTTAGCAATAGTTTTGCAGAATTAGATGATACATCAATGACATGGTGGAAAGGAAGAAAAGAAATTAAATTCAGCATATTAGGTAGAGAAAAAGATAAAAATGAAAATTTTCAAAAGTGTGAAATGATGTTTTTGGGTTTAGTATGTATTTCAAATAATGATAAAATTAGAGTGAGTGAATGATGACAAAAACAGCAATAGTTACAGGAGTTGCAGGATTCATAGGATCTAATTTAGCTGAAAAATTACTAAATGAAAAATATCAAGTCATAGGAATAGATAGTTTTACAGATTATTATTCTAAAAAAATTAAATTAAAAAATTTAAAAAATTTAATTAATAATGAAGAATTTAATTTTATTGAAGATGATTTAGTTTCAATGAATTTTGATTCTGTGTTTAATGAAGATGCAGTATTATTTCATCAAGCAGGTCAACCAGGAGTAAGAGCAAGCTGGGGTGAACAATTTGAAACATATGTCAAAGATAACATTCTTGCAACACAAAGAATTTTAGAATATGCAAAAAAAACAAATAAGTTGAAAAAAATTGTAATGGCATCATCATCATCAATTTATGGTAATCAAGAGGGAATTATGAAAGAAAATTCAACATTGCCAAAAACAATTTCTCCTTACGGAGCAACAAAATTGGCTTCAGAAAATTTAGGTTTTCTATATTATGAAAATTTTGGATTACCTGTCACTTCATTAAGATATTTTACAGTGTATGGACCAAAACAACGCCCAGACATGGCTTTTTTTAAATTTATTATGGCTAATCTTTCAGAGCAAACAATAGAATTATTTGGAGATGGTTCTCAAAAAAGAGATTTTACATTTATTTCAGATATTGTAGAAGCTAATATGAAAACATTAGAAAATAATGTTGAAGGTGAAATTTTAAACGTTGGTGGTGGTAGTGTGAGAACAATTAATGAAGTATTAGAAATAATTAGTTCAGAAACAGGGAAAAAAAATAAAATTATTTTTAAAAATAAAGAAAAAGGGGATGTACATAAAACAGAAGCAGATGTCAAAGAAATTGAAAAAAAATTAAACTTCAAACCAAAAATTTTGTTAGAAGAAGGATTACCATTAGAAATTGAATGGTTGAAAAAAATTAAAAATGAATATCAAGAAATTTTAAAATAAATTAAAAAAACTCTATATTAACAAGAAAACCATTTTCCATTAGATTTCAAACTTTTATTTGCAGATTCTATTACAGAAACAGATGCAAAAGTATTTTCAAAAGTTGGTCTATTTTTAGAAATATTTTTCAAAGTTTTATTTTTATTTATGATATCAAAAGAATCAGAAAAAAACTGTACGATACTATCTATTCCATATCCTTTAAAATGATATTTTTCATCAATAAAATAATCTTGATTAAAATAAGGATTCAAACTTTCTACACCTTTATTAGATATTATTTCAAAACCTCTATTTTTTTGATCACTTTCAATTCGCCCCTCAGTTCCAATTACTTTAATGGATTGATATGATACAGCTGATGTTGTACTAGGATCTACCCAATTGCATAAAATAGAAGATACAAATTTTTTCTTTTTATATTTCCATTCAATTAAAGTTTGAATTGAATCAAATGTATTAGGGTAATTTTTATCTAAAATATTTTTTTGGCCTACAGCCATTACTCTAATAGGAATTGCTCCAGTAACAAATTTGATTATATCAACATAATGTACTCCTAAATATTGAAAAATATTTGTAAATTGAATCCAAGATTTGAAAAGTTTTTCTGGAATTTCTTTATGCTGACTATATTCTACATGAAAATATTGAGGCAATCCAATTTTATTTTTTTCTATCATATCTTTTAATTTTAAATTTGCTAAATCATATCTCTTATGAAAATCAACAATAGTAAGTAAATTATTTTGTTTAGAGATTTTAATAAGAGATTTTGCTTCATTAGTTTTAGAGGTTAATGGTTTTACAACTAAAACATGCTTAAATTTTTCTAAAGTATACTTTGTCATTTCATAATGTAAATGATCAGGAGTTGCTACAATTACAACTGTATTTTCATCAGATTCATCAATTGCTTTTTTATAATTGGAACCAGAATTATTTTTTTTATTAAACCAAATACAATTTAATTTAACTTTAGTTAATATTTGAATATTTTTCAATTTTTTAGAAAAAATTTTTTCAGTAGCAGAATTTTTTGAAACAATTGTGATTTTATTTATTAATTCTTTTCTAGTTGCTTCAATTAAACATGGTAAAATAGTTCCAAATCCAGAAGTATTTTTACCGCAAACATAAGCTCCAGAACCAATTACAATAACATTAATTTTTTTCAAGATATTTCAAACCTCACTTTATTAATAACATTTTTAGCTGTTGTAACTGCTTTCTCAATTGTGTCATCAGAAGTAATTACGTGCCCAATTCTTTCAGAATGATTAGTTATTAATTTAATTTCATTATTTATTTTAACATTAGGATTTATAAAAATATCATACACTCCAGGCATTTTCATTGATTCATCAATTCCTTTAATAGATATTAATTTTCCAGGTGGTGGAAAGAAAAATCTTTGTACAGCAGCCTTGTTAAATTTTGGTATTAGTAATTCCATATCGATTTTTTCACCTAAACTCATTTGAATTAGTGGTTTTAAAATATTAACACCATTTGATAAAGGAACCATATCTGATGCAAATCTACCACCACTCGTTCTAGCAGCCATTTCTAAAACTTTAGGTTGACCATTGTCTATTATTATATCGCCTTTTGCAACACCAAAATTAATTCCAATGGCTTTAATCGAATCTTCAACAATCTTAATGACCTGTTTTTTTTCCTTTACCGATAATACAGTAGGTATTGTATGACCATTTTCTATAAAATATGGACTAAATTTTTTGTCCATATCATAATTTCGATCAGCAAATCCAGTGGTTATAATTTTATTATTAATAATAATGGATTCAGTACTTAATTGCGGCCCACTTAGAAATTCTTCAATTAAAACAGTTTTTGTATTTGAGAAAGATGTACATTCATCATAAATTTGGGATATATCATTGATTTTTTCAACTTTTATCACTCCTCTTGATCCTGCATTATCAATGGGTTTCATAACTAATGGAAAAACAAAGTTTTTAATTTTTTTTAGAATTTCTTCTGTAGATGATCCATATGTAAACTTAGGACAAGGTATTTTATTTTTTTGAAAACATTCAATTCTCATTTTTTTATTTGTAGCTATATCAGCAATTTCTGGAGACAGTCCAGGTAAATTCATTTTTTGAGCAACACGAGAAACAATATGAGGTATTTCAACTGCATGAGTCATAACACCATTTACAGAATATTTTTGAGCAATTTCACATATTTTATCAACATTAGTTATATCTTCAACTACAGATACATCAGAAATTTTTAAACCAGGAGCGTCAAAGTTAGAATCTATTGCAATTACTTCAAAACCTAATTCATGTGCATATTCAATAACAATTTTTTGTTCGATGCCAGCACCTAATAATAATAATTTCTTCAATTTTCTATTTAATAAATTACATATATTTAGAAATATAAATATGCGCAATAAATGACTACAAAAACTGAATGAGTACTCACGAAGGTAAAATTATTCTAAATAAGGGAAAAATTGAATTAATTGACTGTAAAAAATGTAAATTTATTCATATAATGCCTCTACCCACAGAGAAAGAATTATTGGAATTTTATAAAAAAGAATTTTATCAAAAAAATAAACCATCTTATCTTAATCAAGATGAGAAAGAAAGAAAATATTGGAATATGTCATATGACGAAAAATTGAATGTTTTAGAAGAAGAAAATATTAGGAATAAAAAAATTTTAGATATAGGTTCTGGTGGAGGATTTTTCTTAAGAAGAGCGAAAGAAAGGGGATGGGATGTATTAGGAATTGAACCTTCATTAATTGCAGCAAAATATGCAAAAAAATATAAAATTCCAACATTAGTAAATTTCTTTGAAAAAATAGATTTTTCTAAAAGAGGAAAATTTGGAGCAATTCATATGAATGCAGTTTTAGAACATAGTAGATCCCCAAATAAAATATTAGAAATATCACATAATATTTTAGAAAGAAACGGAATGGTAATTGTAGAAGTTCCAAATGAATTTAATCCTCTTCAATTAATTGCTCAAAAAAGATTAAAAAAAGATGAATGGTGGGTTGTACCAGAAGAACATCTCAATTATTTTAATTTTAAGAGTCTATCAAAATTGTTAAAAAAAAATGGATTTGAAATAATATTAAAACAAGCAACGTTTCCACTAGAAATATTTCTATTGATGGGATTTGATTATGTTAATAATTCAAAAATAGGTTTAAAAAAACATCAAGAACGCATGAAATTTGAGCAAAATTTGAATGAGGAAAATGCTCAAAAACTAAAACAAAAAATTTATCAAAAATTTGCAGAAATAGGAATTGGTAGAAGAGCAATAATTTATGCAAAAAAAGAAAAATAATTATTCTAAAAGAGGATTATCAGACTTGTTAGAATCATTAAATCCCAATTTCTTATCCTTTTGAATAGATTTTTTATAACCCTCTTCAGAAATAAAATTTTTATTTATATCAATTAAGCGTGGTTCATTTTTTAAAATATTTAGAACAGAATTAGTTAAAATTGGACGTTGAGGTATTCTTTTAACAATTTCTTGAACAAATTTTAAGTCATTATCTCTATCAACCGACCATTTAAAATCAGAATAATCAGTAGTGTTTGGAGCTTTTTTAATTTTAAATTTTTCAGGATTATTATAGATATAAGTACAAACATGCTCACGATCTGATGGTTTTTTAGCTTCTAACCAGACTTTTTCCAGAGTTTTAAATGAAAAAACTTCGATATCAGCACTTCCTTGAGGAAAAGTTCTAGGAAAACCAGCCGAAACAAAATCACAATCATTTTCAAGGAATTTTTTAATTAAGCCATCAACTATTTCAGGATCAATTAAAGGGCAATCAGAAGTGATTCTTATAATTACATCTAACGAATAAAATTTTGCACATTCGTAAAAACGAGTAAGAACATCTTGTTCAGATCCACGATAATGATTAATTTTTTTTTTATCTAAAAAATCAATAATTTTATCATCTTCAGATAAAGTTGTAGTTGCAACAATTATTTTATTAATATTTTTTGAGGATTTTAATTGATTTATCACAAAATCTATCATTGTATGATTATTTTCAATTTTCATCAGTACTTTACCGGGTAATCTAGTCGAACCCATTCTTGCTTGTACTATGCATCCAATCAACATATACATGAAATAATTATATTTCTTATATTAATGATTGAACATATGTAAAATAATGAAGAAAAATTATTTTTACAGTTTTTTAATAATTTCAGCTACACGATGTGGGCCTAAACCATCAATTTGAGAACAGGCATTTTGCATTTTTTTTAATTCCATTTTATTATTTAGTAGATCTAAAAGCTGTTTTACTAATTTATCATAATTAATTTCGTCATACTTTCCAGCATATGAAATAAATCCATATTCTTTAACGAGTTGTGCTGATTTTTTATTTTCATTACTATGAGAAATAACAATTGTAGGTAAATTACATATTGCAGATTCATAAACAGTAAGTCCAAAAGTAATAATTCCAATTATCGATTGATCCATTAATGAAATTAAGGATGAGGGATTAGAAATTATATGGAAATTAGATTTTTTACTAATTAACTTAGAGATTTTTTTTTGATTTTCATTTAATTTGCCTAAAACTAAATTAACATCAAAATCAATATTTTTTTTAATAATTGAATTGACTACTTTTGATGTAATATCATACTTATCAGAACCGCCCATACTAATCAAAAGAGATTTCTTTTTTTGAGAATTTAATTTTGGTAAATTTTGAATTCCATGTAAAATATACTTTTGACCTATTATACAATTTTTAGGATAATTTTTTTTTGGATTTTTGAGAGATGAAATAATTTTTAGATCAACATATTTTGAATTATAAGAATTATCTATAACAATAATTTTAATATTTTTAGGTATATTATCAATTAACTTCTTAATTGATTTTCGTTTTGAATCAATAATTAATTTTTTACAATTTTCTTTTTTGAGAATTCTGTTAACTTGTTTAAATTCAGTTTTTTTAGTAATTAAAAAAACATCAAAACCTTTAGATAAAAAATAATCGTATGTCTGCTTAAATTGAGTAATAAAAATGCAGGAAATATTTTTTTTGTCTAAATTTTTAGCTAAAATTTCACATCTTTTAACGTGACCTAATCCAAGTCTTTTACTACTATCAACACGAAAAGCAAATTTCATAATTAATCTATATTATTAATAATAATAAAATTTCTGTATAACAAATATTATAATTTTGGTACGAGGTTATTTTTTATTAAAAGATTTTTTAATTCAGAATTACTCAAAAGTGTAGATTGTGATGAAGAATAAGTATCAAATTTTAATAATTTAGAATTAGGATATAATTTTCTGACTTTTTCAAATGTTTCATAATTTGGTGGTAACAAGACATACAATCCTTTACTTTCAATTGAAAATGGAGCTTCGTATTTATTCAATAATAATTCATCAATCTTTTCGCCCATCCTAATTGAAATTTTTTTAATTTTAAATGGTTTTGGAGATACTTGACGTAACGCTTCAACTAAATCTTTTAATCTATATGCTTTTAATTTTGGAATAAAAATTTCTGAACCTTTTGCTAATTTAAGTGCAGAAAATATTAGATCTAGAGATTCATCAATAGTGATATTAAATCGAGTCATACTGTCATCAGTGACAGTAATTGTTTTGTTATTCTCAATTTGTTGTATAAATTTTGGTGCAACTGAACCGTTACTACCTAGAACATTTCCATATCTAACGCAAGTGAATATAGTATTTCTACTGCTATTAAAATAATTTGCAGCTACAAATAATTTTTCCATAGAAAGTTTTGTTGCACCGTATAGATTATTTGGGGATACAGATTTATCAGTACTAATTCCAAGACAAATTTTTACTTTTTCATCCATACATACATCAATTACATTTTGTGAACCTTGAATGTTTGTTTTAATAAATTCAAAAGGATTGTATTCAGCTATTGGAACTCTTTTTAATGCAGCAGTATGAATTACAATGTCAACATCCTTCATAGCACGTTTTAATCGTTCTTTATCTCGTATATCACCAATGAAAAATCGTAATCTTTTATCTTGAAAATGTTCTTCCATTAATTCTTGTTTACTTTCATCTCTAGAAAAAATTCTAATTGCTTTTGGATTAAATTTAAGTAATCTTTTAGTTAGTGCCTGTCCAAGAAAACCACTACCACCCGTTATCAGAATTATTTTATCTTTAAACAATTTTCTTCGAAATGATATATGGTATAAAAATTAATGGGTTTAAGGCAAAAATAGTATAAAAAATCATTTCTTATATTAGGTTAAAAAAAATGTGTTCTAATTGACAATTAATTTTATTGCTGAAATTGGTTCAAATTGGGAAGGGGATATCAAAATAGCAAAATCTCATATCAAAGAAGCAAAAAAAAGTGGAGCAAATTTTGTTAAATTTCAAATGTGGAGAGCAGAAGATCTTTATGACTCAAATCATCCAGAATGGGAAACAATAAAGAAATCTGAAGTAACAAAAGAAATAGCGGAAGAATTAAAAAAATATTCAGATCAAATTGGAATTAAATGGTTTTGTAGTGTATTTAATCCAGATGCAGTAGAATTTTTAGAAAAATTAAATGTTGAGTATTACAAAATTGCTTCAAGAACATCAACATTAAAAGATAAATTTTCAAAGGAAACAATTGAAAAAGTTAGTAAAACAAAAAAAATGACTTTTATTAGTACAGGTGAAGGTGGAGATATTAAAAAAATTTCTCAAAGTTTTGTACCAGAATTTTTAGAATTTACTTATTGTATTTCAAAATATCCAACAGAAGAAAAAGAAATTGATTGGAATATAATTAAAAATTATAATTTTTTTTCAGATCATACAAAGGGAATTGTTACTCCATTAGTTTACGCAATGTTAAAAGTAAATAATGCAGATGAGGATATATTTATAGAAAAACATACAAAATTTGAAAATTCAAAGGGTCCAGATTCAACCTTTGCAGTGACATACGAAGAAGTAAAACAATTAACAGATCATATTAAAAGAATTGAAAATATGTGGGATAATAAAACCTAAAATTATAAGTTTAGTATTAAATAACATGAGGAGACTAAATAAATATGATAAAATTATTTTTTCCAACTATTAATGATTTAGAAATAAAGGCTACAGTTAAAACTCTAAAAAGTGGTTTTTGGGCTTCAGGTGCAGGAGTAGGAAATGTAAAGAAGTTTGAAAATTTATTTAAAAAATACACAAATGCAACAGAATGTGTTGCAGTAGATAGTGGTACTGCAGCATTAGATTTAGCACTAAAAGTTGTAGATATTAATAAAAAAGAAGTTTTAGTTCCATCACTAACTTTCGTATCCTCAATTAATGCTATAAAGTATAATGGAGGAATTCCAATATTTGTTGATG
>MDSW01017818.1_pt1 | contig 16239 bp, 13 predicted proteins | sample 811171 | NCBI WGS metagenome assembly MDSW01 (sample SAMN05326641, study PRJNA326480) | marine metagenome | isolation source: seawater | place: Atlantic Ocean: North West | collected 2012
TCCGGGCAGCGCGGAAAAATTGGCTCAAGTACATCGCCGAGGCGTGGGACATACATTCGGCTCATCAAGTTCTTGTCCGAAGCCTCCAGAACAGGTCGGTAGTTCTCAACCGGCACCTGACGTAACTGCCAGGTATAAGTCTCAACTGGCTTCAGCAAAACCGACTGGCCCGGCTTCGCACCAAGATCCAAAGACGGGCGATAAAGTGTCGTAGGAACTTTCACCCACTTCGTTTCGTAACGGGTTTCTTTTCTATAGTCGACAACAACCTGACGGGGATAAAGCAAGTTCAGCGGATTAATAACTTCCGCTCCAACTGAGTAAGGCTTACGAACTTCCACCTTATCTTCCTGTATTTCAGGCGTATGAACTTTAAGAATCGGCTTCTTGCCTGTCAGGTAATCTAGAACCTGAGCATCAGCCGGACGAGTCGCCAACAAGGCTAATGCAATGGCAGCTACCATCATGTGATTTAAATTTCGCATATTACTACTTCTCTCTCTCTCTTCGCGTTGAGCTTCAATCTGACATCTCTCACAATGCCAACCTATTAATTAGTTTGGCCAGCGACTCTTACCACAGGCAAGATGCAAATTTGATTTGCTGGTCAATTAACGGAATATTACGATTGTGCCGAATATTCCGTTGCTAATCGTTCGCTGACAGGTACTCTCACATACCTATCAGGCGGGAATTCGTGAGGCCTTGAAAAACCAACTCCCGCGCCGGTTTTTCAAGGGATAGACTCAGTTGCCGTTACTGTGCTCTCTCACGTTATGTAAAAAAGTAGGTTACTGATTTTAGCGCGAGCGGGATAAAACTAATTATTTTACAGATTATTTTTTCCTCCTGCTCTTAATCCGGTTCAACGACTCCAGAGACATCCGGCAAGTCTTCGATTTTCCTATATAATTGGCTCTCAGAAACCACTCGTCATAAGTCACCACCGGTGCACCGTTAGAAAGGATGCAATGGACAACGGAAAGATTTCAGCTCAGATCACAAAACTGGCCGACCTGTTAGAATTTCAAGGAGCAAACTCCTTCAAGATTCGCGCCTATCGACGTGGTGCCCGGGTAATCAAGGATTCCACTGACTCGTTTGAAACAATCGTTAGCCACAACCCATCTCAACTACTGCAGATTGATGGCATTGGAAAAGGAGTGGCAGAGAAAATCACTCAGTTAGTTCAGGAAGGGGAGATCTCTGAAATCAATGAAATCCTCGAGACTGTGCCTTCGACGGTTTTAGACATCCTGAGAATACCCGGGCTAGGTCCTAAAAAAGCCGCTTCTCTCTATCAGGAACTGGGGATCCAAACGCTTGATCAACTTCAGGCCGCTTGCCAAGCCAACGAAGTTCAACAACTCAAAGGGTTTGCTGCGAAAACAGAACAGAGCATTCTCGATGGAATTGCAATTGCCGCCGCCGCCAATGAACGCATCTACTGGTCAGACGCTGACGAACTTGCCGAATCGCTCCGAACTCACATGCAATCATGCCCAGCCATCAAGCAACTTGAGTTTGCCGGAAGTTACCGTCGAGGGCGCGAAACGGTTGGTGATTTAGACATCCTTGTCGACTCGACCGACGCCGCAACCGTGATGGCCCACTTCTCAGAATATCCAGATCTGGCACAAGTGATCGTTCAAGGTGATACCAAGATGTCAATCCGGGTTGGTAACAGCTTTCAGGTTGACCTGCGTGTAGTGGAAACTAATGCTTTTGGAGCAGCACTGCAGTACTTCACTGGCTCAAAGGATCACAATGTCGAACTTCGTGGTCGGGCGAAGCAACTTGGGCTAAAGATTAATGAGTACGGAGTTTTTAGAGTGGAGGGTGACAGCGAAGTCTATGTCGCCGGTGCTCAAGAGGAAAATGTCTACCAAACGCTGGGACTCCCCTGCTTTCCACCTGAAATTAGAGAAGCTCGATCAGAATTCGACTGGGCTAAAGAAACTTCCATCCCCGAATTGATCCGGGGCGAGCAAATACAGGGAGACTTGCATATGCACACCACTGCCACGGACGGAAAAGCATCCATCGAGGAAATGGCGGCAGCAGCAAAGGCTCGAGGCCTGAAGTACATTGCCATCACCGATCACTCGCAACGCGTTACGGTGGCCAATGGGCTCGATGCTGAGCGTCTATTGCAGCAATGGAAAGAAATTGATCGCATCAATGCAAGGCGCGACGACGATTTCCTCATTCTCAAAGGGATCGAATGTGACATCCTGGAAGCCGGTCCGATGGATCTCCCGGATGAAGTGCTCGAACAAGCAGACTGGGTAATCGCCTCTGTACACTTTGGTCAAAAGCAACCACGACAACAAATCACGGACCGCATCACAGGAGCTCTTGAAAACCCAAATATTGACATCATTGCACACCCCACCGGACGTTTAATCAATCGCCGAGAAGCCTATGACGTAGATATGGAAGCCGTTTTTCAGGCCGCTAAAGAAAACAATAAAATGCTAGAGCTAAACGCCAATCCTGTAAGACTCGACTTACACGATATCCACTGTGCAATGGCTCGAGAGCGAAGCATTCCAATTATCATCAGCAGTGATGCACATAAAATCACGGGGCTAGATGTCATGAAATTTGGCATCAAACAAGCTCGACGAGGTGGGCTAACCGCTGAGCATGTCGCCAACACAAAAAGTTGGGATAAACTTCAAACTCTACTTTCGAAGTAATAATCCGTTACACTTAAAACTGATCTCGGCGACAGCTACATTATTAATCACTTTCAAATCGATACTAAGATTCATGAACTTTAATCACCCAAATCTTACCCGTAGAAAATTCATCCGTACCTCTTCGGCAATGCTCGGCGCAGCTAACTTCCCGTCTCTGGCATCAGCCATCGAGCCAATCAAGAGAAACGGCGATCACAAGTTCAAATATTCTCTGGCTGCCTATAGCTATCGCAAATTACTGCAGGGTGACCCGGCAGAAATGTCGCTGTATGACTTCATCGACGATTGCGCTTCTTTCGGTCTAGAAGGAACGGAACTGACCTCCTACTACTTCCCGAAAGAGGTGACCAAGGAATACTTGCTTTCCTTGAAGGAACATTGCTTTCGTCTGGGACTTTCTATTTCTGGAACGGCTGTAGGGAATGACTTCGGGCACCCGGAAGGTGATCCAAAGCGTCAGGAGCAAATCGCTCACGTCAAAACATGGGTCGACCATGCTGCTGTCATGGGCGCTCCAACAATTCGCATTTTTGCCGGCCATACGAAGAAAGGGCAGACCAAAGAAAGTTCGCACAAGCTGATGGTGTCGGCAATAGAAGAATGCTGCGAATACGCGGGACAGAGGGGGGTCGTATTGGCGTTGGAAAATCACGGTGGTCCCACGGCGACTTCAGATGGGTTGATGAACTTTATTAAGGACGTAAAAAGTCCATGGTTCGCAGTCAACCTGGACACCGGTAACTTCTCTAGCGACGACATCTATGCCGAACTGGAAGAGGTGGCTCCTTATGCCATGAATGTTCAGGTCAAAGTAGTCACTCGAAACGCTGAACGGGAAACCATGCCGACGGACTTCAAACGCCTCGGGAAGATCCTTAAAGACTCAAGTTATCGGGGCTTCGTCGTTTTGGAATATGAAGAATCCGGGGATCCTCGCAAAGAGTCCGCACATTACTTAGACATTCTGCGTGAAGCCCTAGCCTAGAGCTAATAATCTTCAAATTTGCCGATCAAATAAAAGAGGCTGTGTCTGCTAATCAGACACAGCCTCTTTTTAAGATCCGTTAGATTGAAAAGTAGTTACTTTTTGATCTTCTCAATCACCTTTTCAGTGCGTTGGCGAAGCCTACCGATGGTTTCTTTCGCTTTATCAGCACCCTCTTTAACAACGTTACCTGCTTTACCTGTCAGATTCTTTGCTGTTTCTGTGGCTTTGTCGGTCAGCTCTTTCGCTGGTACATCCTTGACCTGACTGTCCTCTTGAGAGTCTTCTTCCTTGGCATTGCAAACAGGACAATCTTCTTTTCCTGTGCATTTCTCTTTTTTGAAAAGATTCTTTGCACGACTGAGAATCTTCATGCCGGCAGAACAGCAAGATTCTTTCTCTTCACAACATTCTTTATCATCTTCGCAGCAATCAGCCTTTTTCAGGCTGATCTGAGGCAAATTCAAATTTAATAATTTCTTAGAGTCTTCATCTGCTCGAACTGTTGTTGTCACGACAAGCGCCACCAACACCAGCAAAGCCAATCCGCATACGCTAAAACGCTTCATTATCAGGATCCTCGCCTACAAAAACATGTGGGGTTACTTTTCAGGCTGGCCATCCTTAATTGGACGACACTCCTTTATCTTCTTCGACCCGTTGAATGATTCGTCTTTACAGAAGTAACCATTTTTTCGAAGATAGTCGCACTAAAAACCGTCTTTGTATTTATGGGAAGGCATCTAATCCATGCGATTTTCAGATATTTCCAAACTCTCCGGTATTCTGGGGATCATCACCATCTGTCTAACAGGCTGCACCGATTCAAGTGATAACACGGAGCCAGCCGAAAATGCTGGAATCTTACAAGTTCCGGAAGTAACCATTACGACGGAGTTGGACGACAACGCAGTCCCATCATCTCAGATCGCAGAATCATCTCTAGAGGAAGCTAGTCCACAGCTTATCGTCCAAAACTTCCTCGCTGCCCTGCAGTTAGGTGACGACAGCGAGATCTCGAATCTTCTGACAACCAAAGCTAAAGAAGAAACTGAAAAACACGATTTAGTTGTGCGTAGCCCGGGGTCACCCAATGCAACCTTTGAAGTGGGTGGTGTTGAAATGGTCTCCGGCGGAGCCTACGTGACAAGCCTTTGGACAGAACCTGGCGACGACGGACTAATCCACCAGTTTGACATCATTTGGATTTTGCGTCAGCAACAGGATGGATGGAGAATTGCTGGAATGGCAACCAGAGTCGCCGCGAACGAAGCACCAACTTACCTCAACTTTGAAGAACCGGAAGAAATGATTCGGATCTGGAAAGATGCCGATCGCCGACTGGCCACCCAGCAGGAAGAAGGCGCTGCCACAGCCGGTAACTAACTCCCCGAAGACAAGCAAGACAACGTAAGGGCCATTCACAATGCATGTGAATGGCCCTTACTTTTATAAACTTGTGTTGCGTACAAACTACTCGTCGTTCGCTCGCAACTGAGCTAGGACCGAGTAGTCTTCCAGCGTTGTCGTGTCACCAACGGCTTCTTTACCCTCAGCAATATCACGCAATAGTCGTCGCATAATCTTACCACTACGGGTTTTTGGTAAAGCACCCGTAAAACGGATGTCATCAGGTTGAGCTAACGCTCCGATTTCTTTCCGGACATGCATCTTCAGTTCCTGTTTCATCTCATCCGAGGCTTCCGCATTAACCAAGGTCACAAATACAGCAACCGCCTGGCCTTTAATATCATCCTTTCGACCAACAGCAGCTGCTTCAGCCACATTTGGATGACTCACCAGAGCACTTTCGACTTCGATTGTACTCAAACGGTGACCTGAAACATTAATAACATCATCGATACGTCCCATGATCCAGTAGTAACCATCCTGATCACATCGTGCGTTATCACCTGCGAGGTATTGACCTTCAAACTTGGACCAATACTGTTCTTTGTAACGCTCGTTGTCGCCCCAGATTCCTCGCAACATACCGGGCCATGGATGAGTCATCACAAGCATACCCCCCTGATTCTCACCAACTTCCTGCCCGGTCTCATCTAAAATGGCCGGGAGGATTCCTGGCAATGGCTTGGTACAACTACCTGGCTTTGCAGGAACAGCCCCAGGCAGAGGGCTCATCATGATTCCACCGGTTTCTGTCTGCCACCAGGTGTCAACAATCGGACATCGCTCGCCACCAATCTTTTCGTGATACCACATCCAGGCTTCAGGATTGATTCCTTCACCCACGGTCCCCAGTAATCGCAAGCTGCTTAAGTCATGTTTCTCTACATGTTCGTCACCCCATTTTATAAAGGCGCGAATCGCCGTGGGGGCTGTATATAAAATCGTAATCTTGTGTTTCTCCACCAAATCCCAGAAGCGGTCTTCTGCTGGATAGTTCGGAGCTCCTTCAAACATCACACAGGTGGCTCCGGCACTCAGTGGACCATAAACAATATAGCTATGACCGGTAATCCAACCACAATCGGCAGTACACCAATAGATGTCATCATCACGTATATCAAACACCCACTCAAAAGTCTTCTTTGCATAAAGGTTGTAACCAGCCGTTGTATGCTTGATTCCCTTGGGTTTTCCGGTAGAGCCACTCGTGTAAAGAATAAATAGCGGGCTCTCAGAATCCAGCGGTTCGGCCGGACAGTTATCATCAACCGACTCAAGCAATTCATGCCACCAAATATCTCGTCCTTCTTTCATTGAAACTTCTGAATCCGTGCGATTAAGTACGAGACAGGTTTCAACCGTCGGAGACTTTTCCAAAGCTTCATCAACTATGCTCTTCAATGCCAAAACCTTACCTCGGCGATATCCACCGTCCGCTGTAAGCTGTATTTTTGCACTGGCATCGTTATTACGATCAGCAATCGACTCCGCGGAAAAACCTGCAAAAATCACACTGTGGACGGCACCAATCCGAGCACATGCCAGCATAGCAAAGGCAAGTTCGGGGACCATTGGCATATAAATAGAAACAACGTCCCCTTTTTCGACGCCTGCTTTTTTAAATGCGTTGGCCAGTCGGCAGACTTCGCTGTGAAGTTCTTTGTAAGTGAAAGTCCGAATGTCCCCCGGCTCACCTTCCCAAATAATTGCTATCTTATCTCCATTGGTTTCCAGATTACGATCAAGACAGTTATAGGAAACATTAGTCGTACCGCCTAAGAACCATTGCGCATATGGCTCCTTCCATTCGAGTGTTTGGTCAAAATCCTGAAACCAATGCAACTCTTCTTTGGCTAAGTCGCCCCAAAACTTCACTGGATCCGCCGCAGCACGGTCATACAACTCCTGATAGGCCTCCATCGAATTGATTTCGCAGCCATTTAGAAATTCTTCGGAAGGGGGAAACAACCGGCTTTCCTGCATCACATTATCAATGGAACCGCCCGTGTTCTCAGACATATTATCTACCTCTATAGAGATGTGTATTTGTATTTAGAATCAAATTTTAGATTGCATCGCAGGCCGGTGCAATCTTTGGCTTTAGCAGGATTTACTTCTGCAACGCTGTTGGTGGAGTCACAAAATCCTGGCTGTATTTATCAATACCCTCAATCGTCATTTCTTCGTATTGCAACCAGATCCGATAATTGAGTTGGAGAGGTTTATCTTCGTCGACAGTGTATTCAAAGTAAGATCCAAACCGACCATAGTTACGTTCGCTAAACCTGGCCTCTTTGGGATTTTCCGGATGGTCAAGATAACAACAGGTAAGCCTTTCCTCCCCCAACACAAAGCACAATGCATTCCATCTTAAATTGACATGGTCTTTATTTCCGGGCCAGTTACGAAAAGCTCCGGGCTCTCCTTTGCCATCCGGACGAACATAATAGGTTTGAGAAGCCGTTTTATCCGGAATTTCCTGAGAACCTCGAAACTGAAACCCTGCATGTTGAGGGTCACCGGCCAACGTAATTTCACCCACCAACGTTTCCAGTTTGGAAGCAAACTCAATCATCACTCCCCCCTCAACATTGTAGGCCGAAAGTTCCCTCCATTCTGTGGCAAAGGGCTGACCGTTCTTCCCTTTCCAATCAATTTCCAATCGATGACGTCCCAGCACATTTCCAGTAACCTCCGAATGAACTTTCACATGTGCTTGGGATTCTCCACTACGGCAATGCCAGACATCAGCCGTCATTGCCTGCCCATCAACGGAGTAACTTATCTTATTGAAGCCATAGAAAAGTCCACGATGGTGAGGAAACAAGCCGCCTGGTCCCTTGGTAACAAATCCTTTCCCATGAGGGTCGTAAACGTGATGGTAAACTTTATAGGTTTCACCAATGCGTTGCTGACTGGACGTATCAAGCGTTTCATACATGTAACGCATGACAGGTCGGTCACCCAGAATTAAATCCGTGGATAACCCTTCTTCATCTTCAAAACGGAAGCGGGTTTTGTCGGCTTGATCCGGCAAACCAAATGTCACCGTTCCGTTGAACTTTTGCCCGGCAGGTAATTTTGGAAGAATGAAATGTAATTCGCGCTGGCTGGCTGCGTCGGCCTCATCCCCCAGTTCACGCAACGACACCAAGCCTAGCTCGCAAAGCTGTCCGTAAATTTCCTTACCGTTAAGGTTGATCTTAGCCCGACTTGCCTCCAACGCCTCTTTGGCATCCAAAATCACTTTTACTGGCGTTCCAATTCGATCATGTTCACCAGACTGAATCTCAATGCCGATTTGTGCTTGGGAAGTTGGAACACTAACTAAGAAGAAGACGCCAAAGAGTAAAGGATGTAGTGCAATTTTCATATGCACCCTTTCAGTGATAGCAGAGTTAGTAATTAGGCTCTAAATGACCTTAACACTCATTCGCTTGCCGAGCGCGTTCGGTCAGATTGCATGCTATTCTAACTCAAATTCACCCCAATCGCAGCCAGTTGCGAATCCCCAGTTTGAACATCATCCATAAGGACTGAAATGCTTCCTGACGATTTAGTTTAGAGTGTCCATATTCACGATCGACAAAGATAATCGGAACTTCAACAATGCGTGCACCCAGGCGTTTCAGGTGCCAAAGGAATTCTTCAAAAAATGAATATCCGGTCGACTGTATTGCTGAAAAATCTAGCTTTTCGAGCAAATCAGTCCGGCAACATCTGAAGGCTCCAGAGCAATCTCTTGGTGACAACCCCATAAGGATTCGTGCATAAAGATTCACACCGCGACTCATGATCCGTCGCGTAAGAGGCCACCCAGTTACTCCACCACCCGGGCAATATCGTGAACCAATGACGACATCGGCGATTGGTCGTCCTCGCTCTCCAATTGCTTGAATCATGGCTGGTAACTTCTCCGGGGGATGACTAAAGTCAGCATCCATTCCAATCCACAGATCATAACCCTGTTCCACGGCATATTGCATTCCACAGATCGTGGCAGTGCCTAACCCTTGCTTACTTCCACGTTGAATATGATGAAACCAGTCATGGCCCTGTTGAAACTGTTCACACCAATCCCCTGTTCCATCAGGACTGCCATCATCAATAACAAGTACATGAATATCGGCCACGGCTTTACGAATCGCAGCGACAAGGCGTTCAATATTCTCCCGTTCGTTATATGTGGCAACAGAAACTATTACTTTCCAGTCGTTCATACCACATCATCCCGAAAGGCTTTGACTGTAGCTTCCAGACCGACCTCAATACCAACACTAGGCACGTACCCCAGCAAGTCGGTTGCTTTAGAGATATTGGCACAGCTATGAAGGATATCTCCTTCACGAGCTGCTGAGAATTCCGGCCTCACATCACACTGAAGGTAACGGCTCAAAAGCTCCGTCAACTTGAGCAAAGAAATACTTCGGCCGTTGGCAACATTGATACTTTGACCGGATACATGCTGGGCTTCGGCAGCCAGCAAATTGGCTTCCACGATATTTTGAACGAAGGTAAAGTCTCGTGACTGAGTTCCATCACCAAAAATCCTTGGTTGCTGTCCGTCCAGAATCAACGCAATGAATTTTGGAATGACAGCCGAATACGGGCTTGATGGGTCCTGTCCGGGACCAAACACATTGAAATATCGAAGAACCACTGTCTCGAGTCTGCCGGATGCAGCTATGGCATGACAATGTTCTTCTCCCTGATATTTGGCAATACCATAAGGTGAGATCGGTGCAATTTCATCTGTCTCTGTTTGAATTGGATTAGACACATTCCCGTAACAGCTGCTCGATCCGGCATAAATCACGCGGCGACAATCCGTACGGGCAGCCGCTTCTAGCACTCGCCGAGTACCTTCCCCATTGGTTTGCATCGTATGCTGAGGGTTTTCCAGCGAGTACGGCACCGAAACCTGGGCCGCCTGATGATAAATCACCTCGGAATTACTTACCGCTCGAGCCAAAGACTTTTCGTCAAGGATAGAACCTTCCACCAGCTCAATGTGTTCTAACACGTCCTGAAGATTAGAAAGACGACCTGTGGAGAAATCATCTATCACGCAGACATGATCTCCTTTGGCAAGTAATGCATGGACCAAATGAGATCCAATAAAGCCGGCACCACCCGTAACGGTAACTGTAGACATCAGCAAATACCCGGAATATTAATCAGTTAACAGCCCGAATTCGATGGAACTAGAAGCCGGAGTTACAGGTTGAGCGAGCTCTTCCTGCGTCTTGGGCTCTGGAAGTTGCTGGAGATCTGCCCACGCCAGTTCTATATCATAAGAATCCAACGTAGCCTGATCCCGCTTCATCCCAAGTAACATTGCCCGGTCTGATAATTGCACAATGATTCGAGGCACACCTTCGGTGTATTCATAAATTTTGCGCAATGCATCCCGAGTAAACAACTCTGTGATCGCACCTCCGGCCGTGGTAATACAATCACCAATCATCGCGCGAGTTTCCATAGCCGACAATGCTGAGAGGTAGCAGCGGTGAACAATACGTTGATTAAGTGAGGCCAAAGTGGGATGAGCGAGCGAATCTTCGAGTTTGAGTGTACCAGCTAAAACCAGATGCACCCGGGCAGCACCACTGTATACAAGACTGGTCAATTGACGGCACTCTTCTAATATTTCAGCTGAAAGCTGATGTGCGTCATCAATAATTAGAAGCAATGAACGTGGATGTTCATCGAGATTAAACAAATGTTGCTGAATGGCTGCTCGGTTTTGAGCTTCCGAATTTCGAGTGTTAGAAATCCCCAAAGCAAGGACAACACTCTCAAGAAACGCATGCCGACTGGAAAATACCGCATGCTGAAAATAAATAACCTGATGGCTAAACTGAAAGTGTTCCACTAACAATTGGCATACCGAGGATTTGCCTGTCCCGGTAGGACCGGCTACTAACGAGACACCTTCACTCCGGGTCACGATACGTACAAGCTGCGAAAGCGAGTCACGCACATAGTCAACGGCAAAGAAACATTCTGTATTAGGTGAGCAATTAAACGGACGACCGCTCAATTGATAATATGATTCATACATCACTTGTGACTTCCTACCCCTGCACTAAGCTAAAAGGTCAGATAATTAAGAACCGACCGGCTTACCTTTAGTTTTCGGCAGATACCATTTAGTAGCTGAAAAATGATCATTCCCAGATTGCAAGTCTCGCTATTTCCTCCATCTTCTAACCTGAAGCGTTAAAATATGACGGTTCGTTAAAAGATAGCGGCCTAAAAAGGCAAATTGAGTTCCATGAAACAACTATTCCAAACCAAAGTCTGCGGTATCACTTCTATAACAGACGCCAGAATCTGCGTAGAGGCTGGTGTAGACGCCATCGGTTTGAACTTTTTCCCCGAAAGTCCGCGAAGCATTTCTCCGGAGTTGGCTATCACGATTGCCGAAGCTGTCCGTGGCAAGATCAAACTGGTCGGCCTGTTTGTCAACGAAACCCCCAAAGTTATTCGTGACTTACATGCGGCAGTAGGTTTTGATTATGTCCAATTACATGGAGACGAAGACCCTTACTACCTAAAGAATCTATCTCCGCTACCGCTCATCAAAGCCTTTCGATGCCAATCGAACCACCCGGCGACAATTATTGATTACCTGGGAGCATGTACCACCCTCGACGTCACACTACAAGCAATCCTTTTAGATGCCTATCAACCCGGAACCTATGGGGGAACCGGTCATCAACTGGACTGGGAAACACTCGACCTCCAGACTAGTACCTTTGGGGGGTTGCCGATTATCCTAGCGGGAGGCATTACGGACGAGAATGTCATTGACGCAATCACTTCTGCGCGACCGCAAGCGATCGATACGGCAAGTGGAGTTGAGTCAGCACCGGGGCGGAAAGACCGCGATAAGGTGCAGCGATTCTCCGAACGGGCACGACTGACCTTCGATTCACCTGAGAATACTTGAGTCGCTACTTCTCGCTAAAACTATTGCAGGCTATGAATGACCAAACCGCTCAACAGTTTTGGGTAGAAGTAGGTACTTTTGGCTGGCATCCGCTCGCCATTTTTACTGATCGTTCGAATGTGCTCTAAAGTGGCGGGCATCACCAAAGCGGCTAAACCGAATGATTCCCCGTCATCATCTCTGCCGGCTTGAAGGCCATCAACGACCTCGCTAACGAGGTGCACATATTTGGGCTTGGGCAAGGAGTCATGTCCGAGACATGTTTGGACCAGCAAACGATGCAGTATGGATACTCCTAAACCTTGCCAGTCATCGGTACGGTCACTCGCGACTTTAGCAAGTTTTTCGAGACCGTTTGTATTGAGCCTTGCAAGAACCCACGTATCGTCAACGGGGCAGTAAAGTCCCACGGTATCCTGAGCATTCTCGATTTCAATCTGTTCCCAAACGTTGCCTGCGAGTTCGCAGCCAGTACCAATCACCTCCGTATCAAAATCGGTTTGAATGTTCGAAATCAAGGTTCCCGAGTCATAAGCGGGCAACCCTTTGAACAAGCGATGCGTTGGAAGGACAATCATGCCTTCATCATTCATACTGACACACATAGTTAGGACGGAGTTTGCCGGATGCACATCAGTCAATTCCCCAGACTCGCGCAGCTGCTGTTGATAATTGCAGGCTGTCTCATAGCGATGATGCCCATCGGCGATGAACATAGGTTTGTCAGACATCTGCGATTGCAAGCCCGAGATCGTCTGCAAATCATCCACGACCCATAGCCGGTGCATAACTCCCAAATGATCCGTCGCTTCCAACGGTGTCTTGCCAACAACTGCTCTTTCAAGAATAGACTGTGCCTGATTTCCTTCATCGGGATAGATCCCAAAGATCTGACTCAGGTTTGCCTTGGTGGCATTAAATAGTTTTAGACGATCAACCTTGGCTGCTGAGTGAGTTTCTTCATGGGGATAGACGTTACCTTCACCAAGCTTCTCTAATTGCATGCGGCACATGAACCCTTTACGAACAAATGTCGTACCGGCATAAGTAAATTCCTGATGATAGACGTACACTGCAGCGTGAGATTCAGTTGACAACACACCTTCACGTTGCCATTGCCTGAGATATCGAGCTGCGCGATCGTATTTTTCATCGCCGGCTTCATCGCCCGGTTCTTCTCGATTGAGAATTAAACGAATTACATTTGCCGGATGGGTTTCATATAGCTGGTCTTGAAATTCAGGATCAATCACATCATAGGGTGGCGCGATCACATCACTTAAAGATCCAACGTGTGCCAGGTCATAACGCAAACCCTGGAAAGCTTCAATCTGAACCATCGTACTACCAGGTTCCTTCAAAAGAAATAAAATTACAACGCCGACATACAGGTGTTTCACGTGAAACGGCTGATCTGCGAGAACGGAAGGCGTCGCCGAGAACGCTTTTTTGTCCTCGACCATTGCCACAAGAAATACAGCCTCCCAACGTTCCACGTGAAACGTTGTCCCGCCGCATATTAATACCGATAGTGATCCGGCTTAAACGGCCCACCAACAGGTACGCCAATGTAGTTAGCCTGCTCCTCTGTAAGCACGGTCAGCTTTGCCCCCAATTGGTCTAAGTGCAAACGAGCAACCTCCTCGTCAAGTTCCTTTGGTAGAAAGTGAACGCCAATCTCATACTTATCAGGTTCTGTCCACAGCACAATCTGGGCCATCACTTGATTACAGAACGAGTTGGACATCACAAACGAGGGGTGACCGGTAGCGCAACCAAGGTTCACCAGACGGCCCTCTGCCAGCAAGATGACTGAATGTCCATCCTCGAAGGTGTAGCGATCTACCTGTGGCTTAATCTCTTCTTTGACTAACGACTCATTGGTATTCAACCAGGCAACATCAATTTCGGTGTCAAAGTGACCAATATTACAAACAATGGCATCATTTGGCATTACCTCCAGATGCTCTCCCCGAATGACATCCTTGTTACCGGTCGTGGTAACAAAGATATTTCCAATCGGGGCAGCCTCTTCCATCGTCATCACTTGGAAACCTTCCATACATGCTTGCAACGCATTAATTGGATCGATCTCAGTCACGATCACGCGGGCACCAAATCGCTGCAGTGAATGAGCACTACCTTTACCGACATCACCATAGCCACAAACAACTGCCGTCTTACCAGCAATCATAACATCCGTCGCGCGCTTAATACCGTCTACCAGTGACTCGCGGCAACCGTACAGATTATCAAACTTACTTTTCGTCACCGAGTCATTCACGTTGATTGACGGAACCTGCAGTTGCCCATTAGCAAACATTTGATACAGGCGATGCACACCCGTGGTGGTCTCTTCAGAGATGCCTCGAATTTCTGACAGGTATTCAGGGAAACGATCATGGACCATGGCTGTCAGGTCCCCTCCATCATCCAAAATCAGGTTTAAGGGCTGGCCATCCGGAAAGACCAAAGTCTGTTCGATGCACCAATCGAATTCTTCTTCCGTCATTCCCTTCCACGCATAAACGGGAATACCAGCTTCTGCGATAGCAGCGGCTGCATGATCCTGAGTAGAAAATATATTACAACTTGACCAGGTAACCTCTGCTCCCAGCTCTACCAGGGTTTCAATCAAAACAGCGGTTTGAATCGTCATATGCAGACAGCCCGCAATACGAGCACCAGCCAAGGGTTTGGATTCGCCGTACTTTCTACGCAATGCCATCAAGCCTGGCATTTCATTTTCCGCCAAAATGATTTCGCGGCGTCCCCAAGCTGCCAATGAAAGGTCTTTAACTTTATAGGGTATTCGTTCTACCTGAGACACGATTTTGAACTCCTCGGTTGCATCCTTGTCACAAATTCAGTTATGGCCAAGACACCAGAATCAGTGCTGGCCATCTGCTCTTCATTGTAGAGATGCGTTCCCTAAGGGGAAGTGGTGAGAATGATGTAAAAGAGTGATTTACCTGGAGTGTTTACCCGTTCGGAGCAAAGGTTTCATGTGAAACAATTTCCCAATAGAGCTGGCTTTTAGGCTGTCGTCGAATTCCCCAACCCAACAAGCAACAAAATGAGACCGAGTGATTTGTTACCACGACAGATCGCAATAAAAACTCGAACTCTACTAGGGTTCCGATTTCTCTTTGTGAAAGTTCCACGTGAAACAATCTGCTATTCTCTTAAAACACCGTAAGGGATTAAAATCCTCACATCTATTCAGTTAACATCATACCTACTAATAAAGAGGAACCGCCGGAGTGACACGCGTATTGTGCGTCGCAAACCAAAAAGGTGGGGTCGGTAAAACCACCACCTCAATGAACCTGGCCGCCGGGCTTGGACAGGCAGGGTGCGCCACGCTTTTGATCGATTTGGACCCGCAATGTAATGCCACAACGGGCCTAGGTCATCACCCCACGAATCGCCATCCTTTGGTGAATCAAGAAACACTCGCCGACTCGATCGAGAAAACACATTTCGAGAATCTGGATGTTCTTCCCGGAAGCCGTAGTTTCCAAGATGTCTCTGTGCTTGCCAACGGCAAATACGTGGAAAGTAATCAATTGCAAACACACATTCGTACTGATACCGCTCAGTATGATTTTGTGATCATTGATTGCCCCCCAAGTGTCGGTCCACTCACACAATCCGCACTAGCAGCATCCACAGAAGTCTTTATGCCGATTCAATGTGAATACTTTGCTATGGAAGGTCTCACTCAGATGATCCATGTCATACGTGACGTCATGCAGCAGGAACAAAGCCAACTAGAATTCGGGGGCATTGTATTAACCATGTACGATCCGGCCCTCGAATTAACCGGCGAGATTGACCATGAAGTTCGAGAGTTTTTTGGCGAAATCGTATTTGACACGGTTATTCCCAGAGATTCATTGCTTGCTGAATCACCCAGTTACAACAAACCCATCTTAGAATATGCCCCACGAAGTCGTGGAGCTCGAGCCTACACAGAACTGTGTATGGAGGTATTAGAACGTGAATAAAAATCGTCGCCTTGGAAAAGGCCTGGCCGATCTATTGGGACAACCTTCACAAAAAGCCAGCGCATCTTCTCGCGTAGCCGCAAAGCCTGAAAACGCAAAGCCTGAAAATGCAGCCGGGGCTGCGGACGGCTACAGCATGTTGCCGCTCATAAATATTGATGAAAATCCATACCA
>MDSW01091316.1_pt1 | contig 16235 bp, 6 predicted proteins | sample 811171 | NCBI WGS metagenome assembly MDSW01 (sample SAMN05326641, study PRJNA326480) | marine metagenome | isolation source: seawater | place: Atlantic Ocean: North West | collected 2012
GCTGCAACCGCTTCAATTACTATTGGTAAAGCTCTGAAATCTTTGACACTTACCAATGCTGGTAGTGGTTATAATGAAGGTTCACCGACAACCATTGCTTTGTCTGGTGGAAGTTTTACTACTGCCGCAACTCCTACAATCACTGTTACTCCAACATTTAGTAGTGTCATTACTGATGCTGGAAGAGGCTATACAAGCGCTACAGGTACACTATCTGGAGGTGGTGGGGGAACTGGTGCTGCTGTTGAAGTTACAACTAAACTAGGTAAAGTAACTGACATCTCGATTACAGGTGGAGACAGTGGTTATACTGCTAACCCAACTATTGCATTGTCTGCGCCTAACCTTGAAGGTGCTCAATTTGCTCAAACCATCTACAAGAAAAACGATGTAGTCCAAACTGGTGCAGTCAATTTCTTACGCATTGCAAACATGGGTCAAGGTTTGGCTGTTGCTAGTGCGACTGATGTTGCAACTACAACTACCGGTAACGGTACTGGACTAACTGTTGACATTACTGTTACTGGTGGTCAAGTTACTGCTGCTACTGTCAACACTAACGGTACTGGTTATTTAGATGGGGATGAGATCACTCCTACTGGATATACAGGTGTTACGTTAAAGGTTGGTGGAATCAAGAAAGGCACAGAACGTACTGATGAACATCCCTTGCTTGCCAGTAATGGTTATAAGATCTACGAACTAGAGGAATATTCAGCTCCAGCTAATACAGAAGCAGACTTGACCGCAGCTGAAACTGCATACACTACAGCACTAACTGCACGGAATACTGCTAATACAGCTGTTACTACTGCACAAACACAATACGACACAGCTCAAGCATTGTGTGCTGTACCGACTTTACCTGCTAATACTTTAACTATTAAAGAAGCTGGATCGGGATTAAGTAATGGATCACATACAGGTCAAGCTACCGCTACTACTGGCAGCGGCACAAACCTAACTGTAGATATTGTTATTAGTGGTGGTAAAGTTACACACGCTGTTATTAATAATGCAGGTTCTAATTATGCTATTGGTGATACAATTACACTTACATCGTTTGCTGGTGTAGAACTTATCTTTAGTAGAGAACCTTACTTGAGAGGTGCAACTGCTGATGACATTGAATTTTTAACACTAAATGATTATACGTTTGTGTTGAATAAAAAGAAAACTGTAGCAATGAAACCCGAGCTAACTCACGCTACTGGGTTTGATGAGCATCGTGCACAAATTGTCATTAACATTGCTGCTAACAGTACTGACTATAAAGTTATCCTTACACAAGGTGGTAGTGCTGTTACATTCTCAGTTACTTCAGCTAGTTCTGGAGCTAGTTCCGATGTCATTGCAGGAGACCTAGCAACCGCTATCACTGCTAATGCCGCTTACACTGCTACACAAGTTGGTGCTAGCGTGTATATCACAAGTTCTGCAGCTTTTAGTGTAGAAACTCGTGGTGGTGGTTCTGAATCATCTATTTTTGCTTTAACTGATACTATCAGTAATGTTGCACGTCTGCCTTTGCAGAGTAAAAATGGATATGTCGTTCGCGTGGTAAACGCTGAAGACATTGACATTGACGATATGTTTGTCAAGTTTACAACTGATGGCGGTGGTAATTTTGGAACTGGTCAGTGGGAAGAGACTGCAGCTCCTGGTATTACTTATAAGTTTGATGAACTTACTATGCCTCACCAATTGGTTAGGGATTCTGATGGTAAGTTTTCTTACAGTACAGTTAACTGGAATGATAGGATTGTTGGTGATGATAACACTAACCCTATTCCTAGCTTTGTAAACCACTCTATTTCTCACATTTTCTTTTACAGAAACAGGATGGGTTTCCTGTCTGGTCAAAATGTTGTACTAAGTAGAGCGGGTGACCTATTTAATTTTTGGAATGAATCTGCACAAGTAGCTGTAAACGATGATGTTATTGACGTTTCAGCTGCAGGTAAACGTCCTGTATTCCTAAACTATGTCCAACCTACTGCTGTAGGTTTGGTAATGTACTCTACAACAGAACAGTTTCTGCTATCTACAGACTCTGACATTCTTGCACCAACATCAGCTAAAGTAAACGCTTTAAGTGCTTATGAGTGTGATCCTAATGTTGAGTCCGTTAGTCTTGGTACTTCCCAAGCGTTTGTATCGAAAACACCATTGTATACACGGTTGTTTGAACTGAATGAAATTTCATCTGAACAACCCCCATTGATGGCGGATCAAACTGCACAGATTCCTGAACTAATCCCAGAATCAATTAACAGTTTAGTTGCTTCACCGGCATTGTCTGTTGTGTCGATGGGTACAGTTGGTCAATCTACTATTTATCAGTACCGTTTCCTTGCAAGAACTAGGGAAGAAAGGCTTGTTAATTCTTGGTATAAGTGGGAATTGACAGGTAATTTGTTGACACAGTTCTTTGATACAAGTACATGGTATGGTGTAACTGCTTTAGTTGATAGGGGTGTAAAATCCTTTGATACGTTTGCAACTACTGCAGCTTTCCCAGCTGATTCTAATTCAGTTGCTATTACTATCACAAACGCCACCACGAGTCTAACTGGCTCTGGTGTAACTGGTACAGCGACAACTGACGCATCCGGTAACATCACTGGTATTACTATCACCACTCCTGGTGCTAACTACAGCGAAAACGACGCTGTTAATATCACACAAACTGGTGGTAATGGAGTCGGTACTGCAGCTGTAAATGAGTTACATAATGAAGTTGCTGTACAGTCATTTGATATGACACAATCTAGTGAGCAAGGTTTCTTGACGTTGCCTACTGGAGAGAGAACTGATGTGTGTCTAGATTTGTTTGTAACTAATCCACATGTTACTTATGATTCTACAAAAGATGAAACTAGCATCATTGTACCTTATAATGATGTTACAGGGAAAACTTTTAGCGTTGTAGTTCTAAGCAATTTCAATACTGTAGTAAGTGGTACTATTACTGGCACTGGTTCTGAAACTAGAACAGTCAAAATAAAAGGTGATTATCGTGGCGCTAGTATGGTTATTGGTTTTAACTATGATATGATTATTGATTTACCAAAACTATACCGCTATAATGTAGCTAATAATCAAGTAACTAACGATGATGTATCTAGTTTGATTCTCCATCGACTTAAAGTAAAAACTGGTTTGAGTGGTCCTGTAGATTACAGGGTTTCTATTACTGGTTTAAATGACTGGACTAACACCGTGAGTGTTACCCAGCCTAATCAATATCAACTAAACAACGTAAACATGCAAGCAAGCTCTACTCACGTTGTTCCTATCTACCAGCGCAACGAGAACCTTGCTATTAGGATTATTGGCAATACGCCATTCCCCGTATCTTTGCTTGGTTTGGACTGGGAAGGAAAGCTGAACCAACGTTTCTATAGGAGGGGTTAAATATGGCAACACAAAGTCCTTTTGCAGCTTTTCTAGGAAGCGCTGTACCTTATGCCGGTTTTGCTGCACAGTTAGGTCTAGGCCTACTGACACAAGATGCTGCAAACACAGAAGCTCGTAGAAAACGTGACGCTGCAATGCGTCAACAGAACATTGCTTATCACCAAAAAAGGCGAGGTGCTGAACAATATAATCAACGGCAAGCTCAATTAAAAATTATCCGTGATCGTGTTGCTGATCAACAAATAGGATTTAATGCTGAAGCCGCTGCAAATGCAAATGCTGCAGAACAAGCTCGTTATGCAGAAAGCATTTTAAAAAGCGGCTTTGCAACAGCAGCTAATCAACGACAGCTTATCAAACTAATGGGAGCTAATGCGGCTGCTAATGAAGGTAATCGTGGTAGGTCTTTTGAAAGAGCTAGTATGCTTGAAACGTTAGGTAATTACGGTAGGATGCAAGCTGAACGAACTGAGCAACTAATTGCTGAACGTGGTCAGTACGAACGTAACTTGACTAAGATTCAACAGCAGTGGAAGGGTGCTAATCTACAGGCTCTTGCTCAGAAGATGATTCCTGCTGGACGCATGGATATGCCAATCAAACCTAGCAGCATTCCGTTTGAAAATCCAAACACTAACGCATTGCAAATTGGTAATTTGGCATTAGGTGCACTCGGCACCGGTTTTAGCCTAACCGCAACAGGTGATAAATTCTTTGGAATACCTAAAAACTCATAATGAAAGAATTTGAATATAGGGCGCAATTCCAAGGAGCCGCAAAACCTACAGGTTTTAACCCAATTAAAGCGCCAGACATTTCCAAGGCTCTAGAAAAATACTCAAAAGAAGAACAGATTAATCTCCAGAATCAGCAAAAGCAACGTCTGGCAGATATGCAACAACAAGAAAAGATGCGTAGTCTTTACGCTAATGCAAGTGTAAAAGCACTTGCTAACTTTTCTGCAAAATTAAGTGATGTAGTTGTTAAATCAGCTCAAGCTTACAATGAACAGCAATTACAACTTGGTCTAAATGATGACCTAAACTACGGTATTGATGCTGCAGAGCAAGAAGAATATAATGCTCAAGTTAGGCAGTTAGAGGCTAGTGATGAAGCCTATAACTCTATGATCAATAAGAGCGGTGCACCAGAAGAAGTAAAGCAGGAAATGCGTTACGCTACTGGCCACCGTGGTCTTGGTCAAAAAATGCAGCAACTGACTAATGGCGGTCAGGAGTTAAAAAACGTACTGACTGATGCACTTGCTACTGATAACACTACACAAATTCCAGATCCATTTGACGCTAACAAATCTTTTACTCCTGTAGAAGCACGCGCTAAAGGGCCAAAATATGTAGAAGCTGCTATTGATCTTCTAACAACACAACACGGTATGAAGTTAGGTTTGTCTAACTATAACCGTCATTTGGTTAATAAATCTTACAACCCTGCAGCTAGGAAATCAAAAGAAGAAGTCAGCCAAACAGTGCGTGCTGCTATTGTAAAAGATAGAGCAGAAAACGCTAAGGGTGAAGCTAAGCGTAATTTGATTGTAAACTTACTTTCAGATGATCCGTCTGTAAAGTCACTTTCTAAGGCAATTATGCAGTATGCTAACGAAGGTGGTGTCTCTGTAGCTACAGCTAGAAAAGATATCATTGAGCATATTGTTCGTTCACGTTCAGCTAATATAATTAGCCAAGAGCAAGAAGACTTTTTGTTTAGCCAGGTACATCCTCCTACTAACAGTCGTTTTGAAGATGAGTTTATAGTAGAAGTCTCTGAAGCTCGTCAGAAAATTAGACGTGAACGTTACAACGAAAACAGGTTACAAGAACTAGAACTTCGACAAGAAGGAGAGAAAGTAGCTAGAGATACTATTCAGCACGCTTTACAGAATAATCATTCAGGCGATGATGTTTTAGCTGCAGGTGCTGAGCACTACGAAAAGTATAATTATGTAGATCCAGTATTTGCACACTATGCTAATCACCAGTCTCCTGAAGCTCGTGATTTAAAACAATCATTTGAAGCTGCAAAAGCTGATGGTATAGCTAAAATTTTAACACCGCAACGTTTAGCTGAAGTATACCCTGAACTTCTAAATACTAAATATCAGACAGAATTAAAGCCTTACATTGACGATTCACAAAATTTCAATGCTCTTAATAAAAGTGATCTAGAAAAAGGCGATAAGGCTATTGAAGACCATTTCATTAGTGTTTATGGTACTGGAACTGCTGCTGATATAAGCCAACGGCACATAACTGTGAAGCTTGCACTTGATCATGCATTTGACCAGTTGCGTCTTATGGCAGCACAAAATTATGTAGAAAACGGAGGCAACGCTACTAAAGCAATTCAAGATGCACAGCTAGCAGTTACAAAATTATTCGATTCACATAATGCAAATCCCGATTCAAGGGGGATGTATAGATTTACTGGACGAGGCTATCAAGCTAAATTTCCACAATTCGATGCACCAGACGGTCAAGCTTTAATACAAAAAGCGAATGATGGAGCAGAAATGCTACGTCTGTTAGAAACTATTGGACAGACTGAAGGTTTAGAAGGTTTAAAATCTAAAGAAGCGATGGATAACCTTTTTAATCCAGATGATATTAACGCTTTAGCTTCTGGTGACATACAGATGCGTCCGGCTTCTATGCATAAAATTAAAAAATATGTAAACGCTTATAACATTAAAAACCAAACCACTCCTATCACCTATGATCAAGCTATTGACACTCTGCTTGGTACCTACAATCGCACTAGGGTTAATGCCAATAAAAAAGACCCATGGACCGACGCTGCGCGACGCACTGGGTTATTGAACTTTATGCAGGAACGCATGTCTCATGGCGGTCCTTCCCGAGTTGCTGTAGATGCCGGTCTTCCCCCTCCCAGTATTAGAACTGGAGTTCGCGGTGTACCTGATGTAGTACAAACAGCCCTACATTATAAAATGCCACCAAATATTGCTCCACTTGCTGGTGCAGTGTTTGCTTTAGAATCCGGTTACGGAACTAAAGAAAGCGGTGCCTATAATATTATGGGTATTAAAGGTACTGGTACTGTACGTACTACTACTGAAGGTCCAGCTACTAATGTCGTTAAAGCTGAGTTTCAAGACTACTCTTCTCGTGCCGAAAGCGTACGAGATTTTGTTGACATTATTACAAACGAACCTAGGTATAAAAAAGTACGAGAAGCTAAAACACTAGAAGAAGCTGCAATAGCTATTGCTGATGCAGGTTATGCTACTGATGCTGAATACAAAGATAAGTTAATTCAACTTTTAACAGAACAAGGTAGGAATGTAAAAGCACCATTTATGTCTGAACGGCTGGTTGCTGATTCACGTTATTCTGATCTATCAACGATGGGACCAGAGGCTTGCCAATTTATCACTGGTAATACTGGCACCAGCACTGGCCCACATGTGCACGTTGCTGTTAATAAGAAATTTGGTGAAAGAAGTCCTATTGACCCAACACCTTATGTAAACCAACTTATGGTTGGTGATAAGCCTCTTGCTGAGGCCGCTGAACTTAGTGAACATTACGGCCCAAGAACACATCCCGTACGTGGAGGTTACGACTTTCATGCAGGGATAGACTATGCCACTCCTACAGGAACCCGCATTACGGTGCCGGGCGCCACATATGTAACGACTTTTGTAGATAACTCCGGAGGCGGTGTTGTTACTTCTTGTCGTTTACAATCTGGTTTAGAACTCCTTTTGATGCATGGTTCAAACAATAATCTACGGTAACCAATGGAAGAAATTACCCAACGAAGTCCAACTGCAGAAGAAGAAGAACTCGCAGTACCAACTCCACCTGAAGCTGAAGAAGAAACTCCACTTAGGCTGTCTCCCGAAGCTAGGTATAATACTGCTACTTATGAAGCTAAAGCTGATCAAGATTATTTAGAACGATCTGGAGGAAAAGATCCAGATGACGTTGTAATGGATGATGAAGAGTATAAAGAAGCTCTTGCTAAATATGAAGAAGCTAAAGCTCGCCAAGAAGCTGCTAAACAAGCAGAAGAAAAGTACCAAGCCGAAATGGCTCAGTACGAAAAAGACATGGCTGCTTTTGAAGAATCTGAGAAGAAACGAAAGGAAGGACCTTTTGTTCCTGGAAAAGATAGATCTGATCCACTCCCACCACAAAAGCCTAGAAGGCCTGGTGAAGCAGCTTCATTTGAAGAACATGCAGCAGAGCTAGGAGGAGCCCTTGTAGGCGCTCCTATGGCTGCTGTAGAGGGTCTTGGTTCTACTGCGGAGATGTTCCTAACTGGTCAAGCACTAGACCCTGCATTTAAACCTACGTGGTTGCAAATTCCTGATGAGTATCAACCACCTACAAATACTTTGACAGGTAAATTAGCAACTGAAATAGGTTCCTTCTTTACCGGATTTGGTGCTATTGGCGCGTTGGGTAAAGTTAATAAAGTCCGTCAAGTAGCTCAATGGGTTGATAAAGGTGGCAAAGCAATTAAAGTAGGTAAATACACTCAATTTGTTCCTGGTGTTTTTAAATCAGGAGCTGCTAAAAAAAGTGCTCTTGCTACTTTTATTTCCTCTAGCTCTGAAGGTGAAACAATTAATGACATTACCAAAGAATGGTTTCCTTATTGGACACTAACTGCAACTAATCCTCAAAGTTCGCCTTTGGAGAAAAAACTTAAGCATGTTATTGAAGACCTTGGGATGGGCGGTGTTGCAGAAAAACTGTTTGCTCATCGTGCTGGAGACGCAGTTGCAGGAGCTATCGATGACGGTACAATTAAACCTGTAACAAGTGAAGAATATATTAAAATTACAGATGATCTGCAGAACGTCACTAAACAATTAGATGAACTACCTGAAGGAGCTACACCTGCTCGCCTAGAACTAGAACAGCAATATGCTGATTTACAACGACGGCTGCAAGACGTTGTAGAAACAGATCCTGAAGGCATGGCTGCAAAAGTAGGTGGTGAGATTAAAGAAAGCCAGCAAAATGCTATGAACGAGCAATTGCAGCTGGATCTTTTTGAAAAGGGTTTGAGAGAACCTACTCCCGCTACTCACCCACAGTTCTATAGTGACGCTGAACGTGCCGTACGTGGTACTCGTGTAGGTAATTTTTACAACCACATGAAGGATATGCTGGCTATGGCGTCACGTGGTGATTACTCTGCAGGACGCAGAGCTCGACTTGTGACTGATGCAGCTATCAAGCGTATGACTCGTGGTGGTGGTGAGCTTAAGAAACAGTTAGATGCATTTGCAGAGGAATTGCAAAAAGGCATGGAGCTGCCAGCTGGTGCAAACGTTGGTGGTTTAAAAACTACTCTTGATGGAGTAAGGCAGCTTGCTATTGCACGTTACACTGATATTATGTCTGGTTTCCCAGATTTAGCTAAAGCTGATTTTGATGACATACGGCAACTGTTGCTGGAAGATGCTATTGAAATTCCCAATGTTAGTGGCGGTAAAACTAAAGTCATGAACAGTGCCAACGCTATGGCATTAGAAATGATGATGTACGACTTAGGTGCAGCTGTGTCTGATAAAGCAACAGCATTGCAGTACCTTAGTACTACGGGTGTGCCTGTTAAAGAAGGTGTAGCTAATCTTCTAACTAAAGTAGAAGCTGCCTTTATGATGCACCAGGAGGCTAGTGAGTTTGCTGGTTCTCTGTTACGTGCACGTAGAGGTGATGTATTTACACAAAGGGTTGGTGACAGTCTTACAGCTGTTAATAAAAAGAAACAGCTCAAAACTTTTACATCTGAACTTGGTAAGTTGATGGAGTCTGATCCTGATATAGCAGACACGTTTATGCGTGCGTTTGCTGAATCTAATGGTGAAGTCCATACACTAGAAGCCCTAAAACGCTATGCTGCTGATACAGTATTTAACTGGAAATCAGTAATTGGAACTGAAGGAGCTAAGAGTAAATTTATTGAGGGAGTGTTTAACACTCTATACAATAGCATCTTGTCTGCTCCTAAAACACTTTCTCGTGCTTTTAGTGGTACCGGTTTGCTAACTGTTATGCGGCCTATTCAAATTGCTATGGGCGGTGCATTGAGTGCGGATCAAAAAATGATGGCTAAAGGTCTTCATATGGCATTTGATAACATGCAGGGATCTATTGGTGAAGCATGGCAACTTGCTAAATCAACCCATTATTCTTTGATTAGCAATCAAGCTGGTCCATATGTTAACCAAATAATGAGCCCAGCAGAATCTGCTCATTGGAAAAAATTGGGTAAAATTATTGAGCAAGACGGTAATCTTGGTGAACAAGCTATGTACCGTTTGACATCCACATTAATGGATTTCAACAACAATCGTTTTGTCCGGTATCCTAGCAATGCTATGGCATCTATTGATTCTTTCTTCAAAACTTTGGTTGGAAGGCAAGAGTTAAAAGCTAGGGCTTTTGAAGCAGCTTGGAATGAAAGTAATGGGAAGGTCACTAAAGACCTTTTGCGTAGCTACGAAGCTAAACTTAAAGACAGCATCTTTAATAAACAAGGAGAAGTTGTTGATCTAGCTGCACAACGTGCTGGTCAAGAAGTTGCACTGCAAGTTCCTTTGACTGGTAAACTTGGTGAATTAGATTCTTTGCTTAATCGCACGCCTCTTTTGCGTCCTTTCTTTCTGTTTATGAAGACTGGTGCTAACGCTATTTCTGTTGTATCTAAACATACACCTATTCTTGCTAGGTTTAATGATGATGTACGTGCAATCCTTTCAGCAACTTCTACTCAAATGGATGGCGTTGCTAAATTTGGTATCACTACACCTGCTCAATTAGCTCAACAAAAAGCACTTATTAGGGGACGCATTGCAACAGGTTATATGACTGTTGGCGCAGCAACTGGTTTGTACATGACAGGACGTTTGACTGGCAATGGTCCTGCAAATCGAGAGCTAAGAAATTCTTGGATTCGTTCTGGTAAATGGCGTCCTAGGTCTATTAAACTGGGAAACAAGTGGGTAAATTACGACGGTTTAGAGCCCTTTGCCTCATTCCTTGCACTTGTTGCTGATATTGGAGATAATGCTACTTCACTTGGTGAAGCTGGTACTGAAGAGATGTTCCGTAAAGCTGGATATCTTATTAGTATGAACTTGACTAATAAATCGTTCTTAGCAGGTCTACAGCCGCTGACTGATATCCTTGCATTTGATGGTGCTCGTGGTGAAGTCTGGGCTGCTAATTTAACTAATAACTTTATTCCATGGTCTGGCATTCGCAATGAAATTGCTAATGTAGTTAACCCTGGTTTACGTGAAGTTGAAAGGGATTTTGCAACAACTATAGCTAACCGTAACCCATTTTTCCGTGGACAACTGCCTCTACAGTATGACCCTTTGAATGGAGACCTAATTAAAAACTGGGATTTCCCAACTCGTATGTGGAACTCTATTAGTCCGATCCAACTTAGTGGCGCTGATAATCCAACACGTAAAGCACTTAGAGAAAGCGGTTTTGATTTAGCTACAACATTTAATACGGATAGTTTTGGTAACCGCTTGAAGCCAGCACAACGTAGTAAAATGATGGAGTTAATGGGTAAATATAATATTGAAGGACAACTAGAAAAACTGTTTGCAGATCCTCAAATTAAAAAGGAAATGGAACATTATCGGAAACTGAGAAACCAAGGTGTAAAGGGAAAGGATTTAGATGATCCTGAAAACCTTCGCATTGAAAATGCTCTGTTCTTCCGTGAAATTGGTCGTATTTTTAGAACCACTAAAGAGATGGCTGAAACTGAGTTGTTCCAAATTTACCCAGAACTTATGGAAGCTGGTTACGATACTAGAGTTAAGAAGAACATGCAGCAAGCTGGCATGATTGAACAAGTTGAACAACTATTTTATTCTACCCAGAACAAATAACCATGTAAGCAATGGCAGTAACAACTGAAAACACATATACCGGCGACGGTAGTACAACTAGATTTGCAATTACATTTGAATATTTACAGGAAAGCGATGTTAAAGCGACAGTAAATGACGTTACATCGACTTTTACTTTTGCCAATGCAACACAAATTGAGTTTAATAGCGCACCTGCTAATAGCTCAAAGATTCGTATTTTCCGTGAGACAAACACAGATGAGCCGAACACTACTTTCTTTTCAGGCTCATCTATACGTGCACAGGATCTGAATGATAACAACAGTCAAGTCCTGTTCCGTACACAAGAAATAAGTGCACGTGCTTTTGATAAAACTGGAGACACTGTAACTGGTGACCTAAAACTTAAAGCAGCTAGTATTGTTTTTGAAGGTGTTACAAACCCTGACGATGTTAACCAGACTATTCTGTCAACAATCGAGCCCACTAACAACGACAACACTATTAATTTGCCGAATGCTAGTGGCACTCTGCCTGTATTGGCAGTTGCATCTACTACACAGATCACTTCTACTCCAGAAGAACTTAACAAGGTTGATGGCTATACAGGTAATTCAACCAACCTTAATACAGTAGCTGGAGTTACTCCTGGCACTGCAGCTGCTTCTAAAGCGGTTGTTTTAGACGGTGACAGAGACGTTAGTAACATCAGAAACTTATCTGCTACTAAAGTAACAATTACTACGGCACCTACAAATGCCAGTGATGTTGCTACTAAAGATTATGTAGATAGTATCTCCTCTGCCGGTGCAATTCCTGCAGGAGCTAAAGGTCCTGATGTAACAGCTGTGTCTTCCACAAAGTGGAGGGTTAACAGTATTTCCACACCTCAAACTGTAGACAGCCTTGATTTTGCAACTGACTACGGTTCTAATTTTAATCACGCCATGATGGGTGATGTGACTGTTAATAGCGGACACAGCATTACTCTTGGAAATGGCTCTGTACTTACTATTCTTGGATAATTATCATGCCTTACGGATCTATTAAAGTTGACAACTTTATTCATAGTAACGGTTCAAACCCTGACGTTACCGTTGCTATTTCATCTCTCGCGACAAAAGCAAGCACTACTGGTGCAATGTTTACTGGTAACATTGACCTAGACAATCAACAATCGCTTAGGCTCAAAGAATCTGGTGCAAGTAGCACTCACTTTGTAGCTCTCAGAGCACCGGCAAGTATTGCCAGTGATATGACTTTGACGTTCCCGGATGCGTTACCTGCGGCTACCACAACTGGTGTCCTTCAATCAACTGATGCTGGAGTTTTGTCTTGGGCTAACTTGACTGACACTGAAAATCAGTGGACTAAGGGACAACGTGCTGAACTTACAAACGTTGACAGCGCTAGCGGTACACTTACGATTGACTTTGATGCTAGTAACAACTTCCTGTGCATTACTAATGAAGAAATTACTAGTGTAACTTACAGTAATTTGGATGCTAATTCAGTAGGACAAACTGGTTCTATCTTTATTCAATACGGTGGTGCTCATGCTGTAGGCGGTTGGGCCGCTACTAGCCGTTGGGCTGGTGGTACTGGTGGTGCTAACGGTGCACCAACACTGACTGCAACACAAGACAAAGTGGATCGTATTGATTATGTAATTGTTCGTGACGCTGACAGCGCCGGTAACCAATTAGTTCAACTGGTTGCGACCTTGAACTATGCTAAATGAGGTAAATTAATATGCCTGTATTTAATAATATAATGGCCGGCGCATCCGCTCAAGGAGGCGGAGACGTTGGTGATCCAATTAACCAAAGCTTACGATTTAATGGTACTAATGCTTCTCTTTCGCGAGCAATCACAGCTGATTCTGCCGGCACAATTTCTACTTTTTCTTTTTGGATAAAATTCGGCCGAGAAAAAGACGACATTACCGACACTGTTTGGAGCTACGGAGGGAGTTCATATTTCCAATACCCATTGACAAAGGTTTTAAGAGCTTATGGTGGCGGCGCCGCTGATTCTGATTGGACCTCAAAGGCTAGAGATTACAATGCTTGGTATCACATTGTCATGCACGGTAACGGCAACGTTGACGCCACTAACAATAGAATGTGGGTTAATGGCCGTGAAATAAGCACTGAATTTAACACTAGAGATTTTCCTGGTCTAACTCGTGGAAGTACGTTTAGGATTGGCGACAACACTAACGGAGATCAGCATTTTTCGGGATATCTCGCTGACTTTATTTGCGTTGCTGGTTCTGCTGTTACTCCACTAGACAACTTTGGCAAGTTTAACGACGATAACATTTGGGTTCCCGTTAATTACACAGGTTCATTCGGAGCCAAAGGTTTCCGATTAAAGTTTGATCCAAACGGAGTTGCAGGTCAAACAGGTGATGGCGCAGGCATTGGAGCTGATCACAGTGGTAACAACAACCACTTTACGCCAAGTGGCTTCACAACCACTGCAATTAGCGCCAGCAATTTTGACAATGATGTTAACTACGAAGATACTCCAACAAACAATTTTGCAACATTTACACCTCTTGTTAAGCATAAAGGTCAAGGTCTTTACTTTGACGGAAATTTAGGTTTTAGCGGCCATTCTAATGGTACTTGGTCTACAACAACATCCAGTCAAAGAGTAGATACTGGGAAATGGTATTTTGAAGTCCAAGACAACGAAAATGAAATTGTTGTCGGTGTTGTTGATGAAGGCTGGAACTCTTTTTATACTTGGCAGGGACTAGGTAAATACCCTGGAAGTGCTACTACCAGTTTAGCACTGGGCTACAAAACCAATAACGGCCAGAAATGGGAAAACGGTTCAGCGACAAATTATGGTCCAAGTGGTGCAGCCGGCTCCGTATATGGCGTTGCTTGGGATGCTGACACCGGAACAATTTGGGTTCACAAAGACGGTACATGGGCTAATAGCGCCACACAGGCTGAGGTTGAAGCCGGTACAACTACAAATGCCATGTTTACTGGGAAAACAACAGGTAAAAAATGGCGCTTTGCTGTATCTCACGCAATGACCGGCGACAGCGATAGAGCAAAAATTAACTTTGGACAGCGAGATTTTGTCCACACAGTACCAAGTGGATATAAAACTCTTTGCACCGCCAACCAACCTGAACCATCAATTAAGGATGGCAGAAATCATTTTGCGGCTGTTGAATACAACGGTGGAAGTGGTACTGTAGCCGAAACTGGTTTACTGTTTAAACCTGATTTAATTTGGTATAAATCTAAAAGCCACGCTACTGAACATGCGATGTTTGATTCTGTAAGAGGAGCTGCAGCTGGTCATCTAGATGCGAGTAATAACTCTGCTCAATCAACATCTAATGCAGCACTGACATCCTTTGACAGTAACGGTTTTACTGTTAGTGCTCCAACCGGTGGTGAATGGAATAACGGTGGCGGCAGAACTTATATGGCCTGGTGCTGGAAAGCAGGTGGTACACCAAGTGTAACCTATACCGTAAAAGTTGTAAGTGACTCAGGTAATAAATACAGATTTAATGACTTTGCTGCGAGCGCCGTAACTCTTGATTTAGAAGAAGGCGGTACTTATGTTTTTGATCAATCTGATGCATCAAATTCTGGTCACCCTTTGAGGTTCTCTACAACTTCAGATGGTACTCATGGCAGTGGTACTGAGTTTACAACTGGTGTAACAACTACTGGCACCCCAGGTTCTGCTGGAGCAAAAACTACAATTGTTGTAGGAAGCGGTACAGCAACTTTGCATTATTATTGTTCAGCTCATAGTGGTATGGGCGGACAGGCTAATACAAATGCTACAAGAGGATCGTCTAACTTTGCTGGTACTGCTCAATCAAAAGTAACTGCTAACACTGATGCTGGTTTTTCAATTGTTAAATGGACACCAGATGGTAATACTAGAACAGTTGGTCATGGATTAACCGCTGCACCTGAAATGATAATGGTTAAAGGTTTAGACGGTTCATCTTGGTGGGTTTACCATAAATCACCTGGACATGAAAAATATCAATCTTTGTCAGCAGATTTTGCAGCTGCCGACTCAGATGGTCCTTGGGCTGACACAGCGCCGACAGCCTCAGTATTTAGTGTTGGAGCTGCAGCTGGAAATGCTGATCGTGGTGCTAATGGTGCAGTTGCTTATTGCTGGCACTCAGTAAAAGGTTACTCACAAATTGGTGAATATCGAGGTACTGGTGGTAACACCAACGCTTTTGTAGAAACCGGTTTTAAACCTGCGTTTGTCCTAATTAAATGCCATAGCAACGATGCTAATTGGGGTATTTATGATAATGCACGTAGTCCCAGCAATCCTTGCGATGATGTAATCCGTCCAAACCTTGCAAATGCAAACGACCAGCCTTCAGGTCACGCTATTGATTTTGTTGCAAACGGTTTTAGTGTTAGAGGTCTCAATCTAAATGTAGGTGAAAGTTATTGGTATTCCTACATGGCGTTTGCTGAGCACCCATTTGGCGGTAGTACCAAAGTGCCGCCTGCAACTGCACGTTAATTAACTATTTTTTATTATGCCTTATATGCTTGATGGACGGCAGCTGCACGTTGGCCGTTCTTTTACTCACCCTGATGGCCGCCAGTTTGGCGGTAATTGGAATAAGTATTCTTCTGACACATTAACTAGTCTTGGTATTACCTACGAAGCAGATCCAGCAGCGTATGATTCTACGTATTATGTTAGCGCTGGAGTTGCACGCGATCTAGCAGAAGTTAAAACTAATGCTGTTACCGAACAAAAACAAATTGCCGGTATAATGCTAAATCGCACTGATTGGTATGTAACCCGTAAAGTTGAAAAAGATACTGCTATTCCTAGTAATGTAACTACTTATCGTGATGCCGTGCGTACTGCATGTGCAGCACGTGAAAGTGAAATTAATGGTGCTGCTGATGTAGCTGCA
>MDSW01131975.1_pt1 | contig 16234 bp, 16 predicted proteins | sample 811171 | NCBI WGS metagenome assembly MDSW01 (sample SAMN05326641, study PRJNA326480) | marine metagenome | isolation source: seawater | place: Atlantic Ocean: North West | collected 2012
CTCCTGTCCGACATCGCGCGCATGATGGAGGCCGGCGAGCAGCGGCGGAGCGGATACCGCCGGCTCGCGGACAGGGCCGTTTCACTATACGTGCCCTTCGTTCACACGACGGCGGCGCTTGCCTTCCTTGGCTGGATGCTGGCCGGGGCCGGGTTTGAGCGCGCCATCATGATCGCTGTGACGACGCTGATCATCACGTGTCCCTGCGCTCTCGCGCTGGCCGCGCCTGTGGCGCAGGTGGTTGCCTCGGGACGCTTGTTTCGCAAGGGGATATTCCTCAAATCCGGCGACGCTATCGAACGTCTGTCGGAGATCGATCACATCGTCTTCGACAAGACCGGCACACTGACGCTGGGCGAGCCGGAGCTTGCCAACAGAGATGCCATTCCGGTGGAAACGCTGGTGCGCGCTGCGTCAATGGCGCGGGCCAGCCGGCACCCGCTGTCGCGCGCGCTTGTCGCGGCGGCGGGACCCGGACGGCTGGCGGATGGCGTGAAGGAATATCCGGGGCTTGGCCTCGAAGCGGTACTGGACGGCGAGACCTGCCGTCTGGGCTCAGCGGATTGGGTCGAAGCCGCTGATTCAGAGGCCAGCGGACCGGTTCTCTGGTTCAGCCAGGGCAGCGCGGTGCCCGTCCGGTTCGAGTTCCATGACGTCGCGCAGGATGGAACCCGGTCTGCGGTACAGGCGCTGGAGAAGTCCGGATACGGCCTCGAGATCCTTTCAGGCGACAGGGAAGAAGCCGTCGCAGGTCTTGCTGCAGAAGCGGGTATTACACACTGGCAGGCAGCAGCTTCACCGAAGACCAAGGTCGAACGGCTCGAAGCGCTGAGGGCGCAAGGACACCGTGTGCTGATGATTGGCGACGGCCTGAATGATGCGGGCGCCCTCTCACTGGCACACGCAGCCCTTGCGCCAGGCGGTGCAATGGATATCAGCCAGTCTGCCAGCGACGCCGTCTATAGCGGCGGGCCGCAGGTCGTACCCTTCATACTCGGCACGGCGCGGCGGGCACAGCGAATCACCCGGCAGAACTTTGCGTTGGCTGCGCTTTACAATATTGTTGCTGTTCCTGTGGCGATCGCCGGGCACGTCACGCCGCTCATTGCGGCGATTGCCATGTCCGCGTCTTCGCTGATCGTGACGCTGAACGCCCTGAGGATCGAAGCCGGAGGAAAGGACTGATGGAGATCATCGTCTATCTGATTCCCGTGGCGCTATTGCTTGGCGGGCTGGGCCTGGCGGCCTTTATCTGGTCGGTGAATTCCGGTCAGTTCGACGATCTTGACGGTGCGTCCTACAGGATACTGGAAGACGACGACAAACCGCTTTGAGGGCGGGCCTATTTGGCGCCGTCTTCCCGGATGTCATCATTCATGCTGGCGAGCTGCACGCTGACCACATAGGCCTTGCTTGTTTCCATTCCGGCGAGGATCAGCCCGGCCTGCTCGCTGGACAGCTCCCGGAGAAATCCGGCTGCGAAGCCCGGGTCCATCTGATTGAAGATCTGGGCAGCCTGGTCGGGCTTCATCGAACCATACATCTGCGACAGGTGCTGGATGTCTTCATTGGACGTTGCCTGCATTTCCTGCCAACGCGCTTCCAGAGTGTCCTGCAGGGTGAGGAGTTGGTCGGTCTGCTCCTGCAACCGGACCTCCCAGGCCTGAAGGGCCAGCCTTTCCTCTTCCAGATCCTTCTTTTCCGCGGCGATCATCTTCTGATCCTTTGCCATCAGCTCCGCCGTTTCAGGGCTGAAGCAGGCGGCAGCGGGGGTGCCGGAAAGAGATACTGTCTTCGCCGGTGTTTTTATGGCTTCCCGGTCGGACACCTCGTGCGTGATGTCAGCATTCGCGTCCGGTGACGCCATGGAGTCGGCAGATGCGAGGCTGCTCGGCAGGAACCGGGCCGCTCCACCGATGGTGAACAATAGTCCCAGGGTGAGAAGAACGTGGGAACGCTTGCTGCTATCTGAAATCATCGTGCTCGACCATGTTGCTGAAGGCCTTGGGCTGGGAAGCTGCGGCCCTGTGGATTGCTTCGAGAATGTCTGTCGTTGTCGATTCGGTCAGGATCTGAACCTGCTTGGAGAGCGTGGCCATCTCGGACATCCGGGTTTCCGACTCGTCGAGAACATTGCGCATGAGCATATTCAGTTCGGAACAGGCCATATTGACCCGGTCGATCGCGTCTTCCTGCGTGGTGCGGATCGCGCCGGTCTTGTGCTCGATTTCGGTACAGGTCTGGCGCGCTTCCTCGATGAGGCCGGCCAGACGGGAGGCGAGTTCGCCGGACTGGAGGCGGGCATCCTTCGTGACCGCAGACATTTTGGAAACCGATTCGGAAAAGGCCATGATCGTGGCGCCGAGACCGTCCTTGGTGTTTTGAAGTGCCCGCAGGCGCCGGCTCAGCACAATGCAGTAGATGCAGGCGGCCGTCGAAATAAGCAGGATAGCAATATCGATTGGCTGAATGCTCATGGCCTCACCTCAGTAGAAATTCGGTTACCAGAATGCCATTGGAAACTGAGCTCCCCAGAACCAGTTCGGCCCGCCGGGACAGTTGATCCCGCATGATGGAATAGAAGGCCGGATTTTCGAAATCAGTCAGTTCAACCGAGCGCAGATAATTGTTGAAGGCGTCCATCAGCACAGGCTTGGCGCCTTCGACTGCATGGACCCCCGATTTGTCCGTCACGATGACCAGGTTCATCTTCAGATACCGGGTCGCTGGCGCGCTGCCGATCGTGATCAGGACTTCATCCAGCTGTACATAGACCTGATCTGCGGGTGCGATGCTCGCGACGTGTCCGGTGCCAGTGCCGTCTGCTTCGCATACCGGCACGGCTGCCGCTTCCGCGGGGGCCATAAAATAGCTGACGCCAAAGGAACTTGCCGCGGCCGCTACCGCGAGGCCCACTATCCCTATGACGCCCCCCATGCCCGATTTCTTCTTCGGCGGCGCGTCGTCCGGCTGGAATTCGTCAGTCATTCTGTCCCCGATAAGTAGCGTGACGCGCTTTCGGTAGACCACTGCGGGGTAAAGGAAGCCTTAATAATTTTGACCCAAAAATTAATCATATTCTCGGATGGGACCGGACTCGGGGCGATTGTGGAATGAATTTCGTTGAAACGTTAAGAACTCTGCCTGTGTCGCGGCAGCTGACACTGGCGGGCGCGGTGCTTGGAGTCGTCATGGCGATGACATTCCTCGTGCGCGGCGCGATGCAGGAGCCGATGGCCCTGCTATATGCCGGGCTTGAGCCCGAGCGCGCGGGGGAAATCATCAGCGAACTCGAGCAACGCAATATTCCTTACGAAATCAAGCAGGAAGCCATCTTCGTTCCGCAAGGAAGCCGTGACAAGGTCAGGTTCTCCCTCGCGCAGGAAGGGCTGCCGAAGCAGAATGTCCAAGGCTACGAGCTGCTCGACGATGTGAACGGCTTCTCCGTGACGTCCGAAATGTACAACGCGTCCTACTGGCGTGCGAAGGAAGGGGAGCTCACCCGGACAATCCTGGCCATCCCCGGTGTTGAGTCGGCCCGTGTGCATATCGGGGCGAATCTCCGGTCCGGGTTCGGCCGTAACCAGCCAACCCAGACCGCTTCGGTCACCCTGTCGGCATCCCGTGACCTTTCGACGGGGCAGGCTGAGGCCATTCAGTATCTGGTGGCCCTGGCAGTCGCAGGTCTTGCGGCAGACGATGTGGCCGTGATCGATACCCGCTACGGCATTCTGGCAGGACCGAATGTCGCCAAGGCGCAACAGCCAGCCGCGGTTGCCGAATCGCAGGCAAGTGCACTTGAGGCGAAAATCCTGCGTCTCCTCGAAGCCCGGGTCGGTTCCGGAAATGTACAGGTTTCAGCCACGGTCGACGTAACCCGCGAGCGTCAGGTTATCTCGCAGGTGGCGTTCGACCCGAGCTCAAGGGTTGTGCGCCAGCGTACCACCAACGATGTCAGCGAAACCAACGGAGCTGGCGGCGGCGGTGCCCTCACGGTTGCCAGCAATCTTCCGCAGGCCCCGGCCAACAATGGTGCTGGTGGCGGGTCGATGAAGAACTCGACCGAAAGCGTCGCTTACGAACTGAATGAGACGCGGACCGAAACAGAAAAGCTGCCGGGCGATATCCGGCGCATCACCATCGCCGTCCTGCTCAACGAGCAGTCGCTCGGGATCGACCCGGCCGCGGAGAACGCAGCTGAGCTGGCAGAGACGATGATCGCCGAGTTCGAACAATTGATCATGTCGGGCGCCGGCCTTGATACCGCACGGGGCGATACGATTACCGTGGAACTCATGCCCTTCCAGGTCGCCGCCGCAGCCGAAGAACTCGTCGCTGCCCCCAGCATGATGGACCAGCTGATGGAGCGCTATTTCTGGGCTGGCTTCCAGGCCCTGCTGCTCGGACTTGTGATCATTGTTCTGAGCATTGGGGTCATTCGCCCGATCTTCTCCAGAAAAAGCGGGAAGCAATCCTCCGCCTCGGGTATGTCGGCGGGCCTTGGAGGCGTGTCCGGAGATGCGGCCGGAAATCCCGATGCCTTCGACTATCTGAAGGATTATGCCCTCGACCGGCAGGATGAGACAGCTGCTCTGCTGCAGGAATGGCTGAGCGATGACCGCAAGGTTGCCGTCAATGAGTGAGTCTCTGCTGGCCAGCCTCCCGAGATTTGACCTTGCTCCGGCGGCTATGCCGGGGCCTTGCGATTTTTCCGTCGGTACGCCTGCGCAGATGTCTCAGGAAATGGGGGAGGGGGCACGCGATCTCCCGGACGCCGGTCTGGGGGATGCAGAAGCCTCGGCCGAGCTGGACAAAGCCGCGCAAGCGGAGCTTCTTGCATCACTGGAATCCATGCTGGCCGAGTTGCCGGGCGCGATCGCGCAGATGGAGTCAGAGATCCGCCAGCATGCGAATGAGACTGTGAGCGCGCTCGCGGCGGACATGTTTCCCAAACTGTCGGAACTGTTCCTGTCAGAGGAAATCGCGCGGCATCTGCCGGATTTGCTGGCGCCGTCGATCAAGGAAGTCGAGTTGCTGACATCTCCGGCTGCTGCGGACCTTCTCACTTCGGCGGTCGGAAATCTGGATGGCAGTTCCGTCCGGTACTCCGTGAGCGGCGACGACCATCTGGCGCCCGGGCAGATCCGGATTTCATGGACCGCGGGCGGTTTCGACTATGATTTCGAAGAAATGTTTTCGGCCTGCATGCAGCGGCTGAGCGCGAATGAACAGAAAGTTGAGGATTAGAGACAATGGGCGAACCGGAAGAATCCTACGTCATGGAAGAATCATTTGGCGCCGAGCAATCCTATGGGGAGGGCGCCGATGCCGACCGCAGGGATCCGTCGGGCAGCAATTCCTATCGCCGGTCTATCTTCAGCGTACCGGTGACGGTCACCGTCTCAATCGGACAGCAGAGGATGAGCGTTTCCGAGCTCCTCGCATTGCGGGCGGAGTCGATTGTTCCGCTGACGGCACATATCGAGGACCCGGTAGACCTGGTTGTCGAGAACCGGGTAATCGCGAAGGGAGAGCTTATCGAAACGGATGAAGGCGGTCTCGCCATCAAGATTACGGAAATCCAGGAACAGACGGATGACTAGGCACGCACCGGGCGAATACGGGCTCCGTCTCGTTCGCCTGAGTCTTCTGTGTCTGGTAGCGGCGCTCTGTGTTGCCTCCCTGGCGCATGCGCAGGAAGTATCGCCCGACCAGCTGCCGGACCTCCGGGGGACATTGCAGGGGACTGGAGAGGCGGGGCTGAGCAGCACCGTCGTTCAGCTGTTCCTGGTCGTCACCGTGCTGAGCCTTGCCCCCGGTATCGCCATGATGGTCACCTGTCTGCCCTTCATGGTGATCGTGTTCTCGATCATGCGTCAGGCGCTCGGTATACAGCAGGCGCCGCCCAACATGATGATCATGGCGCTGGCCATGTTCCTGACATTCTTCGTCATGGAGCCGGTCTTCATGGATGCGTGGGCGAATGGGATATCGCCCTATATGGACGGGGCCATCAATGAAGAGCAGGCCTGGGTCCTGACGACTGAGCCGTTCCGGGCTTTCATGAACCAGCGCGTGGATCCGGAAACGGTGAGCGTGCTTTCCGATGCGCTGAACCGGCCGGTCGTCGAAGGGGAGAGCACATCCTTCCCCCTTCTGGCGACCAGTTTCATGCTGTCTGAGATAAAACATGCCTTCCAGATCGGATTTGTTATCTTTCTTCCCTTTATGGTGATCGATCTGGTTGTGGCCTCCGTTCTCATGGCAGTCGGCATGATGATGGTTCCGCCGACAGTCGTGTCCTTGCCATTCAAGCTGGGCTTTTTCGTTCTGGCTGATGGCTGGCTCAAAATTACAGAAGCAGTGTTGCGAGGGTATGCATCATGAGTGCGGAATCGGCCAAGGGTTCGGGAAATGTTGTTCCCCTGAGATCTGCTGCGCAGGCGGTGGGCCGGTATTCCCCCTCGCAGCGTGCAGCGATCATTATTGCCGTGCTGGGCGAGAATGCCGCGCGGCCGATCATTGAGAAGCTTGATGATGCGGCGCTGGCAAGGGTTGCGTCGTCACTGGAGAACGTATCTCTCCTGGCCAAGGATGAGCTTACCGAGATCGTCATCGACTTTCTGACCCAGCTCCGGAACTCATCCGGCGCCCTGCTTGGCGGGAAGGCAGAAGTGCGTGAGCTGGTGTCCATGGTCTCACTGTCGCGGCAATCCACACTGCCGGATCTCGGAGAGTTTTCCGCGGGTGGCATGTCCGCAGCCGATGATGATCACCCATCGGATACGCTGTTTGAACAGGAAGATGTCTGGTCGCGGCTCGCAAAGCGGCCATCCGACCAGATCGGGGCATATCTCACACGCCTGACACCGAACCTGATTTCGCTTGTCATGCGGAAGCTTGACGTGACGAAGTCGTCCGAGGTGATGGCCCATATTGATGAGGACAAGCTTGAACCGGTCATGGGATATCTGGTTGAGGCGGACACGCCTGATCCGGGTATCGAGGCGATTGTCGGCCGAATGGTCGAGATGGAGTTCCTCAATATCCGGCAGGAAAGCGCAGGACAGCAGCAGGAGTACCTGCAGTCTGTCGGTGAAATTCTGAGCCTGATTCCTGCCGCGCGCCGCGAGAATCTCATGAAGTTCCTCAAAGGCAAGCATGAGGACAAGCTGGACAGCATTCAGAGATCGCTTTTCACCATTGAGGGCCTGCCCGAAATGCTGCCGCGCAATTCTGTCCCGATTGTCATCCGCGAGATGGAGCAGTCGGATACCGTGAAGCTGCTCAGCACGATGCAAGGGGAGCAAGCCAAGGCGGCGGAATTCATTCTTGCTAATATCTCTTCCCGTATGGCCGATCAGATCAGGGATGAACTGAACGAAGCCAAGAAGCTGCCGCCCGATGAGGCGGATGCGGTGCAGAGGGAGTTCCTCACCCTGCTGATGAGCATGAAGCGCCGCGGGGCGATTGAAGTGATGCAGGCCCACAAGCAGGGCACTGAGTAGCAAGGCGGCCTGGAGAGGCTTTATATCTTAACGGATGACCAGTTCGGCGTGGATCGCGCCGGCCGCGCTCATGGCGCGGATAATATCCGCCATTTCCTGAGGTGAGACGCCCAGGGCATTCAGCCCGGTTACAAGCTCGGACAGGCTGGTGTTCGCGCTGAGCTCCGCAATGTTCCCGTCACCGGTCTGCTCAATCGTGATGGTAGAGCGGGGCAGGGCGATGGACTCGCCGGACGAGAAGGGGTTCGGCTGCGACACAAATGTGGTCTCACTGACTGTGATCGAGATATTGCCCTGAGCGATCGCGACGCGGGAGACTGTCACGTCCTCGCCGAAAACAATTGTACCGGACTTCTCGTCGATCACGATGCGCGCGGGTGTCGCGACGGCTACCGGCAGGTTCTCAATGCTTGCAAGGGTACGGGCAGGGGAGCCCGAGACAGCCCTCAGATTCAGGTCGATTGTGCCAGGGTCGCGCATGAAGGCGATTGGCACGCCCAGAGCGGCATTGATTGTGTCCTCGATCCGGGCGGCAGTGGTGAAATCCGGATTCCGCAGGGCAAGCGTAATAAATTCCTGCTTGTTGAAATCGTACGGGATCTCCCGCTCGACCCGGGCGCCATCCGGAATTGCGCCAGCGGTTGGTGTGCCTTGGGTCTGGCGGGCTGCCTTAGCCTGAACGTCGATGCCGCTGACAATCACGCTGCCCTGCGCGACAGCGTAGATTTCGTTGTCGGCGCCTTTGAGCGGCGTAAGGATCAGCGTGCCACCCTCAAGGCTGTCGGCATCGCCGATGGAGGCGACCGTTACGTCGATGGTTGACCCATTGCGCGCGAAAGACGGCAATGTGCCTGTGACCAGCACGGCCGCCACATTGTTCGGCTTGATATCGTCGCCCTGAACGTTCACGCCGAGGCGTTCCAGCATGTCTGACAGGGCGTCTTCCGTGAATGGGGCGTTTCGGACAGAGTCGCCTGTGCCGTTCAGACCGACAACCAGGCCATATCCGACAAGGTCGTTCTGGCGGACACCTTCAACATCCACGACGTCGCGGATACGGGACTGGGCTTCGGCGGCACCCGGCACCGCTATATGCGCGAGAACAGCAAATGCGGAGAGAAGAACGGACCATTTCATCGGATTACCTCAGGAAATTCAGCAGGGAGAGTCCCGACAGCCGTGATGTGAGAAGGTAGGAAGCTTCGAGATTGCCCTCGAGCTCTTTCAGTTCGGCGGCCGCCTGATACTGGTCCCGCCCGGTGAGATTGTTGAAGCTCTGCATAAAGATTGTTTCCTCGGTGTCGAGGGATGTCTTTGCTCGCGCAATCTGCTCCTGGATCACGCCGCGATCGGCCCGGAGATTGGTCAGGGACGTCTTGCCGTTGGCGATGGAGTTGGCCGCGGAGTAGAGAATGCTGGAATCCTGTTGAAGCAGGGTAGGGGTCTGGCCATTCTGGGCGAGTGCCAGAGTTGCAAGGCCGGAGACAAGCTCTGTGATAGAAGGGTGAATGCCCGGAATGGCATCCGGATCGGACGCAGTTGCCGTCCCGGAATAAATACCCTGCTGCCATGGGCCTGCCGGATCATTGAAATATGCGTCGAGGTTGGTTGCAAAGTCGGCCGCATCGACGGCGGTGTCTGCAATGGTCCTGATTTCTGCCAGCAAATCGTCGACGCTCGAGAAGGGACGGGTCGAGGTCGCATCACCGGAGAACAGGTAGCGCTCTCCGTGCCGGACGTTCAGAGACGTGAAAACCTGTTCCAGTGCGGCCACGGCGTCGCGCGCGGCGAGCCCGACATCGGTCTGGTTCCCAAAGCCGAGCGCAGACTGGAGTCGTGTATCGAGGGTTCCGGTCGCGTCCTGGATCAGCGTCAGGCTGCGCTGGACGACATCCAGACGGCCTTCGCGCAGATTGAGCTGTGCGCGCTGAAACTCTATGTCCCGGACGGCTTTTTCACTGAGGTATGCCTTGCCGATGCTGCCTTGCAGGTGGCCTGTGAGGTCGGAGTAACGCCCGGTGACAGCTTCCTTGGAGGTCTTGGCAAGCTGCTCCCGCATCTCGGCGATGGCGTCCGTGAGATGCGGAGAAATCAGTGTGTTCACGACGGGAAGACGCATATCTTAGAGCTCCATAAGCCTGTCGAGCATCTGGCTCGCGACTTCGATGACGCGGGCATTGGCGGAATAAGCCTGCTCGATCATGAGCAAATCCTGCATCTGGGCGTCGATATCGACACCCGATTCAGTCTGCTCCGCATCCGCCATCAGATTGTGCTGTGCCGATACGGACGAAAGGACGGCGTCCTGGCCAACACGCTTCTGGCCCACGATGGATGAGAACTGGGCGATCATTTCCGTTGACGAAAAACTGCCCTGAATACCGTTCGCATTTATCCCGCGCACCGAGGTGATCGCGGTCAGCATGTTTTGCAGGATGGTCGAACTACCTGTCGGGCCCGGGGTGATCGCGCCGATGCCATCTCTCAAGCGGAACACTTCACCGCCCTGAGCAGGGTCGATCGCCGGATTGATCGCCAGCCGCCCGGCCAGGCCAGCGCCTGCTGGGGCGTCAGGGTCGATAAACAATCCGAATTCGCCCGGCGTCTTCGTCGGATCAATTGCATCGTCCGAGAGGCGGGCGACAAGGTCCTCAGCGATTGTGTCGAGCTGGGCGCTGAAGGCGGGAAGGTCCTGGTCCCTGAGCTGGAAGAGCGCGCCGAACATTCCGCTGGAGACGGCTCCGAACGAATTTGTGCCCGGCGTGAGCTCAATGCCGTCGATGGTGATTCCCGAAAGATTGCCGCCTGCCAGTGTCTGCGACGGATGAAGATTGGCCGAAGGTGTGAACTCCAGTTGCCGGGCTTTCCCGGATACCAGGTAGACACCCTCTACGGTGAGGACATCAACCGTACCGCCCTGACGCTCAACCGTCTGAATGGGAAGGTACTCGGCGACAGTGTCCAGAACACGCTGGCGTTCGTCCAGAAGCGCTGCTTCCTGGCTGGAGCCAGGCGGGGCGCTGGCGATCTTGCCGTTCAGGGCCTCGATCTGCTTGAGGGCGCTGTTGACAGTATTCACGCCTTGGGAAATTTCGAAATCGGCTTCCTTCCGGAGGCTGATTGTCATGTCGTGCAGGGCATTGAACTCACGGACGATGCTTTTGGCAGAGTCGAGAAGCGCAGTCGCCTGCGAGCTCGACTCTGGCGAAAGAACCGCGGCAGAGAGATTGTTTTCGAAGTTGGCGAAGAGGTTGAAGAGCGAACCGTTCTCGAGAGAGTCGCCAACACGGGTGGAAATGGAATGCCATGTGGACGACAGCACGCCGGCCTGAGCGAGATCGCTCGAAAGCGCGCGGCGTTGCGTGGTGAGCACGTCATTGGCCGCACGGCCGATGCCGTCCGACTTCACGCCAGCCGTTTGCCCGCCATAGACCGACTCACCGACAATAACCGAACGCCGGACATAGCCGGGGGTCGCCGCGTTGGACACGTTGGTTGCAACAACGCCGGCCCTCAGACTTGTGATCTGAAGGCCGGACCTTGCTGCATGGATTGCGCTTGAAATGCTCACCTGTCGGTTACCTTCCGGTACTCAGGTCCTAACGCTTCAGATTGGTTGTTTCCTGAAGCATCTCGTCGACGGTCTGCACGATCTTCGCATTGGACGAGTAGGCCCGCTGCGTTTCGATCAGATCGGTGAGTTCCGATGCGATATCCGTGGTGGATTCCATCAGGGCATAGCCAGAGATGCCGCCCACCGGACCGGTTCCTGCATCCCAGAGGTACAGATTACCGCTGCTGCCCGAGATGGAGAATGCCTGGGAGTCCATGGCGTTCAGGCCGTTCATGTTCGGCACGTCACCAACCGGGATCTGATAAAGAGTCCGGCGGAAGCCCGTGTCGTAGACAGCCTGAAGCAAGCCATGCTCGTCGACTTCAACAGATTGCAGGTCGCCGATTGGCCAGCCATTCTTCGTCACATCTGTAGGTGAGAAGGGCGCTGAAAGCTGGGTCATGCCTTCTTTCACACCGGGGCGGCCAATGAAGATCTCGGCTGGGCCATGCGAAAGGTTCAGGGAAACCAGACCGGTTGCGCTGTCATAGGTCGCACCGCCTGCTGCCGTCACCGTACCAAGCTGGCCACCGGCTGCAGCATTGTCGAGGAAAGTCAGGTCCATCGTGCCGATCGCCGTCAGCGGATCAACGGCATCGTCGAAGATCTCGACCTGCCAGTTGTTGCTGGCGCCGGAGCCCGGGACCGTCGGCGTGAAACGCATCGTCAGGGTCTGCGAGCGGCCAAGATTGTCGAAATACTCAACCGGCATCGAATACGGATCGCCGGAACCACCAACTTCGGTTGCATCGGCCGGCAGGTTGATGCCGAGGTCGATCCGTGTCGTTGGCGACGCCGTGTACTGCGCCGTCGTGATGTTGATCGGCTCCAGGTCGATGCCGCTGTTGCGGTTGACGTTGCCGATTTCGCCATTTGCGTCGGCTGGCCAGCCGAGCAGGAACAGACCGCTTTGAGTACGAAGAAATCCATCCTGATCCGCATTGAAGGACCCTGTCGGCATAAGCAGCAAGTCACGCTCGATCGCGGATGCCTGAGTGCCGGAAGAGTTCGTGACAGGGAACAATCCGCGGCCCGACACCGCGATGTCTGTGGCGTTGCCCGTTCCGATAAGGGAGCCGGTGTCGCTGATGTCCTTGTAGGCATATGCCCGTACACCACCCGCAGCATAGGTAGAGGCACGCTGGTGAAGGACCATGCTGGAAAAGTCGACCTGGCTGCGCTTGTAGCCATGGGTCGCTGAGTTGGCGATGTTGTCGGAGATTGTCGCAAGCCTGGTGGAGTTGACATTCAGCCCCATCACACCCGCGTTCAGGGAGGATGATATACTCATTTGTTGCTCCTGCATTGAGTGCAACAAAATTGAGCTTTATTCGTTAACATCCGGATAAGCTGTTACCAGCCGGGCGCGTTCCCTTTACCATTTTTTCTGGGTCGGATTGGCTAATTTGTCAGGATCACAATCGAGATGCGCCGGTTTTGCGCCGCGGACGGATCTTCGGGGATCAGGGGGTCGGTATCGGCCTTGCCGGAGACTTCCCGGACCCGTCCTGTTTCAACCCCGTTTGCCATCAGGATGCGCCGCGCCGTATTCGCACGGTCAGCTGACAGGTTCCAGTTGTCATAGGCTGCACCATTGCGGAACTGCCGGCCATCTGTATGGCCAACAATCTTGATATCGTTCTCAAAGCTGCCGAACGAATTCGAGACAACATCAAGCAGTGCGGTGAGTGTCCCCGTCGGCTCGCTCATGCCAACCGGGAAGAGCGGCGTGTCATCGGAATCGATCAGTTCGACGACCATGCCCTCGGGGGTAAGCTTGATGGCAAGGTGCTCCGAAAGCTGCCCATTTTGCTCGTCCAGGCCCTGCTTAAGTTCTTCAAATTTCTGGGCTATTGCCTCGGCGGACATCTCGGTCTTCGCCTTGCGGCCGGCTTCGGGCGCAGCAGCGGTCTTCCTTTGGGATGCCCCGGTTCCCATCTGCGCATAGGTGTCTTCCGTGAAGATGGAGGAGCCGTTCAGGCCGTCGGAGCCACCGCCGGAAATCCGGCTGATCGGAATTGCCGGGTTGAAATAGTCTGCAATACCTTTGCGTTGGTCTTCCGTGGTGGCGTTGAGCAGCCACATCAGCAGGAAGAAGGCCATCATGGCGGTCACGAAGTCGGCATATGCCACTTTCCAGGCACCACCATGATGGCCGTCTTCCTGCACCACTTTCTTGCGCTTGATGATGATCGGTGCCGCGGAATCTTCCATTTCGGGTGTGCCTGTCTTTCCAGCTGGTTCTGAGCGTCTTTGCTAACAAATCTTGGCAAATGAACCGCGTAGAGAGACCGGCGGATTTTCGGCAGGCCCGTAACCTTTTGTCAACCAGCGAAGCACTAGTTGTAGGAACCTGGTAACTATTCTCTCCCCGAGGTTAACCGTGTCCGCTGCGCTGCGTAAAAAAATTATGTCTGGTAACGGAGTTCCGCCCAGCATCCTGCAGCTGGAGGAGTTCTGGATGCATATCCGGAAACGGACCGGGGTGTGGTCTGAGGACGCTCTTGGCACGGAAAACATGCCGGAGATTGTGATTCGCCGTGTCGTTTCCGGTCATGAAGTCAAAGCAACCTTCGAGTCAGAAGTGTCGTTCGCGTACCCTCTTAACGCGGCCCCCGGGCTTTGCGGGATCGTCATGGACCCTGTTTGTGTCTCGAGCTGTGCAGCAAGACGGATGAAGGAAACGAGGGACAGTTTCACCGGGGCATCCCAGCTCTTTCTGAAGCTGCTCTGTGAGGATTCTGCCGGAACATTGTGGACGAGCGTTGCGAAAGACCTGGACCGGCACCAGACAGGTTTCAGCGTCACGCCGACCAGCGACCTTTCCACGGTTGCGGGCCAGATGTCGGCAGAAAGCAGGTATCTGGAAGTCGCGCTGACGATCCCGTTTGAGGAAGACGCAGCCAGCCTCCGGCTCTACTTCCATCTCGACTATGTGCTCGAATACATTCGGAATTTCCGGAAGAACTCAGAAGTCCGCAAGGTCGAATTCTGCCAGCATAGTCCGGATACTCTCAGAAAATCCGTGCAGACGTCGATGATCTCCATCGAGGCAATCCTTGACCGGTTCGACATGACTGTTGGCGAATGCTCGAGGCTGGAAGTGGGACAGGTTCTGCCGCTTCCGGAGGCGGAGACGAAGCGGCTCATCGTTTCGGCAGAAACAATCAATGGTAATCTCGAGATCGGCTCCGGAGAGCTCGGCGTGTGGAAGCACAACCGGGCGCTCAAACTCACGGCCCCGATCCTCGACAGTTTTGTGAGTAACCTTGCCGGCCTCTAGCGGGCCTTGAATGTGCGGACGGCACGAAGGAGCAAATTGTGAACGCAATTCTCGGCCTTTTGGTGACGGTGATCATGGTTTTCGGCGGCTATATGCTCGCCGGTGGCAAGCTGGGTATCATCACCCACGCGCTGCCCTTTGAGGGCATGATGATTGGCGGCGCCGCCATGGGTGCGTTCCTTGCGTCCAACGATCTTGCGACCATCAAGCATACGATGGGCGACATTGCCGCAGCTTTTTCGGGACCCAAATGGAAGAAAAAGGACTATCAGGACCTTCTCTGCCTGATGCACGAGTTGCTGAACACGCTGAAGGCGAATCCGGTCGATATCGAAGCGCACATAGAAGCGCCGCATGAATCCGCGATCTTCACGAAGTATCCGAAGATCCTGAAGGATCACGATGCGATCGACATGATCTGCGACACGCTGCGGTCGATGATCATGAACTTCGACAATGTCCATCAGGTCGAGGAACTTCTGGAGAAGAGTCTGGATAGTCTCCTCGAAGAGAAGCTGCATGGCTCCCACGCGTTGCAGAACATGGCGGATGCACTCCCAGCCCTCGGAATTGTTGCGGCCGTTCTGGGCGTGATCAAGACGATGGCGTCCATTGACAAGCCGCCGGAAATTCTCGGTGGAATGATCGGCGGCGCGCTCGTTGGTACCTTCCTCGGCGTGTTCCTGGCCTACGGTGTTGTCGGTCCCTTCGCGGAGAAAGTGAAGCATACGCGCAAGGAAGAACACAATTTCTATTCGATGATCGGGGAAGTGCTTGTCTCGAACCTGCACCGGAACCCGGTCAATATCTGTGTCGAAGTCGCCCGCCGGCACGCGCCGGCACGCGTCCGCCCGTCTTTTGACGAGATGGATCAGGCGATAAGGAGTCTCAAACAGGCCGCATGAAGCAAGCCCTCCTCATAACGGCAGCATGCCTTTTTCTAGCGCAGAATGGCGCCGCATACGGAGAAACGCCGCATGAGGGGACAGTTGTATCTGAGAGTGCGCAGGCACCGGTATCAGATATTGCAAGCCAGTCGGACGAGTTGTCGGAACGCCTGGACCAGATTCTCACACAGGCTCTGGACGCAAAGATACTGAGGGCGCCGGGAGAGGCTTCTGAAACAGCTGAAGCAGAGGACCTTCCGGAATCGGAGGAAGGGCACCACCCGCCCGTGGCGCAACAGGCAGATGCAGACTTCACCTGTGATTCTGAATACCCACTTGATTTCTCGGAATTTTCTTCGATATCGGTTTATCACGATCTGGACCAGTTCCGGGATTTTGTTTCCCCCGCTTCCGAGGAACCTGTCACGCCTCCGCTCAACGAGCGGCTGGTCAAGGCGCTTCTTGTTCTGGGTCTGAATTCCGAGGCGCTAGCCATCCTGCGTCATGTGGACGGGTCGCAGGCCGCCGCGTTCCGTCAGCTGGCCCTTTTGATGGAGGACCGTCAGCGTCCGGATGTCGATTTCTTCCGTCAGGTGAGCGACTGCCATGATGAGGCGGGCCTCTGGCTGGCCGTGGCGCTTCTGGCCAATGACCAGGAAGAGGGTGCGGCGCTGATGTCCCGCCACGTTGCGCCCTACAGGAAGCTCCCCCGTCATCTGCGCATTGACGTTGCCGCAATGACGGTTCCCGCGCTTGAAGCGCTAGGCGAGCCAACCCTCGCAAGAACGCTGCTGTCGGACTTTGCGCCGGACGAGATAGAGAATTCCCCTCGCCTTCAGTTCACGAAGGCGCTGCTGAGCATGGGCGAGGGCAGTTCTTCCGCGGAAGACACTGTACGCAGTTTCCTGGCGCAGGCGGAGTTCCGGATCGACGCACTCGCAGC
>MDSW01000072.1_pt1 | contig 16231 bp, 19 predicted proteins | sample 811171 | NCBI WGS metagenome assembly MDSW01 (sample SAMN05326641, study PRJNA326480) | marine metagenome | isolation source: seawater | place: Atlantic Ocean: North West | collected 2012
AGAAACTTTGTTGATGCTTTATCAGGTGAAGAGTTAGTTTTCCTTTGGGGTCACGAAGTTGAGCATTGTGTCTATGACCACTTTGGTCGTAGGGGCGATAAAAATCCTATGCTATGGAACATTGCCAATGACTATGTTGTAAACATGGATTTAGTCGAAGGTGGTGTTGGTGAAAGAATTAGGTTAGTTGATATTTGTTTTGATTACAAGTATCGTCAATGGACTTCAGAAGAAGTTTATGATGATTTGTTCAAGCAGGCAGAAGAAGAAGGTCGAATCATTGATGTATCAACTCTTGATGTACACCTTGATATGGACGAGTCAGATGATGATGAAGGTGCTACAGGTGTAAATGGTGATGGTGACCAAGAAGGTGATACTAAGCCTGGCCCTGCTAAATACACCAAAGAAGAAAAACGTCAAATCAAAGAACAATTTAAGAATGCTACTATGCAGGCGGCTCGAGCGGCTGGTAATGAAAAACTGCCTAGTGGTATTAAAAAACTTGTTGACAGTTTAGTTAATCCACAATTGACTTGGAGAGAACTTTTACCACAACAGATTCAAAGTGTTCTTAGAAGTGATTACAGTTTTGAAACTCCTTCACGTAAAGGTATTGACCAAGGCATTTACCTTCCAGGTTTAGAACGTGAACAAACGATTGATATTGCAGTTGCAATGGACACGTCAGGTTCAATGACTGACACGATGGCTAGAGATATCCTTAGTGAAGTTAAAGGTATTATGGACCAATACACAGATTTCAAAATACATTTATTCTGTTTTGATACTGAAGTGCATAATCCTCAGGTATTCACTGCTCACAATATGGAGGAGTTTGTTGAATATGACGTACAAGGTGGTGGCGGTACTGACTTTGAAGTATGTTGGAACTATTTCAAAGACGAGGGTATTGTGCCTAAGAAATTTGTAATGTTCACAGATGGTTACCCTTGGGACAGTTGGGGTGATGAAACATACTGTGATACATTGTTTATTGTACATGGCGGTGGTTATGGTGGTAGAATTCCAGAAGCACCATTTGGTATAACTGTTCCATACGAGAGAGAAGATTCATAATGAATGATATACAAATTATGTGGGATATGATTGTCCCTTTAGTAATAACAGGTATCACAATTGGTATTGTGTTTAGTATTATTGCAGGCTCAATTAAGATAGGTTGGAAGTTTGCACCATACTTGGTTGTGTTTGCCTTTATTGTTTGGTGGTTAAGCCTATGAACATAATGAAACGATTTAATCGACTAACTCAAGATGAGTTTATGTTGCTCAAAGGCACAGAAAAACTTGCTGTGATGATTAGCAACAAATTTAAAACTTATAACTTTGATGTAGTTGAATGGTTAGAAGAAAATTCTGTAGGACAATTTTGTGTTATTAAACAAGATTTGGATAAGTCCTGGTTAATTTACTTTGAAAGTTCTGAAGATATTGCATTGGTGTATGCAAACTTTACACCGAAAGAGCCGGAGGCCCCTCCTGTCCACAAGATAAATATTGTGGATGAGTTCGAGCAATAAAACAATTTGGTCCTGCAATGAGTGGGACCCCCTTAAAGAAATTATAATTGGTACAGCAAAAGGTGCCAACATACCTGAGCATGATTTAAGTCATCATGCAACCAACTATGCAAATTTAACTCCTGAAGAGTATGCACAAATGCCTAAGGGTAGATACCCTGAGCATGTATATGAAGAAGCAGAAGAGGACTTAGATGGATTGGTTGGTGTATTAGAACAGGCTGGAGTAAAGGTACATAGGCCTGATTTGAGCGTCATAGACTTCACTACAACAGTTTCTAATGGCTTATGGGAGTCACAACAATACGAAGCATATTGCCCACGTGATAGTGTAACTGTGATAGGCGATACGATAATCGAAGGTGCTATGAGTCTAAGGGCAAGGTATCATGAAACATTTATGTTTAATAAACTGTTCAAGCAAAAGAGCATGGAAGGTGCTAAATGGTTACCTATGCCCAAGCCTATGTTGCAAGATGATTTATACAAACTGCAACCAGGCAGAGACCCAAGTGTAAACAACAATGAACCTATATTAGATCCTGCTAATTTGATTAGATGCGGATATGATATACTGTATTTGATATCAAATACTGGCAATGAACAGGGTGCTAAATGGCTACAAAACACCCTCGGAGACTCTTTTAGAGTTCATACAATGCATGATTTATACAGTTGGGCTCATGTAGACAGCACAATAATGCCTTTACGTCCTGGGCTTGTAGTGTTAAATGCTAGTAGAGTAGACCAAGACAAAGTACCAGAAATATTTAAAACATGGGATAAGATTTGGTACACAGAAGATATGTGTGTTGGGCAACCTTGTTTAGAAGATTATGCTCCAGCAAGTAGTTGGATTGGTATGAATGTGTTAAGCATAGACCCACAGAATGTGCTAGTTCCTAGTGAAGAAATACCCCTAATGAAGGCTATGGAACAGCATAATATTACCCCTGTGCCCGTCAAAATGCGTCATATGAGGACTTTAGCAGGTGGTCCGCATTGTGTATCATGCGATTTAGTGCGTGAAGGCACACTTGAATCCTACTAAATTACCAGAAAAAATGGTTGACTTTTGGGCTCAAAGGCCCTATAATATACATATAAATTAGGAATACGGTAACGATGAAATACTTGGTTTTAGGCGATATACACAATGAATACAAGTTGTTCATGGATGCCGTATTGTATGCAAAAGAGCATGATTTAGAAATTATCAGTGTTGGTGATTTAGTTGATTATGGTCCACATGCAAAAAGTACAATACATTTAGCAAGGACTATTGCTACCACAATGAATGCAAGATTCATTGAAGGTAATCATGATAACAAAATTTACAGGTACCTCAAAGGCAATGATGTAGTTATTGCAAACTCAATGAAGAATACTATTGCTGATTTAGAAAGTGATAATGTTGTAAAAGAAAACTTCATGTCAGTTTACAACCAAATGGAGAAGTTCATTAACATTGGTGACACTTACATGACTCATGCCGCTTTTGCAAGTTCTTTTTGGGACGGAGATACAGATTCAAAGCAAGTTCAAAGAGCATACTTGTATGGTGAGATTGATTCATCTAAACCTTTTGTAGAGTTTAGAGGTCAGCAATATCCACACAGAACATATGAATGGGCAGATGCTGTTCCTTCAGGTAAGACTGTGATTGTTGGTCATGATAGAACACCATTGACACCTGTACCTGCTTTTGCAGAAGAAGAAAATGTAGTTACAATACATGACAGTAAAGCAGGTGGTAAAGTTATCTGGATTGATACAGGTGCTGGTAAAGGTGGACACGTTACTGGTGCATTGTTAGACGATACTGGCTCATTTAAAGAAACTATTACCTTTAAATAGGGCCAGTTTTTTCCTTCATATTTTTACACTTCAATAAATAATGTAGTAATTAAAAACTACTTTAATTGGAGAAAGTAAAAATGACAGACGAAACAAATAACGAAGTATCATCAGAAGAGCAAGTGAGTGAAACATTCACAGATGCAACTGATGTACAAACTCTATCACTTCAAGAGTTAGACCAAATTGCTCAAGTGATAGATTTAGCGAGTCAACGTGGTGCGTTTAGAGGCGGCGAATTATCTGCCGTTGGTGCATTATACAATAAACTCGTAACATTCTTGAGTAGTGTGAAAGCACAACAAGAAGCGGCGGCGGCTGATAGTCAATCAGAAGATGTTGCTGAAGAAGGGCAAAGCGATACCGAAGCCCAAGATGGAGAATAATATGGCAGATATGACTAAACATGTAGGCATTTATGGCGAGAAGCCTTGTGTAGTTGTTTTTAGAGAACTACCAGATGATGACCAAAACGCCTTAGTAATTTTAAGTGACTCACTTGAAGGTCAATTACACGATGACATTATGTCAGTAGTAGACAGCCAAGAAGCACAAGAATCAAATAATATTAGTGAAGTATTTTTTAGAAGAAGATTAACTGATGGTGAAAATATGCTTGAAGCATTGCACACTAGAGGTAAGTTAGTAAAAGCACCAGTTGATATGGTTAAACTAACACCTGTACCAAATCAATCAGTTGATTTAGCAGATGTAAATGCTGAACTTAGAAAAATTGAAACAGAATCAAATCCTCCCCTAAAAACAGAAACAGATGTTGCTAGAATAGATACTGGTGCACCTGTAATTCAAGAAGGTGATGATCCTGAAGCAGTAGCAAATAACTTACTCTCTCAAGCATCTTTATTAGAAGAAGATGCAAAAGCATTACTAAGCGATGCAGAAGCAAAAAGGTCTCAAGCATATGAAGTTGCACCAGACCTTAGACCTAAAAAAGGTCCAGGTAGACCGCCAAAGGCGTCTATCGACAACCTTTAAGATAAGTAGTTAAGTAATTGTAGGAGAGAGAATGTCAAGCAATGACGTAAGGATAGTCTTGGTGGCGAAGCATGGCAAAAACCAAGACTTTGAAAATTTATTAAAAGAAGTTTTTCCTAGCGAAATACCTGTCGAAATGATTGATAGCATCTTCATCGAATTTAAAGATGGCAGTAATGCTAAATTGGATCATAGAGAGATAGAAGATCCGCTACCAACTTCACCTGATAAGTCTTGGTCGCAAATGATACAAGCATTCTCCAATGTAAAGCAAATCAATATTATAGTTGATGTACGCAAGGTAGAAAAGACTGTAGGTGATAAAGTTGGTAGCATGTTAGGTAAACATTTTGAATAATGAAGATTGCAATTACGGGTCATAGCAGTGGCATAGGACAAGAACTAGATACAATTATTAGTTTAACTACGGATCACACAGTACAAGGATATTCTAAAAGTAATGGTTGGAACATTGCTGATAATGATGGCGAAGATTTAATACAAGAACTTTTAGAATACGATCCAGATGTATTTTTCAATAATGCATACTATCCAAAAATTCAAAACAGATTACTAGAACGTCTTTACGATGAATGGAAAGATAAAAGTAAAATCATAATCAACACAGGATCTATCAGCGGATACCTTAAAGGTATACTACTAGATGATAATAGTGATTATGTAAATGACAAAAGAGAACTTGCAGATTTTTGTATAAGGAATGGTTTTAATTATCCTTATGCAAATAAGACTAGACTTCATAATATAAGTTTTGGTTTTGTTGATACACCATTACTAGGTCCACCAAGCGAAGATAGAAAACATCTTATAGACAGTCAACAAGCCGCCTTTGCCTTGTTTGATTTGATAGAAGAAAAGGATTTTTATGTAGCAGAGCAAGTGATAAATTGTAAGTTTCTAGATGAAGATTCCATGCTGAAGCACTTCAACAAAGCCACTCGAAGTATGTTAAAACATATTGCTAGATCCAATAAGTCTAAGAAATAATAGCAACAAATAAACCAACAATCACAAAAGTTGCAATACCCATGCTAACAGTAAGAGCCAACATGTTCAATATGAATGTTTTACGTTCTGCTTTACGTTGTGCTTCTTGCAATCTGGCTTGTCTATAACTCTACGTTCTTTCATCATGTCGTTGTAAAAGTCTTGTTGGCCTGAATAAAGCAAGTATTCATATAGTTCTTTTTCCATTTGTTTAATTTTATATTTGGCTTGGGTTATTTCCAATGCCTGTGCTTCGACACTACTCCCTGAGAATAGTTTCTTTACAAATGGTTGGTTCTTGTTTTGTATTGCATTCTCACTCAGTGCTTCTTTGGCTTCGAACCATTTGCCATAGTAGCCCATCATATCCTCGATTTCTCTGCCGGCTTCCATGCCTTTTTTGAGTGCGTTGAATGTGGAAGTGGCTAAAGAAATAGCCGCCGCGATTTCCATCATCGTTATAGTCCTCTCTACAAAATTATTTATCTAAGGTTGACTTCGTAGGCGATTTACAGTATAATATGCTTGTTAAGAAAAGTAGGAAATTATGAAAAAGAAATATATTATAACAGACATTGACGGAGTAGTTCTTGATTGGGAAGAAGCATTTAGTGTGTGGGCTGAACAGCATGGACATAAATTAGTAGATGGGTATCAATTTAAATACAGCATTGGCGATAGATACGGATTAACTCATCAACAAGGAAATCAATTAGTAAGAGTTTTTAATGAATCTGCGGCAATAGGATTTTTACCACCCTTACGTGATGCACAATACTTTATAAAGAAACTGCATGAGCAACACAGATATCATTTTATTGCTCTTACAAGTTTAAGTCTAGATCCATATGCTCATGCATTAAGAGAAAGAAACCTTGCAAAATTAATGGGTAAAGATGCATTTAGTAAGGTAATATGTTTAGACACTGGTGCAGACAAAGATGAAGCATTAGAAAGACTTGCTAAGAAGTATAAAGGCAGTTATTGGATTGAAGACAAGCCTGTTAATTTACATGCAGGTGTTGACGTAGGATTCAAAGGAATACTTATGGAACATGGTCATAATATGAATGTAAAAATTAATGGCTTTGTTGCAAAAAATTGGGAAGATGTTTACAATCACATTATCTCAAATGAAGAAAAACCTAAAGGGTATAATAGATAAGAACAGATCGGAACAGAATCTGAAAAAATTGAGTAAGTATCTGTTCCACAAATGGCGTCGAGTCGCCTGGAATGATAGCCGGACGGTACGATAAAGGTACTTGTAAAGTCAGTCTAGTGCAAGTGGGCTGACCCGGAATCACACAAAATTACCAGAAAAAATGGCGAAAAAAAGGTTGACTTTGACCCCAAATTCGCCTATAATATGTATATATTGTTAGGAGTAAACGGAATGAAATTATACACAGGCACAGAAGTTATTGCATACGCGGTAGCAGTAGATGAATTTCAAGGGTTCAAATACATCAAATCCCACGAAGTAGACAAAGAGAAAGGTATTGAATCCAACTTCAAACTAATGTTGGAGGCTATGCATAATCCAGAAAAGGCCCGTGTAACTCTCACAGACGCTCATACAGCCAAGGCTGAAGAAATCGTAGACTACTTTGAAGGTCTGGTTTTTAAAGCAATGACACGCAAATTGAGTGATTTTGAAACTAAAATTACTGAACTTATTAAGGCTGAAGATATCAATATCAACGGCAGAGATAGTAGACTTCCTATTGTAGGCAGTTTGCCAAGTGTTCACAGAAACAATCTTGAACATGATAATTGGTCCGACAAAGAACGTGAATTGCGTAGTGAGTCAGACTATGTAGGTGAACTTAATACTCGTCATACATTCTCAGGTGAGATTGTTATGTCAAGATACATGAATAGAAGCCACAGCATGTTGGTTGCTGTTTTGGTTGATGGCAAGAACATTGTTAAATTCTTTTATGACCTTTACAGAGGTACCACTAAAGCAGATTGGGAAAAAGGTAAGCAACTTACTTTTTCTGGTTACATCAAAAAGCACGAAGTATCACAGTACTCTAAGTGTAAAGAGACCATGGTAAACAGGGTTTCGTTTCCTAAAGAAGATAAATAGTATTATAACTTTAACTAGGATTAATCCTAGACAGTTTAAGAACTGATAGAGGTATAGTACATGGCAGTCTTTATGAATGCCAAAGGAACGCAGAGTGCGGTATTCCAATTTGGAAAACGTGGCTCGAAAGCCTTTGGCTCAACAACAACACCGACGGCATCAGAAGTAACTACTGGTGACCTTTGGTTTGACATTTCAAATAATGAAACTAAAATCGCATCTAAGAGTGGCGATACAGTTACTTGGAATAAAATTGTTACTGAAAACTTTGGCGACCTAACTGTAACGGGTAACCTAACTGTTCAAGGTACTACTACCACTGTTGACTCAACTTCAATAAACATTCAAAACGCATTTGTATTTGAAGGTGCGACTGATGATGCATATGAAACAACTCTTACAACTATAGATCCTACTGCTGATAGAACAATTAGTTTGCCAAATGCAAGTGGTAATTTAGTTCTGTCTGGTGCAATTGGTGTCGAAGATTTAGCGGCTACAGCCTATGTTGCTCAAGGTGAAACATGGAACAGTGATGACAGTGAATTAGCAACAACTGGAAGAATTGACCAAATGATTGTAACAGAGATTGCTAACAGTACCGTTGTTATGCATACCACTGGTGCTGAGACTATGGCTGGTGTTAAAACATTTAGCAATGGCATAGTAAGTGATGTAACAGGTAACCTTACAGGTGATGTAACAGGTGATGTAACGGGTGACGTTACAGGTACAGTTTCAAGTATTGCTAATCATAATACTGATTCATTAAGTGAAGGCTCTACTAATTTATATCATACAGGTGCTAGGGCTAGAAATGCCATTAGCCTAGTTGATAATGGTAGCGGTGAGTTAGCATATAACAGTTCAACAGGTGTATTTACTTGGAGTGGTATTGGTACTGTAGGTGCTAGTGGTAGTAATACACAAATACAATTCAATGACGGCGGAAGTTTAGCAGGTGATTCAGACTTAGTATTTGATAAGTCAACTAATAGATTAACTGTCAAAAACTTAACTGTAAATAGTCAATTCAATTTAACATCAGATTATGGTAGTGTTTCAAGTGCTGTAACTGTTACAGACAACTTTGGTTCTGTAGCAAATGATACCAGAGAACCTACTCCACATGACAGTTATACAGTATCAGAAGCAGGATCTATTACAGGCATGAGTGCAGGTGATATGATTTTTGTAAGTGATGAAACTGGCGGTGCTACTATGGCTTTCTATGACGGTAGTAATTGGCGTAGAGTACAAGACAGAGCAGTTATAAGTTAAACTTTCCAACGCCACATAAGACTCTTTCTTATATCATCCTTTTCAATATATGGTGCTTGATGCCAACTGTCTTTATTGTTTGTGGTTACAAACATACAGTTTGGATAGAACGGCACACGTCTAACTAATTTAAATCTATCTAAACTACTGTGTTTTGCAATATGCGGATGTGCTGTACCTTCGTCTTGTATTGCGTCTTTTTGAATGTTATTGCCTTCGTACTTATATAATGCTGTACCATAATGCTTTTTATCTGTATTAGATGGCAAATAGATTTGTCCACTTATTGTAAATAATGTATCGTAAAAAGCATCAACATGTATATCATTAATTGTTAAAAGGTCTGTATCTTTCCAAAAATTTGTAGTAGCAGGCACAGGCAATTCTGTGTGATATTCGAACTTAGCACTCAGCAAGGAAAATAGTTTACTGGTAAACTCTTCGTATTCTTCATGATGTTTGTCAAAAGTATATTGTATCCTACCATGCTCTTCAACTGCTTCTAACTCTTCAAACTGCTCAAACTCACAAATTGTTCTATAATAATCGGGAGTGAACACTTCCGTGATAAACATATGAGGCCATGGATCTGTTAGTACAGGTGTCTCATCTATACGTTTCTTAATATGTTCAAATTGCTGAGTAATATCCGTAAACATGTCGTCTCGTCATTGGTTTGTCTATTATAGGACTACTGTGCCAACTGTGTTTTGTTCTTGGCATAAAGTAAATATTGTTTGCAACAAAAGGTACTTGGTCAATTAGAGTACAATTTTCTCTGATTAAACTTTTATCTAAATCTGTTTCTTTCTCATTTGGCTCCCAAAATTGTGTACCGTATTCTTTGTTGCTGTCATCTAATGGCAAATATAATCCAAATGTGATATTAAATTTATCGTAATCTACATGCACATCATTTATTTCAAATTGCTCTGTATCTTCCCAAAGCCATGCACTTGCTTCATAATCATATTCTAATTCAAACTTGTCTGCTATTGCACATTTTACATACTCGTCGTTTATAACTTTATCAAATAAGTATTCATAAACAACATTATGATTGATGTCTTGTTGTGTTCTACCTTTTACTTCTATGTCATACATTTCTTCGGGCCAACTGGCTAAACAATTTAACAATAATTCTGGATGTAAAAAATTATTAATTATTAGTTTATGATTTTGTATTTTAGATTCAACTATCTTTTTAAGACTCCATTCAGTCCAATGATGTAATTCAAAATCATCTATGCTTTGTACCATGCCTCCTTCTAAAAGAATAGGCAATCTTGGATACCAAGATTCCGTATCTACTAATCCATGTGTGCAACTATTCATCATGCCGCAAACTTTACATTTGATTCTTGGAAAGTCTGGGTTATATTCAGATGGGTGAAAGGGTATTCCGTTTTTGTCTATAGCCATTACAATTCAATTGATGCTTCAAATGTAAATGGGTCTTGATCCGGAAACTCTTCAATTAATTCTCTAGAAATTCTGTTGCCTTCTTCTTCACTAATTTGGTCTTCTAGTATGATTTCGTGTATGTATATAGGACCATCTTCATCAGCATCTTCATATATTAATACATCTACACTAACTTTTTCATTGTCTTCTACACTTACACCTTTTACTATTTTAGAAGGCACAACACTTTGTACGATGTCAAAGAAATCTATAACATCATAATCATCAAGTTCATCTCTTGTGTTAAATCTTACAAAGTGTTTTATAAACATAATTCTTAATCACCGCCTTTATTTTTGCTAGTACCTGCGTATAGTCCGAACCAAGCCGCACCTGCACCAACAATAATACTTATCAATCCTGATTGCTCAAGACTAGGATTTTCCAGTCCCATAAACCACATTGTGGAATAATAGAGCAGGAAAATGTAAACAGTTAAAAATAAACGTGGAAATATTCTCCAAGCATCTACGGCTTTTGCTAAATCTATCCAGCCTTGATACTTATTTTTACTGCTATCTACTGTATTAGTATCTATTTCTAATTCAATATTAACTTTTTTTGTTTCTATGTCTGACATAATGTGTACTCCTATTGTAACTGTATTTATCATTTTTATTGACTTTGCCAGGATGTGATAATATAATACATTTATGTTTATAAATAATTCGTATACACAGAGGTAACACATGGCATTTAATAGAACATTCAATTCAGAAGAAGTCGCAAGACTAAAAAGACTAATACAAGAAGGCGACCAAGTATTATACGAGGTTGATGCATTACAAGTAGGTTTAAGAGAAACTGTGAAAGCAATCGCAGAAGAAATGGATCTTAAACCATCTATCCTAAACAAAGCAATTAAAGTAGCACACAAGGCTAACTTCGGTGAAGAAAGTGATAAGTTTGATGAACTTGAAACTATCTTGGCGGCAGTTGGCAAAGATAATCTTTAATAGGAAACTAGATGAGTTATGTTGATGCATGGCATGACCGTACTCGAGATGTAGTTCACGTTTCAGAAAGAGTCAACGGTAAAAGAGTATTAGTTACTCACAAGCCAGTTTATAATTTTTATTATCAAGACCCTAGAGGTAAGGCACGAAGTGTCTATGGCGAACCATTGACTGAAGTTAGATGTGCTAACAGCAAAGACTTCAAAAAGAATGTAGCAATTAATAGAAAGACTGGCAGGCTATATGAAACAGATATCAAGCCACTAAACAAAACACTTGCACAACATTATGAAGGTGCTGAATCTCCTAAACTGCATACAGCATTTTTTGATATTGAGGTAGACTTTGATCCTGTAAAAGGATTTGCATCACCTGAAGAAGCATTCATGCCTATTACTGCAATAGGTGTTTACATGGATTGGATGGATGCTATGGTTTGTTTGGCTGTGCCACCTAAAACATTAGATTGGGAACAAGCACAAAATATAGCAAGTGCAATGCCAGAAGTAATACTGTTCAAAGATGAAGCAGAAATGCTTAAAGTATTCTTACAACTAATAGATGATGCAGATATATTAAGTGGATGGAACAGTGAAGGTTATGATATTCCATACACAATTAATCGTATTATAAAAGTATTAGGTAAAAGCGAAACTCGTAAACTATGTTTATGGGACCAGTTTCCAAAAGAAAGACGTTATGATAACTTTGGTGAAGAGAGACAAAGTTATGACTTGTTGGGCAGAGTGCATTTGGATTACATGCAACTGTATCGAAAGTTTAACTATGAAGAAAGGCACAGTTATAGATTAGATTACATTGGGGAAATGGAGTTAGGTGAAAAGAAAGTAGCCTATGAAGGAAGTTTAGATAGATTATACAATCACGATTTTGCTAAGTTCTTAGAGTATAACATACAAGACGTTATGCTGATTGCTAACATGGATAAGAAGTTACAGTTCATAGACTTGGCAAACACTATTGCACATGACAATACTGTATTACTTTTTACTACGATGGGAGCAGTTGCAACTACAGAACAAGCAATTATCAACGAAGCACACAAACGTGGCTATGCTGTACCTGACAGACCTAAACCAAACAAAGAAGAAAACACAGCGGCGGCTGGTGCCTATGTGGCATTTCCAAAGAAAGGATACCACGATTGGATAGGCAGTATGGATATAAACAGTCTATATCCTAGTGTGTTTAGAGCATTAAACATGGCTCCAGAAACTATTGTAGGACAACTTAGACTAGATTACACTGAAGAAGAAATAGAAAGTAAACAGAAGTTGGAGAAGATGTCTTTCGCTGATGCATGGCTAGGTAAGTTTGGTACCAATGAATATGAAATGGTTATGGAGAAAGACGTAAACAAAGTAATGCATCTTGATATGGAAGATGGTACTACTGTAGAAGTCACTGGTGCAGATGTTTACAACTTAGTATTCAATAGTGGTCAGCCTTGGAACATTAGTGCTAATGGCACTATATTTAAGACAGACTTCCAAGGTATTGTGCCTGGATTGTTAGAACGTTGGTATAAAGAAAGACAAGAATTACAAGCGAAAAAGAAAGAAGCAACAACAGATGCCGATATAGCCTTTTGGGATAAAAGGCAATTAGTTAAAAAGATTAATTTGAATTCACTCTACGGAGCGATATTGAATCCAGGATGTAGATTCTTTGACAAACGAATTGGTCAGAGTACTACACTAACGGGTAGGCGGATCCCCCGCCACATGGGAGCAAAAGTGAATGAGTTGCTCACAGGAAGATACGATCATACAGGTGATACACTAGTCTATGGTGATACAGACTCTGTGTATTTTACAGCCACTCCTGCTTTACCAGAAGATATGGAGTTAGAAATGGATAGTGCAATCGCATTGTATGACCGTATCAGTGACCAAGTTTCAGATACTTTCCCACAGTTTATGAAAGATGACTTTGGGTGTACATTAGAAAAAGGTTCTATTATTAAAGCAGGCAGAGAAGTAGTAGGACGTTCAGGAGTATTCATTACTAAGAAAAGATATGCAATTATGTGTTTAGACATAGAAGGATATCAACCAGAGGGTGGTAAACTTAAAGTAATGGGTATGGATATAAAACGAAGTGATACCCCAGAGTTTGTGCAGGACTTCTTAGAAGAATGTTTGAGTGATGCTCTTAATGGTAAAACAGAAGATGAAGTTATAAAAAAGATAAAAGACTTTAAAGAGTATTTTAAAACATTAGATCCGTGGAAGAAAGGTATGCCTAAACGTGCAAACAATATCACCATGTATACTAAAAAATATAATAGACAAATGAAAGCACCAGGCGACAATTATAGATTATACAAACTTGATAAACTCAAAGACGAGACTGAGAACAAAATGATTCCAGGTCATGTCAGAGCAAGTATCAATTGGAATAACTTAAAGTATGCAAACAGCGACAACTATAGTTTAACAATTATGGATGGTGCTAAGGTTGTTGTGTGTAGACTAAAAAGTAATCCAATGAATTATACAAGTATTGCATATCCTACAGACGAACTCAACTTGCCCGATTGGTTCAAAGAGTTGCCGTTTGATGAAGAGGGAATGGAAGAAGCAGTCTTGGATAAAAAAATAAAAAACGTCTTAGGCGTAATGGGTTGGGACTTATCCAGAGCAAACGACAGTAAAGTAATGGATGCGTTCTTTGAATTTTAATCGAAAAAAATGGAAAGAAAATACTTGACTTTTCTAAATACAAAGTGTAAAATACTTGAATGTAAGTTCTATCGGAGGAAAATATGAACAATTATATTAAAGATACACTTAAAGATGTTATTAGGCATACACATGACTTAGGCATCTTTGAGATGGTAAAAATTAAAGGATCAACAGAATCCACAGAGATTGAGACTGTTGATGCTGACAAGACAGTTATTTTAAAAGGCAGTACAAATAATCCTGTGGCTGACTTTGCAGATGCAACTGTTGGATTAAGCAGAATGGCTGTGCTGAAAGGTTACTTGCAATATCCTGGATTTGATAAAGAGGATTCAACTGTTACAGTTCAAACACAAGAACGTAATGGAGAGCAAGTGCCAGTAGAAGTAGCATTTACAAGCACAGAAGGAACAGATGCACATTATAGATTTATGTTAGCAGATGTTATTAATCAGCAACTTAAAGACATTAAGTTTAAAGGTGCTGAGTTTGATGTTACTATTCAACCTAGCAAAAAGATGATGCAAGACTTATCTTACTTCAACAATGTATTGGCGGCTTATGAAGCCAACTTTATGCCAAAGACAGAAGAAGGTGCATTGTATTTTTATGTTGGTGCTGAAGGTAGCGACAGAACAAAAATTCTTATCAACAATAATGTTGAAGGCGATATTAATACAGATTGGAATTGGCCTCTTGACATTGTGTTAAAAATTCTAAGACTTTCTGACAATGCAGAAGTTGATATGAGTTTTAACAATCAAGGTCTATTACAAATTACTGTAAATAGTGGCTTAGGAGTTTACACTTATTTACTCCCTGCGAGAAGTTAATGAGAGATTTAGGTAGCCAACACAAAGACTATGCAGTATTTCTTCCTGCAATAAGTGGTTTCTTTACAGAACTACTGGGTAGATGCAAAAGTGTAGAAGGTTATATTCCTGATGGAAGAGTGCCTAACGGCTTCGAACATGGCTTTGAAGGAATGAACTTTCTTGACAAAGAAAAAGGTTACTTTACTTATGATAATGCACTCTACTCGGCAGGACATGCCTATTTAGATTTAGATAAGAGTGCTGTAATGGAACACATAATTCAAGAAAGAGGTCCACACACAACAATAGTTGGTGACTCAGGTGGATTCCAAATTGGTAAAGGTGTTATAAAATTTGACTGGGAAAACTTTTTTGAAACTCCTGCACAAGGAAACTATAAAGGAGATGCCGATAGAACAAGAGCAAAGATCCTAGCATGGTTAGAACATACTGCTGATTGGAGTATGACACTTGATGTTCCTAGTTGGGCGGCAAAGCCTGGCTTTAGAGAAAAAACAGGACTACAAAACTTTGATGAATGTTTGAAATGTACAAAGTTTAACAACCAATGGTTCCAAGACAATCGTTTAGGTAAAACTAAATTCTTAAATGTTTTACAAGGCACTTATTGGGAAGATGCAGAAGAATGGTATCAAGCAGTTAAAGACTATGACTTTGAAGGCTGGGGTATGGGTGGTAATAACATTCGTGATATCCATATGGCATTAAAACGTATTATAACTTTGCGTGATGATGAACTACTTCAAGACAGAGACTGGATACACTTCTTAGGTACAAGTAAACTTGACTGGGCAATTATGCTTACAAGTATACAAAGACAAATTAGAAAACATATTAATCCTAATATCACAGTTAGTTTTGATTGTGCTAGTCCGTATATTAGTAGTGCTAACGGATTAGTTTATACTAGAAACAAGATTACAAGTGAACAAATGAGTTACATCATGGAGAAATGTTTTGATAACAAAGCATTTAGTCATCATAGTCCAGGCGACTTATCTGCAACTCCTTTCCCTTGGGAGAGTGAGATAGGCAGAAGAGTTACTGCTGGTGATGTAAATTGGTATGCACCAGGTATGCTCAACAAAATTAACAAAGAAGGTAAAACAAGTTGGGATAGTTTTACATATGGTATACTAATGAGCCATAATGTATATATGCACATTAGAGCAGTACAAGAGGCAAATAGTCTTGCTACTATGGAGTTTGAAAACTATAAACTTGATTGGAGACATTGGGAAAAGAAAGGCAAAAAGTTAAATCAAGAAAGTTTATGGACACCAAGAAACTTATTGATGTTTAATACTTTTGTTGAAGAATTGTTTACATCTGATAATCCACATCATTTATTAGATAAAGCAAAACCTTTCTTAAATGATTTGAGCAACAACAAGCACAAGGATCATGATAGTGCATTTAAAAATAGTGCGGCTAGTATGTTCTTTGATGAGGAAGTAGAGCAACAAGTAGAAGGCGAGTTTGATGCA
>MDSW01019984.1_pt1 | contig 16229 bp, 7 predicted proteins | sample 811171 | NCBI WGS metagenome assembly MDSW01 (sample SAMN05326641, study PRJNA326480) | marine metagenome | isolation source: seawater | place: Atlantic Ocean: North West | collected 2012
CCCCCCCCCCGCCCCCGCGATGTTCAGCCCGGACATGAAATCGGTCGCGGCTCGGGCGCGCGAGATGGCGAAGAAGGCGAGCGAGAGCGCGAGCGAGGCGGCTCGATCGCTGAAGGAGTCGGTGCAAAGCTCCGTGGACGCGGCGCTGGCGGAACCGCCGCCGCCGCCCCCCGCGCCCGCCGTGTACGCCGCCGCCGCCCCCGACGCATCGCTTGGCGCCCACGTCACGCTCCCGGTCTCGAGCGCGAAGAAGCTCCGCTTCTACGACAACGCCGACCTCGCGGAGATCGTCGCCGGGCACCTCGAGGAGAAGCAGGCGCTCGCGGAGGAGCGCGCGCTGCTCCTCCTCGAGCTCGAGGCCGCGCTGGCGCGCGTCCCGGGCGTCGACGACGCCGCGGCGGAGGCGAAGAGGCGCGTCGCCGAGAACCCGGACCACGAGCGCGTCCGGCGAGCCGCGGAGGAGGCGCGCCGGCGCGAGGACGGCGTGAACCGCGTCATGCTCGCCAGCGCCAACGCCGAGATCGCGCGCATGCGATCCGCCCTCGAAGGCGCGCAGACCCTCGCCGACGTCGCCGCACGAGAAGCGTCGCTCGAAGCCGCCGCGGAAGCCTCCTCGGAACCACCACCCCTCGGTGATAATAAAACTCCGATTCCCCCGAACGATTCGGACGCGGACCCTCCGGCGCCCTCCTCGCCCGAAGCCGCGTCCGAGGAGAGACTCGCGTCGTCGAAACTCGTGTCGGCGACGGCGCGAATCGCCGAGCTCGAGCGCCAGCTCGAGTCCGCGAAGACGATCGCCGCGACGGAGGCGGAGGACGCCGCCGAGATGGAGGACCGGCTCGCCGACGCGCGGTCTCCCGATTCGGACGCGCTCGCCGAGGCCTCGGCGCGGATCGCGACGCTCGAGGCGGACGCGGCCGAGGCGGCGGCGGCGGCGGCGAAGGCGAGCGAGTGCATCGCTCGGCTCGAGGCGGACGCCCGGGCGGCGAAGGAGGCGGCGTCGAGTCCGCCGGCGCTGAGCGACGAGCAGAGGCGCGAGCGCGCGCGGCGGAAGAGGCTCGCCGCGCCCAAGACGGAGAGCTCTCTTTCCTTCCTCGGGTTCGGCGACCCCGACGCGGAGACGCTCGAACAGGCCCAGGCGCGCGCGGATAAGGCGGAGGAGGAGTGCGAGGCGATGGGGGCGCAGTGCGAGGCGTTCAAGATGCGCGCCGAGGCGAGAAACACCGCCGTGGAGAGGCTGGTGGAGGAGCTCGAGGGGGCGGAGCGGAAGGCGGAGGCGACGAGGGAGAGGCTGCAGGCGAGGATCGACGCGCTGGAGGCGCTGCTCAAGAAGAAGGGGGAGGAGGCGGAGAGCGCGGGGGGGGCGAAGGAGGAGGCGGAGAAGGCGAAGGAGGAGGCGGAGAGGGCGAAGGAGGAAACCGCCGAGGCTCGAAAGGAAACCGCCGAGGCTCGAAAGGAAACCGCCGAGGCTCGAAAGGAAACCGCCGAGGCTCAGGCGGACGCGTCCGAGGCTCGAGCCTCGTCTCGGGAGGCGCTCGCGAAGGCGGAGAAACAGACGGCGGAGGCGAAATCGAAAATCGCCGAGCTCGAGGCGGCGGAGGCGGAGGCGCACGCGCACGCCGAAAACGCGGAGGAGAGGGTCACCGCCGCCGAGGCCGCCATCGCGGCGGGGCAAAAGGCGGCGATGGACGCCGGGAAACGCGTCGAAGCCGCCGAGAAGAAGAACGCCGAGCTCGAGGCGAAGCTCGCGGAGGCGGAGAAGAAGGGGAAGAAGGAGAAGAAGGCGGCGGACGAGGGCGCGAAGGAGGCGGCGGCGAAGCTCGCGGAGGCGGAGAAGGAGTCGACGTCTCGCGCGAAGACCGTCGCGGAGCTCGAGGCGAAGCTCGCGGAGTTGGAGAAGAAAGCGTCGAAGCTCGCGGAGGCGGAGGAGGAGTCCAGATCACGCGTGAAGACCATCTCGGACCTCGAGGCGAAGCTCGCGGAGTCGGAGAAGAAGGCGTCGAAGCTCGAAGCGGCGGAGAAGGAGTCGTCGTCTCACGCGAAGACCATCTCGGAGCTCGAGAAGAAGCTCGCGGAGTCGGAGAAGAAGGCGTCGAAGCTCGCGGAGGCGGAGGAGAAGTCCAAATCTCACGCAAAGACCATCGCGGAGCTCGAGGCGAAGCTCGCGGAGGCGGAGCAGAAGGGGAAGAAGGAGAAGAAGGCGGCGGACGAGGGCGCGAAGGAGGCGGAAGCAAAGCTCGCGGAGGCGGAGGCGGAGTCGACGTCTCGCGCGAAGGCCGTCGCGGAGCTCGAGGCGAAGCTCGCGGAGTCGGAGAAGAAGGCTTCGAAGCTCGAGGCGGCGGAGAAGGAGTCGTCGTCTCGCGCGAAGACCATCGCCGATCTCGAGAAGAAGCTCGCGGAGGCGGAGAAGAAGGCTTCGAAGCTCGCTGAGGCGGAGAAGGAGTCGTCGTCTCACGCAAAGACCATCGCGGACCTCCGGGCGAAGCTCGAGGCGGCGGAGAAGAAGGCGTCGAAGCTTGAGGCGGCGGAGAAGGAGTCGTCGTCTCACGCGAAGACCATCTCGGATCTCGAGGCGAAGCTCGCGGAGGCGGAGAAGGAGTCGACGTCTCGCGCGAATACCGTCGCGGAGCTCGAGGCGAAGCTCGCGGAGTCGGAGAAGAAGGCGTCGAAGCTCGCGGAGGCGGAGCAGAAGTCCAAATCTCACGAAAAGGCCATCGCGGACCTCCGGGCGAAGCTCGCGGAGTCGGAGAAGAAGGCTTCGAAGCTCGAGGCGGCGGAGACGGCGTCATCGTCTCACGCGAAGACCGTCGCGGAGCTCGAGAAGAAGCTCGCGGCGGCGGTGAACGCGGCGGCCGCGGAGAGAGTGGAAATGACGGGAAGCATGTCGACGCTTGCGGAGAAGCTCGCGGAAGCAGAGGCGGCGTCCAAATCGCACGCGAAGACCGTCGCGGATCTCGAGTCAAAGCTCGCGGAGTCGGAGAAGAAGGCGTCAAAGCTCGAGGCGGCGGAGGCGGCGTCGACGTCTCGCGCGAAGACCATCGCTGAGCTCGAGAAGAAGCTTGCGGCGGCTGAGACGAAGGCTTCGACGCTCGCGGAGGCGGAGGCGGCGTTGATGTCTCGCGCGAAGACCATCGCTGAGCTCGAGAAGAAGCTCGTGGCGGCTGAGACGAAGGCTTCGAAGCTCGCTGAGGCGGAGGCGGCGTCCGAATCGCGCGCGAAGACCGTCGCGGACCTCGAGTCGAAGCTCGCGGCGGCGGAGGCGGCGACGGTCGCGGAGGCGGAGGCGTTCAGCCGCGAGTCCTCGACGCTCCGGTCCCGCGTCGAGTCGGCGGAGGCGGCAGCGGCTTCCGCTGCGGCTTCCGCGGCGGCGGCGCTCGGGGCGAAACGCGCGGCCGAAGACGAATCGCGGGCGGCTTCCGCGGCGGCGGCGCAAAATTCGGCCGCGGCTCCGGATCCCGACCGCATGGATTACGTCCGCAACGTCGTGCAGAAGTACCTCGTGACGGAGGATTGGGAGACGCAGGACAGCCTCGTTCCCGTCATCGGCGCGGTGTTGGACTTCGCCGAGGGGGACCTGCGGGCGATTCGCGCGCGGCGGGACGCGATCGCGCCGCTCGCGCTCAGGGTCGGGCGCATGCTCGACGGCGCCGCGGCCCAGGCGAGCGGCAGGGGGTCGTAAACGTTTTTTTTGACGGAGCGGGCGATTTTTTTGAAACGTCGCAAATCTCAGATTGATTTTTTAAAACGTTTTATCGATAATTAATGAGAGGACTCATCAAAGGACTCGGACTCCAGCGTCTCCGCGTCGCCGCGCATCGCCGCGAGAACCGCGGCGTGCACGCGCTCGCGCGATCCTCCGCGCCCGAACCCCCCCCGCCCTTCATCTTCTTTTCGCGCGTGCCCCCTTAAAAGTAGCGGTGCCCCGTCATCGTCCCCCCCCCCCGAACCCGAACCCGAAAAAAAAATCCTAGCGACGGCGATCGCGTTTCGCGCGAACCGTCTCCCGGCGTCGCCGCTTTCGTACGCTTCCCCCGGCGCCGTCGCGACGAGCGGCGCGAAGGCTTCGCAGACGCCCGCCGCGGCGCCGACGTGGCGCCCCCGGCCCGCCGCGTGCGTTTTGATCGACGCGAGGCACAGGTCCACGTCGACGCCGAGGGAGACGCACGCGCCCTCGAGGCACGCAAACGGCGAACGCGCGTAGGACGCGGAGGACGAGGACGCGGAGGACGCGTCGCGTTCGTCCCCGTCGCGGTCGTCCGACGATACATCATCCTTCTCGGCGCCGATCACCTTCGCGCGCCTCTCGTCCGCCTCCTCTCGGACGCGTCTCGCTCGGATGCCGTGCGCCTCTGCGATCACCCACGCGCACGCCTCCGCGGACACGAGCCTCTCGTCGTCCTGGTCGAGCCTCGGGGCGCTTCGCGCTCTGCGCACCCACCCGGCCACCTCCGCGTCGTCGCACTGCGCCGCCGCGTCTTTTTTCTCGGGCGGCGAACGAACGCGCCGAATCGTTTCCCTCACGTCGGGCCTCGCGAGGCGCGCGAGCGCCCTCGCCGCCTCCGATCGCGCGGGTGTCGACATGTCCTCTCTGATCCAACTTAGTTTTTCGCCGAACCCGACGCGGATGTCCTCCCGAAGCGTCCTCTCGGCGTCCCGCACGAGCCCTCTCACCGCCTGTTCGCGCGTTCGGCAGAGCCAGAGCGTCTCCAGTTCGCTCACGAGGGCGTTTTTTTCGTTCCGTTCGCACTTTTCGATCACGTCCCGACACCGCGTCGCCAGGAGGGACGCGCGGAGTCGCCACTTACGGAGCGCAGATCGCGTCGGGCGTTTTTGAAGCGCCTCCGCCAGAGCGTCGCTTTTGGATCGCAGGCTCGCGATCGCCGCGTCGCGACGGGCCGTCTCGACGCGGAACGTCTCCCGCGTCGCCCGAAGCGTCGCGGATGCGTCCGAGGCGTCTCGCGCGAGCGCCGATCGGAGCGCGTCCGATTCCGCCCGCAAGGTTTGTAACGCGTCGCACTCGGCGCGCAAAAGCGCCGTCTTCGACTCCTCGTCCGAACGCGTACGCTCGAGCGCCACGCGCCGCGCCTCCGCGTCCACCGCCCGGCGCGTCGCCAAGGCCGCCGAGCGCTCCAGCGCCTCGGTCGACTCGCGCTCGGAGGCGAGCCGGTTTTTCGCCGCGCGTAACGCTCGTTCCCCCGACTTTTGCGCCGCGCGTAACGCCAAAACGTCCGCCTCGAGGGTTCGAACCTTCGCCGCGAGCGCGTCGCGGGTCCTGAGCGCGTCCTCGCGCGTCGCGTCCGACACCAAGCGCTCGCCCTCGAGCCGCTCCGCCCGCGCGTGCGCCTCGAGGCGCTTCGACTCGGCGTCCGACGCGTTCTGGCGCCATGTCAGCGCCTCCGTCTTCGCCTCCGCCGCGCGGTCGTCCGCGCGCCGGCGAGCGCGTAAAGCCTCCTCGGAGCGAACCCGAGCGGCTTCGGAACGGCGACGCGCCTCGGTCGCGGCCGAACGCGTACGGGAAAGGACGGAGCGCACGCGGGCCAGCGACCGCGCGAGCGACCCGAAGTCGTCGGGAGGATGAGGCGGAGGCTGAGGCTTCACCTCGGGGGGAGGCTGAGGCTGAGGCTTCCCCTCGGGAGGCTTCTCCTCGCCACCGATCGTCTCCTCGCCGCCGGTCGTCTCCTCCTCGCCACCGATCGTCTCCTCGTCACCGGTCGCCGTCTTGTCGCCCTCGGCTTCGACCCCGGTTTTTTGTTCACACCCTCTTTCGCCGCCTCCTCCCTCTTCCGCGAATGCCTCCGTCTCGCGGACGTCTCTTCGAATCTCATTCAGACGCGAATACACCGCCGCGAGCCGCTCCCTTTCCTCCGCGCCCCGCGCCTCCAGCTCGCGAACGCGTCGGAGCGACTCGCCGAGCCGCTCGCCGAGCCTCGCCGCGTCCGCCTCCGCCTCGGCGCGCCGGTCCCGCTCGCGCCGCGTTTCGTCCGTCACTCGCGCGAAACGCTCGTCCGACGCCTTTCGCGCCTCCGCGAGGCGCGTTCGCTCCGCGCCGCGCTCCCTCGCGATCGCCTCCTTCATCGCCTCGATCGTCGCCCTGGACTCCGCCAGTTTCAACTCGGCGTCCGATCGCGCCGATTCGATGGCGTCGACCCTTCGTTCGACGGACTCGAGCCTTTCGCTCTTCGCCCTGACCTCCTCGGCGAGCGTCGCGCGTTCGCAAAGCGCGCCCGCGAACTTGATTCGGTCTTTTTCGCGCGCGTCCGCGAGCGCTTTTCGCGACGCTTCGGAACGCTCGAGCGCCTTCTCCACCTCCGCGAGGCGCGTTTCGGACGCTTCGAGCGCGCTTTTCAGCGTCTTCGCCTCGCGTTCCGCCTCGGCGGCTCTTTTCTCTCCGCCGTCCGCCCGCGCGTTCGCGTCGCGTACTCGCGCCTCCGCGACGCTTTTTTTCGTCTCCGCGTCTTTTCGCCGCTCCGCCGCCTCCGCCGCGCTTCTTCCGGCGTCCCTCGCGCGCCCCGCCGCGTCCTCCGCCTGGCGCAGGGCCTCGTCGCGAAGCTTTTCGACGGCGTCGACGCGAAGGGCGAGCCGGGCGTTGGTCGAGCGCGCGTCGCTGAGCTTCCTCTCCATCGATTCGCGTTCGCTCGCGAGCCGTTCGTTTTCCTCGCCCCACGCGGTTTCGGCGTCTCGGAGGGTCCGCGCGTGGTCGGCGTCGGCGACGTCTTGGCGCGACGCCCAGACTTTCGCGAGCAGAGCGCCGCGCTCGCGGCACGACGTGGCGATCTGGCGCCGGAGTTCCTCGAAGCACACCGCGTGGAGCCAGAGCGAGGCGTCGAGGCGCGCCGAGTCGGAACACGAGTCGGAGGCGTCCGCCGACGGCACGCGCGTTGGCGCGTTTCTTTTTTTTTCACCACGACCGCTCGGCGAATAAAAACGGCCGTCGTTGGGTTTCGACATTTCGGATTCCGGATTCGTCTCTCCCGTCAGAAGTTTTGCTGTCGGGCCGTTTTCATCGCGCTTCTCGTCGTCGTCGTCGAGCGCCGCGAGCGCGGCCTCGAACCATCGGCGCAGGCCCTCGGCGTCCGCGCGCGAGCTCGTCGCGTCCGCGCGCGCGCCCGCCTCGGCGAGCGCGGGCGGGGGCGGACCGCGCGGCGGCGCGCCTTCTTCCAGCAGCGCCGCGGAGGCGGCGCGCTCGACGCGCGCCACGAGGCGCGAGACGCGCGCGAGATCCGCCGCGTCGTCGGGTCCAGAGGGACCACCCGCGGGGCGCCGCCCTCTGCTCGGCGAGGAACGACGACGGCCCCCGAGCGGCGGGACGCGCCGACCCGGGTGCGCGACGCGGAGTTGTTCCCTCGACGCGCCGAGGTCCTCCTCGCCGCGCGCCGCGAGCGCGGTCGCGAGGCTCGTCCGGAGCGACGCGTCGAGGGCGAGGCTCGGCGCGCGCGAACGGGCGGGCTCGAGCCCCGCGCGCGCGACGCCGAGGCATCGACCCGCATCCGCATCGGGGCGCGCGGCGATCGATGTCGATTCGGGGCGCGCGAGGGGCGCGAGCGCGGGGCGCCGGGACGAGCGCGCCGCCATCGGCGACATCCGAGGAGACGAACCCAGGGCGGGCCCCGCGCGGAACACCACCGGCCCGAGACGCGCCGCGCAATGCGCGTGTGGCCGGGCGCGGGGGCGGGAGCGCCGCGGCGGCGTCGAGCGCGGCGACGACGCGTCGTCCGAGAAAACGCCCGCCGCGGTCAAACAAAACGCGGGGGCGTCCTCGAGCGGTCAAAGCCGTTTTCAAATCGTGATGATGAGAACATGCGCCTCGGGCCCGAAACACGGCTGTGTAAAAAAGCAGATTCTCGCCCCGCTTCGCTCTTGCTTCGCCGCGCCGCTCTCGCCTTCGCGCTCACTCGTCGTACACCAGGAACGCGCCGTCCGCGCGGCCGCACGTCCTCGCCGCGAACCGCGCGCCGTCGACGGTCGGCTGCGAGAACGCGCACTCGCCCCGGTCGCACACGTACCCGCCCGCGACCGTCTCCCGAAGCGCGACCTCCAGAAGCGTCCTCGCCACCCCCGACTTTCGAAACGCCGGGTGCGTCCACACCGCGCGCACGCCGATCGTCGCGCGCGCCCACCCGGACCCGTCGGCAGTAGTACTAGTATCCCCGCTCGCGACCCGCACGCACCCCGCGTCATCATCGGAACCACCGCCACCGAGCCCGGGAGCCACCGTCCACCGAGCCCGGCTCAGAGGCTCGGCGAAAAGCGCACCCACGATCCGCCCACCGCCGCCGCCTTTTCCGCCTTTTCCGCCGCCGCCGCCTCTTCGCGAACTCGAAGGGTTGTTCGTCTTCTCCCCCTCGATGACGTACGCGAACCCGCGGACGTCGCGACCGAGCGTTTTAGGTCCCCCGAGCGGCGCGTTCTTTCCTTTTCCTCTCGCATCATCACCCGACCCGCCGCGAGAAGAAGCGAGCGTCCCCGAAACAAAAACCTCCGCCGCTTCGCCTTCGTTCTTCGGCGTTGTTCGTTCTTCCGACGATTCCTCGCCGCCGAGGATCCACCCGGGGGCGGCGCCGAGCTCCCCCTCCACGACGCGCGCCACCTCGCGCATCTTCCGCCACAGGGAAGAAGAACTCTTAGAGGCGGGGGCCCCGGAGGTGGGCACCCGGGGGTGGGCACCCCCGGAGGCCGCGGCGGCGCGAGTCGACCCTCGCGCGAAGACGACGCGACGCGTCGTCCCGCGAGTCTTTTCAGAGTCGTCGCCCTTTTCGCCCTTTTCGCCCTTTTCGCCCTTTTCGCCGCCGCGCCACGCGGTCGCCTCCGCGCCCCATCCCTTGGCGCACGTCAACGCCGCGCCCCCCCCGACACGGTGGTGGGGGGTTTCGAACCGTGCACCACCGGGGATCGTCCGCGCGGGTGCGTGATGATTGCCGGCGTTCGCCGTCGTCGCCGGGCGGCAGCGGTCGTCGTCGATTCCCGCTCCGCCGCGAGCGATGAGGTCGTCTCGCACGCGCTCGGCGTGGAACGCGTCGTGCGTCTTCTCGTCCCGGGGCTCGCCGCGCGCGTAGAGGAGGCCGCAGACGGCGCACACGACGTGCCCGAAGGATTTCTGCCCGAGGTCCAGGAAGAGCTGCTTGGTGGGCCTCTTGTCCTTCCGCGGAGGAGGCGCGGCCGGGGCCGGGGCGGGGGGGGCGACACTCGCTGGGGGAGGAGGCGAACGCTGCGCGGATGATTCGGGCGGGTGCGTCGCGCGTCGCTTGCGCCTGTAGGCGACCACGGGGCGCCCGCGCGCGCTCTCGGGTGCGACGCGCCACGGGAGGACGGCGCGGGGGGTATTCTCGGAGAGGGCTCCTCCGCGGGTCTCGGGGGAGGGCGACGCCTCGTCCGGGGCGACGGGGTCGGGACCGGGACAGGGACCCCCCGCCTCGGCACCCCTCTCCCTCTCGGATCGATCCGTCTGGGACGCCTCCGCGATCGCCGGCGACGCGCGGAGCGCCGCGGACGTCGCGGAAGCCGCGCGCGCGGCGGACCCCGCGGGGGGCGAGCGGAAGAAGCTCGCGATGGACCGCGACCCCGCGGGGGGGGGGAGGGGGGCGGGCATGCCTCCCCGCCGCGGGGACCCGGGGCGCGCGCGGCGGTGTGCCCACGACGAGACGCGGGGGCTTTCTTTTGCTGGGGCGCGCGAATTTGAAATCGAGGCGAGGCGCATCACGCGGACGACGACCCGATCTACCCGACGACCCTCTCAAGTCATCACTTTGGCTCGGCGCGGCTCGGCGCGGGGCTTCTGGCTCGGCGCGGGCCGCTCGCGTCGCTCGCGACTCGCCTCATCCCCCCCTCGGGTTCGATGCTGTTCGCGGTGTTCGTCGTCGCCGCGGCGGCGTCGTGCATCAACGTCGGCAAGGCGCTCCAGAAGGAGGGCACGAAGCGCCTCCCCCGCCTCGTCCTCGACGCGCGGGTGCTCGGCACGTACGCCCGCGATCCCACGTGGGCGCTCGGCATGGCGCTCGACGTCCTCGGCGGCCTGCTCATGGTCCTCGCCATCTCGCTCGCCCCGGTCTCGCTCGTCCAGCCCGTCGCCGCGGGCGGCGTCGCCGTCCTCGCGGTCTTCTCCCACTTCCGCCTCGGCGAACGCCTCGACGCGCGCGAGTGGGCCGGCGTCGCCCTCGCCGTCGTCGGCACCGTCGGCATCGGCGCCGTCGCCGAGGAGGAGCAGCAAGACGCCCCCCCCGCCGCGGAGATGACGAAAACCCGAGTCGTCCTCGGCGTCGCCCTCGTCGCCGTCATGCTCGCCGCCCCCTCGAGGCTCTCTCGAGGCGCCGCCGCGTCCAAAGCGTCAATCGGAGGCGCGGGGGGAGCGACGACGGGATCAGCGGGCCCGCTCAACGGCGGCGGCGGAGGCGGAGGCGGAGGCGGAGGCGGAGGCGGGGGCAAGAAGATCGTCGGGCTCGTCGGCGTCGGCCAGGGCATACCCCACCACCTCCGCCACGCGCACCTCGCCGCCCACGCCCCCGCCGGCGCGATCGCGATCGGCGCGGGAAGTGACGGCGGCGGGCACGCCGCGAGCGCTCGCGCGCATCATCATCACCGCGGCCCGCCGTCCGATCGCGCGCGCGAGGCGATCGCCGGCGCTCGCTCCGGTGTCTTCTTCTCGCTCTCGGCGACGTCGGTGAAGATCGGGTTCCTGGCGGGCGCGGCGACCGGCTCGCGGCTCGTCTTCCCCCTCGTCGGCGCCCTCGCGTCGCTGGGCCTCACCGCCGTCGGCCTGGTGTGCCAGACGCGGGGGCTGAAGGACGGCAACTCGGTGGTGGTGTGCACGTGCGGAAACGTCGCGCAGATGGTCTCCTCGGCGCTCTTCGGCGTCCTGTGTCTGGGCGAGAAGCTGCCGTCGACGAGCCGAGGGCGCGGCGCGTGGCTCGCGAGCTGGACCGCCATCTTGGCGGGCGTGGTGATGATCTCGGGGCTCAAGATCTCGGAGGACCTTCACGTGGGGGATGGATTCGGGGTGGAGGCGCTTCGGGGGAAGGCGCGGCGGGCGGGGGCGAGGGTGACGCGCGAGGGGAGGGAAGGGCTAGGGGGCGTCGGCGGTCTCGGGGGGCTCAGCGGGATGCTCAGCGCGGCGTCCTTCGCGAGGGGGGGGAGGAAGCAGTACCCGCGCATGATCCTGCCGGTGCTCCACCCGGGAAGCAGGGAGAAGGCCAGGGTCGCGGCGGACAAGCAGGCGCAGTAGCGGAGCGCGCGGGTAAGACGCGCGACGAGCGCGAGGTCGTCAAGTAATTCCTCTCCCGAGTAATTCTCATACGCGACCTTTCGTCCTCGCTCGTCGAACCCCTCTTCTTCCGCTCCGAGTATCGCGGGGATCGCGCTCTTCCTCGTATGTATGATATAAATACAACGTCCATCTTCAATCGCAGAAGAGGGTCATTGCGGTCGGATTCCCCGTGGCGGCGTTCACCCCCTTGGGCTGCTTGGCGCAGAGTTTGTCGTTGACGTCCTTGCGCACGATGACGTCGGTCCAGTCGCTCCCGTCGATGGCGCCCACGTCGTCCATGTTCGCTCCCGAGACGATCGCCCCGCTGAGGTTCGCGTCCGTGAAGACCGTCCCCGTGAGGTTGCACTGCCCGATGTTCGCGTTCGTGAGGTCCGCGCCCGTGAAGTTCGCCTCGGTGAGGTCCGCGCCGAAGAGCGTCACGCCGGAGAGGTTGGCGCCCGAGAAGTTGGCGCGCTTCAGAGAGCCCTTGGTGTAAAACTGATCCGTCAGGTCCTTGCCGCTGTAGTCGTTGTCGTCGCACGAGTTGGTCGCGCACTCCGACGTCTGGGGGATCGCGAGCGCGGGGGCGGGGGCGAGGAGGAGGGGGGCCACCACGCCCGCGGGGGCCGCGCCGAGCGCGAGCGCGACGGAGGTGGCGGCCGCGAACGACCGGACCGCGAGCGAAGAAGACGCCGGAGAAGAAGACCGCGGGACCGCGTCGGGAGCGTCGTCGGAGGGGGGGGCGCCGGCGCGAACGACGACGGTGGCGCCGCGCGAGGAGACGCGCGAGGCGCGGCGGCGCGACGACGCCGAGGCCGCGGGGGGGGCGACGGCGGGCGCGGAGGCGAGGGCGCGGCACGACATCGGGCGGGGGGAGGGACCGAGGCGACGCGCGGCGCGGAGTGCGCGCGATGTCGACGTGGCGCGGACCGCCGATAAGAGGGGGAGGCCGCGAAGGGAACGTCGATTCATCAGGAGGTGCCATTTGGCGCGTCGAGCGAACGACGACGCGGACGGTTCCGCCCTCACTGATCGGGACGGCGTCGGTCAGACGAACGCGCTCGAGCGGTGAAAAAGTGTATTCTAACCGGCGCGAGCAACTTGAAGAACACGGCGCTCCCGCGCCCCCACTCGAATCGGGCGCTCGCGCTCGTCGCCCTCCCCGCTCGTCGTCGCTCGCCCCCGGTCGCGATGCCACCCGCGGCCGACGCCTCGGCCGACGACGACGCCTCGGCTCGCGCGGCCGCCTCGACCGACGCCCCGCCGGGCGGCCCCGCGGTCACCACGGCCCCCGACCCCGCCGCCGCCGCCGCCGCCGCCGCGCATCCTTCCTCCCCAGACGGGGACGGCGCCTCCCCCGACGGCGGCGCCTCCCCCGAGGAGGGCGCCTCGCGGACGCCGAAGATCAAGAAGCGCAAGGTGGCGATGTTCCTCGCGTACGTGGGCAAGGGGTACCAGGGCATGCAGCGCAACCCCGGCGCGGTGACGATCGAGGATGAGCTGGAGAAGGCGATCGTCGCGGCGGGCGGCATCTCCCCCGAGAACGCGGGCGACTTCCAGAAGGTCGGGTGGATGCGCGCCGCGCGGACGGACAAGGGCGTCAGCGCCGTCGGGCAGTGCGTCTCGCTGCGCATGATGCTGGAGCACCCCACGGACGAGCGAGACGTGATCGTCCGCATCAACGAGCGGCTTCCCGAGGGATTCGAAATCTTCGGGTACACCCGCGTCACGGGAGGGTTCAGCGCCAAGACCATGTGCGACAGGAGGAGGTACGAGTACGTCATCCCCGTCGCCGCCTTCGACCCGAAGGCGTGTCGCCCGAAGAGGGAGGCGGAGGCGGAGGACGGCGAGGGCGGCGATGATGACTCCGCGGGGGGGCGCTCGGGCGGCGACGAGAACGCCTCCGAGAACGCCTCTTCTTCGGCGTTTGTCTTTGACGAGGCGTTTCGCGCTCGGGTGAACGCGGTCCTCGGCCTCTACCGCGGCACGCACAACTTCCACAACTACACCGTCCGCGTCTCCCCCGACGACCCGAGCGCGTTTCGTTACATCCTCTCCTTCGAGTGCGAGCCGCCGTTCGAGGTGGACGGCGTTCGCTTCGTCCGGTGCGTGGTCGTCGGGCAGTCGTTCATGCTTCACCAGATTCGCAAACTCATCGGCACCGCGCTCGGCGTCCTCCGCGGCGCGTGGAGCGAGGAGGACCTGCGGTTCGCGCTGAGGACGAGGGAGAGCTGCCCGACGCCGATGGCGCCGGAGCTCGGCCTGTTCCTGTGCGAGTGCGTCTACCACGCGTACAACCAGAGGTTCGGGGAGACGCACGAGCCCTTACGCCTCGACGCGTACGAGGAGAAGGTGGAGGCGTTTAAGCGGACGCACATCTACCCGCACATGGCGGAGACGGAGAAGGCGGAGCGGACGATGGAGGCGTGGGTGCGGATGCTGCCCGTGAGGCAGATCGTGAGCGGGTTCAGCGCGGCGCGGAAGAGGGACGGGGGGAGGTGGGAACTGAGCGGGGGGAAGTCGGCGGCGGCGTTCAAGAGGAAGAGAGGGGGAGGCGCCGACGCGGCGGCGAAGGCGAAGCCGCCGATCGAGCCGACGGGTCTCGAGCCGACGGGTCCCGAGACCGTCAAGGACCACCCGGGCGGCGGTGCCGACGGAGAACCGGCGGCGAAAGCGGCGCGGGTCGCGAGCGGCGGCGGTTCCCTTTCAACAGGCGGCGGGGAGAAGGCGACCGAAACCGGCGGCGGCGGGTCTCGAGAGGGGGACGGCGGTCCTCCCGCGGCGGCGGAGACGACGAAAGTGGCGGTCCCACCGCCGCCGCCCGAACGAAGGGCCGAGACCGCGGCTGCGATCGCGCCGCCCGGGGCGTACGCGGGGTCGGAGGCGGCGGCGGCGGCGGCGGGCGGCGGCGGCGGCGGGCGGGGCGGCCGAGGCGGGCGGGGCGGCCGAGGCGGACGGGGCGGGGCGGCGGCGGGGCGCGGGAAGCCGAAGTACGAACTCGGGGGGCGCGGCGCGGTTCGTCGCGGGCCGGGACCGAGGAACCAGGTTCGAAACGCGGAGAAGCGGGGCGCGGAGGATTTCGACCCGGCGGAGTTGAGCGACTAGGGCGAGGGCGCGCGACCGGGGCGACGCGCGAGCCGGCGGGATGTTCTTCGGACGCGTCGTTCAGAATTTCGCGGGCGCGCGCGAAGCGAGTATTTCGTCCGCGTCTTGGCGCGCACTCGCTCGGTCGCCTCGCGCGTCACTTCGCACCCGGGCACCCGCGCTCGATCATGTACGGGCGGCAACGGGAGTGGGCGGAGTTCCACGTCCTCCGGTTCCACGGGCACCCGTTCTGATGCGCCCACTGAAGCACCGCGAGGTGCCCTCCCGTTGCCGCGGCCCTGCACGTCTCCTCGTCCCACCGGCACCCGTTCTGACGCGCCCACTGCAACACCTCCAGATGCCCTCCCTCCGCTGCGCCCTCGCACGTCCACTCGTCCCACGAACAACCGTTCTGACGCAACCACTGCAGCACCTCCAGGTGGCCTCCCTTGGCCGCGGCCTCGCACGTCCACTCGTCCCACGAACAACCGTTCTGACGCAACCACTGCAACACCTCCAGGTGCCGTCCCTTCGCCGCCTTCCAGCACGTCTCCAAGTCACACGGGCACCCGTTCTGACGCGCCCACATCAACACCTCCAGATGCCCTCCCTCCGCCGCGCCCATGCACGTCCTCTCGTTCCACGGGCACCCGTTCTGACGCGCCCACTGCAACACCTCCAGATGCCCCTCCCACGCCGCGGCCGCGCACGTCCACTCGTTCCACGGGCACCCGTTCTGACGCGCCCACTGAAGCACCTCCAGATGGCCTCTCCGCGCCGCGATCGTGCAAATGTGCGCGTCCCACGGACACCCGTTCGCGCGTAAGCACGTCAGGCTATCGATCTTGCCTCGCCAGATGGCCAACCAAGGGAGTAGTTTCGAGCCGAAGTCATCGGCGCGCCAGTTCAGGCCCTTCCCGTCGAACAGCTGTATCAGCCACGCCAGTGCCTCGACGTCCCCCTCCACCACCGCGACGGCGAGCGGAGCGAGTGGAGCGTGCGGATTCCTCCTTCGAACCTCCATTTGCCCAAGTTCCTCCTCCGTGAGCACCCCGCGCGTGTTCGGGACGCGCCCCACCGCCTCGCGGCACGTCCTCCCCGCCATCGCGAACGTCGTCTGGAACCACCCGAGCTTTTGAACCACGGCGTCGAGGATCTCGGGTGGGAGGTTGCCGAGGAAGGGCCCGAGGACGTGGTCGTCGTCCGGAAACATGGCGAGGATGGAGTCATCCATCGCCGATACCCGCGCCGCGGCCCGATACGACCTCGGGAGGCGAACGACGCGCCGCGCGCGGGGCGGATCTGACGCGCGGCTTTCGCACGAAACGCTTTCTCGGAGGCCGCGACGCTCACGCGGTCCGCGGGCCCGGCGCGCCGATTCCTCGCGCGGTTTCGACAAAGGCCGGCGGACCCTGGTGTGGACGTCTTTTGCCTTCTTCGTGTTTTAGGGCACGCTTCGCGCCGGGTCGACCGCAGAGTCGCGCCGCGCTCGGGGTCTCTGGGCGGGCGCGGACGATGGCGAAGACGACGAAGGCCGGGGCGATCCTCGTGAAGCTCGTGTCCTCCGCGGCGACGGGGTTCTTCTACGTCAAGCGACGCAACCCGAAGAAGCTCCCGCAGAAGCTCGAGTTTATGAAGTACGACCCGGTCGTGCGGCGCCACGTCCTCTTCACGGAGGGGAAGATCAACAAGTGAGCGAGCGATCGGTCGATCGGGGAGCGGGAAGGGGTTCCTCGCGCGCGAGACGGGCGGGACCCGGAGGCGCGCGGGAAGACGCGCCGAGCGCGCGCCGCGCGAGGAAACGGGCGCGTCGATCGACCGAGGCGAGGGCGACGCGCGTCCGATTCGCGGAGCGAGATGGAACGCACACAGCTGTCATCAGAATCTCGTGGATTCGGGAGGGGGGGGG
>MDSW01067382.1_pt1 | contig 16228 bp, 8 predicted proteins | sample 811171 | NCBI WGS metagenome assembly MDSW01 (sample SAMN05326641, study PRJNA326480) | marine metagenome | isolation source: seawater | place: Atlantic Ocean: North West | collected 2012
CGGCGGGCTTCTCCGCGCCGGCTTCGGCTCCGGCGCCCTCCGCGGGCGGCGGCGCCTCCGCCGCCGCCTCCGCGCCCGCCTCGCCCTCCTCGACAGCTTCCGGCTCCGGCTCCGGCTCCGGCTCCGGCTCCGGCTTCTCCATGAGCTCCTCGAACTGCTCGTACGTCTTCGCGAGCTCCCTCGGTCCTTTGAAATTCTCCGCGACGACGTCTCGAATAATCTCTCGAGCCTCTTTGATCGTCGGCTCGTCGTCCGCGGGCGTCGCCACCGGCTCCGGCGGCGCCGCGTCGTCGTCCAGCTCCCCGCTGTCCTTCGCGAGCTCGTCTCTGACGTCGGCGATGCCTCTGACGGCGGCGAGCGCGTCGTCGAACAGCGCGAGGACGACGTCATGGACCGTCTGCAGCGGCGGATCGAACGCGGGCGCGCCGTCGCGGACGACGAGGTCCACCCTCAGAAACGGGAGGTGGTAGTTGACGACGGCGGCGACGGCGGCGTCGCCGCCTTCGAACCGCGACCAAAAGTCGCGGAACCCGGTCACGCTGTTGAGCACCACCGTGCGAATCTGGTCCTTGATCGTCAGCGATATTTGGCGGACGAACCGCGGCATCGTTCGCTCGCGCGCCGCCGCGCTCGCCGCCCTCGCGTCGCGGTCCTTCTTCGGAATGGACTCGTGGAGCATGAGCGCCTCGTGCTCCAAATCTTGCAGCGCGCCCACCGTCTTCGCCACCATGCTCGACTTGAGCGCGTCCTCGCACGCCTCGAGGTGGTTCCGTTGGTACTCCTCGTACGTCTTCAGCGTCATCGGCGCGCGGAGTTTACTCAGCGCCGAGCCCGGGGCGTCGTCCGCGTCGATTAGCGTGAGCTCTCTCGCGTCGATGTCTCGGTAAAACTTTTGCGCCGTCGCGAGGTACATCTTGTCCGCGACGGGTAAAGACGCGATGACGTCGTCCTGCACGTCGTAGAACGGCCGCTCGCCGTCGTATTCCGCGCACGCGCGCGCCGGCGTCGGCAGCGCGAACTTGATCTGCTCGACGCCGTCTCGCTCGCGCATCCGCTTCGCCTTGTTCGCGACTCGAAGATCTAGGTCCACGACGGATCGCTTCACCGCGCGGCGGTAGTCCTCTCGCGCAGCCTCGATCTCCTCGTCCACGACGTGCGGGAGCGCGCACGCGAGGTCCCAGTCGCTGCCGCGCATCACGCGGCGTTTAAACTCCTCGTTTAATATCGCGCGGTCGTCGTTCGTAAACGGCTGCTTCTCGACGAAGGCGTGATACCGACTCCGCGCTTCGTGCCGCTCGCGCATCGTCATCGCCGCCGCCAGCCTCGTGCGGAACCGCGGGCGCGACTCCGCGTCGAATAGTACGTTCAATCGCTTCACCTTCTTGCGCGACCCCGGAGTTTTCTTCCACTCGATGAGAAACGTCTCGTCCGCCTCGTCGTACGCGACGGCGTAGCACGGCTCCCAACTGAACTGCCCGTGCTGCGAGTAATACCGCGACTTCGCCGCGCTCCCGGGCGCGTCGCGCTCTTTATCCGCCTTCTCCAGCCAGTCCGTCATCGCCTTCGACGTCTCGAACTCGGGGTCGTCGAACCACTCGAGCGGCGCCGCGGTGTCCACGTTCAGCGGCAGCTCCGCCGTCGTCGGCCGCACGCGGTGGCCCTCCTCCGCGCCGTCGTCGCTTGGCACCCATCGAAACGCGCCGCCGAGGATCGGATCTTCCGACGCGTCGCCGCCGGCGACGGCGCGCGAGGGCATCGTCGCCGTGTGCGGCGCCTCGGTCCAGTCGCCGGGGAGTCGCGGCGGGAAGCGGCCGACGCGCCCCATCGACGCGTCGAACCCGGCGTCCGCGGTCGGCCGCTCGTCGTCGTCGCGGTCGCCGCCGGCTATGCGTTCGCCGCCGCCGGTCGCGCGTTCGCCGCCGCCAGCTGTGCGTCGCGTCGTCGGGACGTGCAGGCGCTCGATCGACCCGTTCACGAGCCCCGGGTAGTTCTCCTCGCTCGAGTCGGACGGCGAGACCGACGAGCGGCGCGCCTCGACCGCGGCGGCGAGCCGCGCGCGTCGCGTCGAGGCCTCCGTCGGGGTCGTCGGCCGCACCGTGCCGGTTCGGAACTCCGCGGGGAGCTTCACCTTGTACACCGCCATGTCGTTCGCGACCACGCCCTCGACGCCGCTGCGGTGGGAGGACGGCGCGGCGCGGCGGGTGAGAGGAGGACGGAGGAGGGACGATACGATCGCGCGCGAGGGGCGCGCGGAGGACGAGGAAGGACGAGCGATGGACGAGCGATGGACGATCGCGGACTGCGAGGCGAGGGAGGGAGGAATGCGCGACGCGCGGAGGATCGATCGGATCGCGCGGGATGGGGCGCGCACCGTCGGCGCTTCGCCGCATCGCGCTTCTGCTGGAGGCTCTGGCCGATCATCTCGGCTCAGCGCGCGCGACCTCAGCGAACCGGGAGGTCTCGACCGCGCGCGCTCGACGCGGACGCGCGCGCCCCGCGGTCGCGCGTCGTCGAAAACGCGAAGAAGACGTCCGCCTGGCGCGACTGGGGTCGCCGCGGTCAAGTGGAAGCGCCGAGCCGACCGCGCGCGAGCGTCTTGGCGTTCGGCGTCCACCCCGCGCGCGCGACGTCGCTCGTCCCGCCCGGTCTCGATCCTAATCTCCGCGCGACCGTCGAGGCTCGCGGGGGGCCTCAACGCGCTGGAGTGTGCCCTCGGCGCGGCGACCGTCTTGCCGTTGATGCTCATTTTGGGCGTCGTCGCTGCAGTGATGAGCTTGGCCAGAGACCACGCGTTCTGACTGGTTCGCATACGAAAGGGCGGAGTACACGGATACATTTGTATGCACAAACGGTGAGGTCGACGTTACGCGTTTCGTTTCGAGGAAAACACGCACGCGGCGAAAAGTGTCGACGACGATTGAACGCGCGGCGCCCGCGCACTCTCGCGCGCGCTCGACTCGCTCAAGGTGCGACCCCTCCCGTCGTCCCCTCCCTCCGCCCGCGCGCGTCCGCCTCTCTCCCCTCCCCCCTCGCGTCGCTCGCGCGCCGACGTATCTGGGGAGCGCTAGGCCGGGTCCCTAGGGAACCGCGCGAATGCGCGCTCCCTTCATAGCTCGGCGCAGATTCAACGTAGGGTACGCCGCGACGAGCGCGCGGGGCTTTCCCCTCGCGCGCTCTACTTCATCGCGACCCACATCACTCGCGCGCGCGCGGAGAACGCCGGCGTCGTCGTCGTCGCCGCCGCCGCCGCCGCCTCGTCGTCCCGCCGCTGACGTCGCTCGCGACCCCCCGCGTCTTCGCCTCGATCCTCGGCGCAGCGGCGGTCACAAAAGTCGGCGGCGGCGGCGAACGAGCAGAGAAGAGACTAAGCGACGCACGATGTCGTCGTTCGCGTGCCGCGCCATCGCCGCGCGCCTCGTCACCGCGGCGACGAGGCGCCGCGGCGCCGGCGTCTCCCTCGGGCGCCGAACGTCCCCCCCCGTCGCCATCTCCACCTCGCGCGGGCTCGCCACGACGTCCCGCACCGCCGCCGCCGCGGACGGCGACGCGGCGACGAAAAGCGAAGGCGCGCGTTCCGAAGACGCTCAGCAGACGCTCGCGGAGGTCACGAAAAAGCTCATGGACTGCCGCAAGCGCAAAGCCGCGGCGAACGCGGTCGATCTCCTCGTCGGCCTCGGCCACGCGGGCATCCAGCCGGACCTCCTCGCGTCCACGGCGTGCCTGGGCGCGTGCGTCGCCGCGGGGAAGATGGACCTCGCGTTGAAGGTGTTCGAGGAGGTTTTCGACAAGGGCGTCGTGAAGCCCGACGAGGTCGTCTTCACCGAGCTCATCCGCGGGCACCTCCGCGCGGACCCCCCGGCGTGGGCGCGGATCACCGGGCTGCTGAACCGCATGCCCGAGCACGGCGTGAACCCGACGGCGCTGACGTATAACCTGCTGCTCGCGAGGTGCGCGGACGATAACGAGCTCGAGCGGGCGGAGGCGCTCGTGGATCGAATGGCGGACGACGGGATCGAGCCGGACGGGTGAGACTGCTTCCCATACGACCCCGTTCGCGTGGTGCACGCCGTTCCTTAAGGACTTTTGCCGTCGTCGCTCTTCACCCGCGCTTCCCTTTCAACGTTTGACCGGTAAGACGTTCGACTGACCGATCGCTTCACCCACCCAGCCGGACGCTCGACGCGGTGAAGAAGCGGCGGAGCATTCGATCGTACGCGAAGAAGGTGTTGACGCTTTAGGGTGGGGGGTCGTTGAAGCTGCTTTAGGACATCACGTATCGATCGCGCGACTTGTTAGTAATATCCCTTCGCGCTTGTATTAATCTGGTATTAATCGTTGGAGGATGAATCACCGCGCCGCCGCGACCGCCGTCGCCGCGTCGCTCGTCATCACGCGATCATGGCCTCCGGCGCGTCCGCCGCCGTCGCCGCGGCGTCGCGGACCCACACCTTCGCCTTCCTCCCCCCCGGCGTCTTCGGCGCGGCGAACGGCCTCGCGTCCGCGCGCATCAGCGCCGCGGAGTTGGACGCGGCGTCGTCGACGATGCCGACGCCCCTCGTGAGCGTCGGCGTCGTTCCGCCGAACGCCTCGAACGCCCCCTTTCCATTTTCACCCTCGGTCGCCAACTTCATCGCGCGCTCCACGGACGTCGCGGACGCGAACTCGATGATCACCGCCCCGCCGTCGGTCGTCACGACGTCGCTCGCGCCGCAGCCGATCGCGGCGCCCTCCACGCGCGAGCGCCTGACCGCGCCGCACCTGGAGAAGACTTTCTCCGCCGCCTTCGCCGTCGTCCCGCGCGGCAGCCCGCTCACGCGGACGCCGCACTGCGCCGGCGTCGCGTTGACGTGGTCGATGACCGCCTTGTATACGGTCTGTTTTCGCGTCATCTGCTTCATCTGGTTCGACACGATCTTCATGCGTTTCTTGATCTCCGCGAGCTCCCGCTCCGCGTCCGTTCGATCGTCGTGGTGATGGCGCTGGCGCTTCTTGGCGTTCGTCGTCGCGTTCGACGACGTCCCCGCCGCCGCCGCCGCCGCGTCGTCGCCGCCGTCGTCGCCGCGTCGTTTATACTCGGGCTCGTAGTCGAACCGCGCGTCCGCGTGCGGCGGCGCGGGCGCGTTCTTCGCCGCCGCCGCCGCCTCGGTCGTCGCAGAGCGGAGGATATCGACCGCCGCGCGCGTGCGCGTCGGCTCGCGTCGCATCCGACGACGATCGTCCTCTTCCTCGTCGGCGGCGGCGTCGGCGTCCATCTTCTCGCCGCCGCGGAAACCGCCGCGTCTGGCCTCTCGCCCGCCCTCCTTGAACGCCCTCGCGAACATCGCGGCGCCGCCCGCCGCGGCGGCTTTCGACCGCGCCCTGCGCTCGATCTCCTCCTCGTCGTCCGTGCCGTAGTCCGGCACGAGCGCGTCGTCGTCGCCGCCCTCCGCGAGGGGGAGCGCCTCCGCTCGAAACCCTCCTCCGTCTCCGTCTTCCGTCTCGTCTCCGCGATAATGCCCGCCGTGCTCGCGCGGATCGCCCCCCCTCGCGTCGCTCCACCGCGGGCCCCTCTGGTCGCGGTCGTCGTGCCCGAGTCCGCCGCGGCTTTTGCGGCGGACGACGACGACGCGAGGCGCGCGTCGAGACGCCGCCGGCGGTTTAAACGAATCTCGGTCGTCGCCGCGTCTGCCGTCGCGTCGGTCGCGCGAGGACCATCGCCTCGCGCCGCCGCCGCCGCCGCCGCCGCGGCGGCGGCGGTCGCGCTCGCCGCGCGACTGCGACCGACGTCGGCGCGACCGCGACCGCGAGCGCGACCGCGACCGCGACTCGGACGCGCTGCTGCTGCGCGAGCGGCTGGACGAGCGCGAGGATGCGCGCGGGCGTCGGCCGCGTCGGATCGCGTCGTCGAAAACGTCGTCTTCGTTCTTCTTCTTCTTCTTCTCCGAGTCCGTCTCCATCGCGGCGCCGTCGCCGCCTCTATCGCCTTCGCCGGCGCCCTCGGCGCCGCCGCCGTTCAACTCCGCGTACGCGCTCCTCTCCTTCCACAGGTGCGTCCAGAGCCATCGCGCGAACCCCGGGGCGTCGTCGCCGAGGAAATCGTGCAGATCCTCCGCCGCGCGCTCGAAGTGTTTCCCGTGCTGCACGAGGACGACGACGTACTCCGCGAGCGACGCGTCCGACTGCGCGCCCAAGACTTTCTCGAGCTTCGCGTTGACGACGCCGTGGAGCTTCGCGGCCGCGGCCGCGGTCGTGAACTTCACCGGCGGCGCGCCCGTGTACGACGCCATGGCGTTGTGACGACGACGCGCGACGACGAATCTCGGAAGACGAAGGACTCTTCTTCGAGTTTGACTTCTGAAAGGACATCATCAGATCTCTTCGACGGCTTCTTCCAAAGGGGCGCGCGCGCGACGGTCTCTCTCTCCGCGGTCGACCCCACCCACCCCTCCTCCTCCTGCTCCTCCTCCGCGCTGTTCCGATGTTCGGCCGCTTCGGGGGCGGCGGCGCGTTCGTCGCGCAGTACCGCGTCTACCCCGTGTCATTCATCGACCGACCGCAGCTCGAGAACGGCGACAAGGTCATCCTCCCTCCGTCCGCGCTCGATCGACTCACGCGCGCGGGGATCGACGAGTTCCCGATGCTCTTCGAGATCACGAACGTGAAGCAGAAGAAGAAGACGCACTGCGGCGTCTTAGAGTTCGTCGCGGACGAGGGCGTCGTCTACCTGCCGTACTGGATGATGCAGAACCTGCTCCTCGCCGAGGGCGACGTCGTTAAGTTTCAGAGCGCGAAGCTCCCGAAGGGATCGTACGTGAAGCTGCGGCCGCACACCAAGGACTTCATGGACATCTCCAACCCGAAGGCGGTGCTCGAGACGACGCTGCGCTCGTACACGTGCCTCACGAGCGGCGACTCCATACTCATCTCGTACAACAACAAGCGGTACTTCATCGACATCGTGGACGCCAAGCCGGCGCCGGCGATATCCATCGTGGACACGGATTGCGAGGTGGACTTCGCGCCGCCGCTGGATTACGTCGAGCCGGCGTTCGAGAAGCCCGCGGAGGCGCGGGCGGCGGCGGCGGCGGCGGCGGCGGCGGCGGCGGGAGGAGGAGGCGCTGAGGGTGCCGATGGGGGTGCCGAGAAGGGCGGCGAGATCGCGCCCGCGGAGGCGGCGGACGACGCGCCGAAATTTCTCGCGTTCGCCGGCGGCGGCCGCCGACTCGACGGCAAGTCCGCGCGCGACGACTTGAAACCCGTGGAGGTGGAGCTCCCGACGACGTCGCTGAAACTATCGAAAGAGTTCGAGCAGTTCATCCGCGGGCCGAAGCCGGTGAATGAGGGGAAGGAAGGCGGCGCGAAGGCGAAGAGCGAGGGAGGCGCGAGCGGGTTGCCGCGAAGGAAAGCGGGGAAGCTCGTCTTCGGGGGCGCGCGCGGCGGCGGCGGCGGCGGCGGCGGCGGCGGCGGCGGCGAGGCGAAGGCGGAGGAGGCGAAGAAGGAGGACGAGAAGAGCGGCGGGTTTAAGGCGTTCCAGGGTTCGGGGAACAAGCTGAAGTGAGCGACGACGACGTCGACGCGCGAGCGAGGATAGAACGCTGAACGAGAGTTGAAACACGCAGAGCGAACGAACTCGAACGAACACCGCACCGCCGAGGCGACCGCGCAGTTCCACTCGCTTCGTTCGTCGCTCGCCCTAAATTTTGCAATCGTCGGCGTAGTCGCCACATCGCGACGCCCGCTGCCTCACACGCGGCGCGGTTGACACGACGCGGAGGCGTGATCGCGCGACGACCGACGCATGCGCTCGAAGTCGATTAGGTGATCATCGCGTCTCGCTTCCCTCGCGCCCGAACCCTCGCGCGAACGCGCCGCCGTTCGGTCGGTTCAATTCGTTCCGTCTGGTCGCCCCATCAGCAACTACTGCAACGGCGCGAAGCGTGCCAGGCGCGTCCGGCGCTCACCCGCACACCACGAACGATCACAGGCACCGCGCGGCGGAGTGAGCGGAAACGCGCGCGGACACTAGGGCGGCGGCACATCACATCAGATTAAGCATCGCGCGGCGACGTCACCGGTTGGTCCCCTCCCCGCGTTTCGACACCGCCCGCCCGTCGGATCTCGCGTCGCTCGCGCGATCTGCTGCGGTGATAGGTGATCGGACGGCGACGCGCGAACCCTCGCGTCCGTCGACTCAACCCCGCCGCTTTCGCTTTCCTCTCATCGTCGCCAGCCGCCGCGCGGGCGTGGACACCGCCGCGCGTCGTCATGGGGAGGGCCGTCGCGAAGAGCCCGAAGAAGTCGCCCGCGAAGAAGACCGCGGCCGCGGCGTCGTCGAAGGGCGACGACGACGATAAAGACGAAAAGGAGCGATCGCTGCGCGAGAAGGTTCGCGAGCGATTGAAAGCGAAGCAAGCCGGCGACGCGTCCAAGCGCGGGCGCGGCGACGATAAAGATAAAGATAAAGACGACGACGCAGACCGCGGCTCGAAGCGAAGGAAGAAGGACGACGACGACGACGAGAGAGCCGCCGCGAAGGCGGCGGCGGAGGCGAAGGAGAAGAAGAAGGACGCGGCGGAGATGGAGTCGCGAAAGAAACGCCTCGCGGAGTTCAAAGCGAAGCGGCAGAAGGAGAAAGAAGACGCGGAGAAGGCTGCGTCCACGGCGGCGTCGGACTCCCCCGCCCCAGACGCCGACGCCGAGGAGAGGCCGCGCGCGCGGCGGACGACGATGGACCCGGACGACGAGCTCGGCGGGATCGCGTCCGACGACGACGCCGGCGGCGCCGCGCCGAAGGACGACGACGACGACGACGACGACGTCGACCCGCTCGAGGCGTTCATGGTCGCGAACGATAGCGTGATGGACACGGAGAGGGAGGCTGCGGAGAAGCGCCGCGCGGAGAAGGACGCCGCGGCGGCGAAGCGAAGAGAGGAAAAGGAAAAGATCGTCGAGGCGGCGACGACGGCGGCGGATTTCATCGCCGTCGCTGCCGCGGCCGCGAAGGCTGCGGCGAAGGCGGTCAAGGGCGCCGACGGCGACGCCACCGAAAAAGCCACCGACGCCGCCTCGGACGACGACGACGACGATGACGACGCGAAGTTCCCGTCCGTGGTGAGGAAGGAGGAGGACGAGGATGTCGATCCGCTGGACGCCTTCATGGCGGCGAATGAAAAGAAGGCGACGGCGCTCGCCGCCGCCGCGCTCGCGGAGCCGCCGAGACCGACGCCGATTCCCAGGCCGACGCCGATCATGGGCGGGCTCCTCGTGAAGAACTCGTCGGGGTTCTTGAAGGGGCTCACGATCAAACGTCCGGTCGGGTCTTCCGCTGCGGTGTCGAAGCTGGCGAAGAAGGCGCCCGGGGCGAAGAGCGGCCGCGGGGGGGGGAAAAGCGCCGGCGTCGTCGCGCGACGGTTCTTCGACGCGGACAGCGACGCTTCGTCTTCCTCCTCTGGCGATTCTGATTCCGACGCGGACGTGAAAGCGTCCTCCGACGACGACGACGAAGCTTGGGCGCGGAAGCAGAAGAGCAAGCTGTCCAAAGCGGACAAGCTCGGCCTCGCGGATCACGCGTCGATTGACTACGCGCCGTTTCGGAAAAACTTTTACATCGAGTCGTACGAGATCGCGAAGCTCACGAAAGAACAGACGAAGGAGCTCCGAGCGGAGTTAGAGGGGATCAAGTGCCGCGGGAAGGACGTCCCGAAGCCGATAAAGACGTGGGCGCAGGCGGGTTTGAGCAACCGCGTCATGGAGCTCATCCGACGAAGCGGTTTCGAAAAGCCGATGCCGATTCAGTGCCAGTGTCTTCCCGTCATCATGTCCGGGCGGGACTGCATCGCGGTCGCGAAGACGGGGAGCGGGAAGACGCTGGGGTACATCCTGCCGATGTTGCGTCACATCAAAGACCAGAGGGAGATCGCGCAAGGGGACGGCCCGGTCGGGATGATCATGGGCCCGACGCGCGAGCTGGTGACGCAAATCGGGAAAGATTGCAGAAAGTTTGGCCGGTGCGCCGGCATGGTCGCCGTCAGCGTCTACGGCGGCAGCGGCGTCGCCGCGCAGATCGGCGAGCTCAAGCGCGGGTGCGAGATCGTCGCGTGCACGCCAGGGCGAATGATCGACATCCTCACCACCGGCGCGGGGCGGATAACCAATCTGCGACGTGTCACGTATTTCGTCCTCGATGAAGCCGATCGCATGTTCGACATGGGATTCGAGCCGCAGATCACGCGCATCATGAACAACCTGCGCCCGGACCGGCAGACGGTGATGTTCAGCGCGACGTTCCCGCACGCGATGGAGGCGCTCGCGAGGGCGGCGCTGACCAACCCGATCGAGATTCAAGTCGGAGGGAGAAGCGTCGTGAACTCGGACATCGAGCAGCTCGTCGAGATGCGTCCGGAGGAGGATCGGTTCTTACGCGCGCTGGAGCTCCTCGGGGAGTGGTACGAGCGCGGGAAGATCATCATATTCGTCGCGTCGCAGGACAAGTGCGACAGGATATTCCGCGACTTGCTGAGGAGCGGGTATCCGTGCCTGTCGCTTCACGGGGGGAAAGAGCAGACGGACCGAGAGTGCACGATCGCCGATTTCAAGTCCGACGTGTGCAACATCCTCGTCGCGACGTCCGTCGCCGCGCGCGGTCTGGACGTCAAGGATCTGCGCTTGGTGATCAACTACGACACGCCGAACCACCTCGAGGATTACGTCCACAGGGTCGGACGCACGGGAAGAGCGGGGAACAAGGGCACGGCGGTGACGTTCATCTCAGAGGAAGAGGAAAAATTCGCGCCGGATCTCGTCAAGGCGATGACGGACGCGAAGCAGCCGGTTCCCGCGGACTTGCGGACGATGGCGGACGCGTACTCGAAGAAGAAGAAGGAGGGCCTCGTCGGCGGCCGGAGCAGCGGGTTCGGCGGGAGCGGCTTCAAGTTTTCGCGCGAGGAGCAAGACGCGGAGAAGGCGGCGAAGAAGGCGGCGGCGAGAGCCGCGGGATTGGAAGTGGAAGACTTTGGAGAGAAGGACGACGACAGCGACGACGAGAGAGGGCTGTGGGACGACGACGGCGAGCCGATCTTTGCTACGCGGGGCGGCGCGGCCGCGGCGGCGTTGGAGCAGAGCGTCGCGGCGGCGGCGGCGCGGCAACCGCCGCAGGTTTCCGTCGGCGCCGCGGGCGCGGGCGCGCCCGCGATCGCCTCCTCCGCGACGCCGGTCATCTCCGACGACAAGACGTCGATCCTCGCCGCGGCCGCGAAGGCGGCCGCGGGGAAGATCTCCTCCAGCCTCGGCGTCGCGCCGTCGGACGCGCACGCGCCGCCGCTCGCGGCGCCGTCGGCGGCGTCGTCGCAAGCGTTGACGCTCGCGCAGGCGGCGTCTGGCGCGCTCGTCGCCGGCGCGACGACCGGCGCGGCGCGAGCCGCGGCGTTCGCGGCGGCGCTCAACGCGCAGCACGCCGCGGGCGCCGGCGCCGCGAAGAGCGGGATCGTCGCCGGGGAGAAGCACTTCGAGTCCGAGCTCGAGATCAACGACTTCCCGCAGCAGGCGCGGTGGAAGGTGACGCACAAAGATTCGCTGTCGCAAATCTGCGAGTTCACGGGCGCGGCGATCACGACGAGAGGGCAGTACTACGCCCCGGGGAAGCCGGTCCCGCCGGGGGAGAGGAAGCTGTACTTGCTCATCGAGGGCCCCACTGAGCGGTGCGTGCAGAACGGGAAGCAAAAGCTGAAGGAGACGATCGAGGCGGAGGTCAATCGGCAGGCGCTCCCGGGAGGGTTCACCGTCGGGAAGTACAAGGTGTGAGACTGGTCCCCATACGACCCCGTTCGCGTGGTGAACGCCGTTCCTTAAGGACTTGTGACGCCCCGACGCGACGAGAAGATGATCGACCGACCGACCGACCGACCGACCGACCGACCGGCGTCGTCTCGCGGCGACGGACGAAACGGGGAGGACTACTAAACTTAGCGATCTAATAGAGGTTTCTCGTCTACCCGACGCGATGAAGCCATCGCGCGTGTGCGTACGGTGCGCGCGCGCGTTTCACTTATCCTTCTTCGTCTCCGAGGCGACGTCGGCGTCGCCCGAATTCTCTTCTTCGCCGCCCGCGCCCGCCGCCAGACCCGTCGCCGCCGCGCCGTCCTCGCCCGTGAACCCGAACTCGTTCACGCGCGTCTTGTCCACCTTGTATATCCACCGCTGGTACAGCATCGCGAGGAAGATCACGTCGTCTCTGAAAACGCTGAGGCGATGCATCAACGGCATCTTGATGACGAACGCGAACAAGTCGTCGATGATCGTGTTCAAAAACTTGTACGTCATCTGTCGCCACGGAAGATGCGCCACGGACTTCAGCTTGTAGTTTATATACAGCTGCGGCGTCATCGTTATGAATCCGAAGAGGTACACCGCGCCGACGAGGACGTTTAACACGAACGAGTACCAGCCCTTGTGCTCGTTGTACAACACCGCGTACACCGCGTAACACCCGACGAGCGGATACAACGCGTAGGATAAGTACCGCATCGCGACCTCGTCGTGCTTCGCGGTGTCGGACGCGCGATACCCGTGCTTATCCTTCACGGTCACGTACGGGAACGCGTTGGCGTCGAACGACACGTCCATCGCCTTCGTGATCTTCCAAAACTCGATCAATAATCCGACGCCGCTGCTGAGCAAGATCATCCACGACGTGTCGTTGTCCAAGAGGTACAGAAACACGACGCACTGACAGCACGCGTTGAAGACGATCGTCCGCGCGCTGAGACCCTCCATGCTCTTGTTCGCGCGCCAAAACGTGACGTCGTTCTTAAACGCGAGCGCGTCGAAGATCATGTGCAGAAACGACACGCATCCGGTGATGGCGAGCAAAATTGGGTTACCCTCCAGCAACACCCTCTTCAGCTCGTCGCTGTCCTTCTCCCCGGCCGCGCCCATCGCGCGCTGCGCCTCGAAGTTCTTCTCCATCTGCAGCATCAACTGCCACTTCCACGGGCTCAGCGGCGCGATGGACAGCGTCAAGTTGACCGCCGGGACGGTCTCGTTGATCGGCACGAGGTAGTCCCGCAGCAGCCAAAACTCGTTCATGAAGACGATGGGGTAGTAATCTCCCGGGTGGTCCGCGGAGGACGCGTTCCAGGACTCGAACCGCATGTGCTCTCGCATCTGCTGCGGGAGGCCCATTCCCGTGAGAGGGAACGCGGCGAACTCGTCCACGATGGAGACCGTGACGTTCGGCTTGAAGTGCGGCGTCCAGCCGCCGCCGTCTGAATCGAAATCGGAATCGTCCGAATCGTCGTCGTCGCCGCCGCCGCCGCCGCGCGCGTCTGAACCGTCGCCGTCGGAATCCGAACCGGCGCCGCCCCGCGACGACGACGACGACGACGACGACGACGACGCCATCGTCCCCGTCAGCAAGTTCTTACGCTCGCTCTGCCGCGATCTCTTCGGGTAATACCGGACGAGCGGCATGCTTCCGCCGAAGACGTCTCGCGCGTCGTACCTCGCGTGGGATGGATCGATCGGCGATCCCGGCCGCGCGAAGAAGACGTGCAGCCACGGCGTCGCGTTCCTCGCGAGCGCGTCCTCCGTGATCACGTGCGCGATCCTGTATTCCCGCGCGCCGTCGTCCGCGGCGTCGGTCGGGAGGGTCGGCGCATCGCCGCACAGCGGCAGTCGTTCCTCGCGCGCGACGAGACGACGACGGGCGTCGTCGTCGTCGCGGTCGTGCGCGAACGTCGCGTCTTCGGTGACGTACGCCCACATCTCGAGCGGCTCGCCCTTGGCGTACATCGGGCGCGTCCTCGGAATCGCGGCGGCGGCGGCGTCGGGCGATCCCGCGCGCGTCGTCGTCCCCCCGCGATGCTTCGGTCCGAAGAAGGAGGAGAGCGCGTAGAAGAGGAGGAACGATCGAACGACGGTGACGACGGCGTTGCTCAGCGCGTTGCCGCCGCCGCCGCCCGCCGCGGGCGCGGGCGTGGGCGCGTCCGCCATGACGCGCGCGTTCGCGCGGTGCGCCTCGCCTCGCGTCGCGTCGTCTCGCGCCGTCTCGCCCCTCGCGCCCCTCGCGCTGTGACGCCGCTTCGCGCGAGCGTCGTCGAAAGTCATGGATCTGTCGTCTCGAACGACGAACTCGCGAACGCGCGATGCGGTCGTCGCCATTCCCGGCCGCGCAGCCCGGCGCTCCTCCATCATGGCGTCGCGCATGGGCGCGCTGCTCCACCGCGAGCCGGCGGCGCCGTCCACCCCGCCCGACGCGCCCGACGCGCCCGACGCCGACGCCGCGACGAAGACCGAGCCCGTCGTCGTCGACGACGCGGCGGCGGCGGCGGCGGCGGACGACGAAAAAAATGCCGTCGTCGTCGTCGCGGCGCGTCCGCCGCCGGTCGCCGCGGAGGGCGTCGGCAAGCCCATCGAATACGGCGATCTCGTGATCGTGTACGAGGGCTTCAATAAGGCCAAGGCGGTGACGATCGCCCCGAGGGCGCAGTACCAGAACAAGTACGGGAACTTCTTCCACGTCGATTGGGTCGGGAAGCCGCTCGGGAGCAAGGTGTTCGGCCGCGGCGAAAACGGCGGCCACGTCTGGCTCCTCGCGCCGACGCCGGAGCTCTGGACGAAGGTCCTGCCGCACCGGACGCAGATTCTGTACCTCCCGGACATATCGCTCATCACCCTCGAGCTCGAGCTGCGGCCGGGGAGCGTCGTCATAGAGAGCGGCACGGGCTCGGGGTCGCTGACGCACTCGCTCATTCGCGCCGTCGCCGGCGGCGGCGCGTCGACGTCGTCGTCCGCGGTGGAAGATGGAACGTCAACCGTCGCCGCCGCCGCCGGCGGCGACGGGCACGTGTGGTCGTTCGAGTTCAACGCCGTGCGCGCGGCGAGCGCGAGCGCGGAGATCGTCGCGCACGGCTTGTCGAAACACTGCACGGTGACGTGCAGGGACGTCGAGCGCGACGGATTTCCGGCGGCGTTGGAAGGCTGCGCGGACGCGGTGTTTCTCGACCTCCCCGGCCCGTGGAAGTGCATCGAGTCCGTCGCGCGGTGCCTGCGACGCGACGGCGTCGTGTGCGCGTTCTCGCCGTGCATCGAGCAAGTGCAGCGGACGTGCGAGGCGCTCGAGCGTCACGGGTTCGGAGACGCGAGAACGGTGGAGCTGTTGGGAAGGGAGCACGACGTCGAGGTCAGGGAACTGCAGACGGATCTGAGCAAATCGCAGCCGAAGCTGAAGAGCGGCTGGAAGCGAGAGTCCGCGAAGAAGGCGGCGCGGAAGCGGACGCGCGTGGACGGCGACGGCGACGGCGACGGCGGCGCGGCGTCGGACGCGACGGCGCCGAAGAGCGTCGTCGTGTCGTACCCGCGTCAGGCGTCGCAGTCGCACACGGGGTACTTGACGTTCGCGCGGCTCACGCCGTACGTCGATCCGGAGGTGGCGAGGAAGGCGCGAGAGGACGGGTGCGGCGGCGGCGGCGGTAGAAGGGGGGGGCGTCACGAGTACGTCGCCGACGCGAACGAACTCTCGGAGTGAGCGACGACTGATGACTCTCGTCGGAGTCGACTGGAATAGTCCACCGTTAGAATTCGACGACGCGCGCGCTTCGTCTCCTCCTCCTCCTCCTCCTCCTCCTCGCCACTAACCTTACTTCTTCTCCTCCGGCTCGAGCTTCTTGTTCACCATCGCGAGCGTCTTCACGTCCCCGGTGTTGTACGCGTGCGTCCTGAGCTCCTTCAGTCGCACTTGCTCGCGGAAGTTTTCCAGATCCCCCGAGCTCTTCATCTTATCGTACGCCTCGCGCTTATACTCCGCGGTCCTTCGCGCGCGCTCAATCTCGATCTCGCGCTTCCTCTCCTTCTCGTCGTCGAACGCGGTCCGCTCCTCCTTATCCTCGCCTCCGCTCGCGGCCCTGCGTGCAGCCTCCTCGCGGCCCCACTTGTCGAGATCGTAAAACTTTTCGTGCGGCAGCGTCGACGTGTTGTAATCCTCCGCGAACTCCTTGAACAGCTCTCGCTCCTCCCACTTCTGAAGCGACTCCGTGGACATCCCCTTCACCTCCTCCACCCACGCCCTGAACTCGGCCTCTTTGTCGTACTTGTCCGTCTCCTTCAAGAATCCGCGCGCGCCGAAGGACGTCTCCGGTCCCGCGGCGGCGCCCCGTCCTGTGGGTGAAGCGATCGGTCAGTCGAACGTCTTACCGGTCAAACGTTGAAAGGGAAGCGCGGGTGAAGAGTGACGACGGGAAAAGTCCTCAAGGAA